>Ga0118677_10014367_pt1 | contig 11192 bp, 5 predicted proteins | sample AliMusrvi5mmetaG_FD_86154 | JGI IMG/M metagenome (GOLD analysis project Ga0118677, IMG submission 86154)
CCAGGTGCATGAACGACCTCTGTTCAAGGAATGGCATTTTGTCCTGGCCGTTGTCTCCCAGTTCCTCTACTGCGCCGCGCAGACGGGGATATTCAGCTTTTTCATCAATTACATGAAGGATCCTAATTACACGCCGCTCCTGCCGTTATGGATGGCTGACCTGCTGCCTACAAACATGAAATACTCCCAAGCCGGGGCCTGGCATATCACGGAATATTGCGCCAGCGCCATGCTCTCCCTGGCCTTTGTTTTGTTCACCATCGGACGCTTCTCCGGCAGCGCCATTTTGCGACGGGCGCAAGCCCACCGTGTGCTGGGACTCTACGCCTCCTGCAATGTCCTGCTGATGGCGCTTGTGTTTCTGGGTTTGGGGTGGGTTTCGGTGATTGCGTTGATGATGAGTTTCTTCTTCATGTCCATCATGTATCCCACCCACTTTGCCCTGGCTATCCGGGGGCTTGGAGAACGGACCAAAGTGGCGTCATCGTGGATGGTGACGGCCATTGTCGGCGGGGCGATCATGCCCATGTTCATGGGGTGGCTGGCGGATCGGTACTCCATGCGGATCGGCTTCCTGATGCCGCTGGCCTGCTTTGCCTTTATCGCCTGCTATGGGTTCTTTTGGAAACGCACATTTGTCCGCGATATGGCGCCTGACAACTCGTAATTTTAATCTTAATCTTAATCACAGGAGGTCGTTGTTATGTTGCACGATGTCAGTCATGAGACAATGAAGTCTGTTTCCGGGGAAATCAAACTGTCCGGGAAGGATTTGGATGTGCTTCGAAGACTGGCTGGGGATCTGGCCGGCATCGCGGCCCTGCCGGTCCACCGGGAGAAGGCCCGCCTTTGGACGGCCCTCAACGACCTGAAGTCTGAACGCCCCATGGTGTGGATCAACGAAATCTGCTGGAACGAAATGGACGTGGATGGTGAGCTGACGCTCAGGGCCGAGCATCCTTGGGCCCGTGACCAGGAGCGCGGGCTTCGCCAGACGATCTACCAGTGGCGCCATCTTCCCGCCGATATGATTGTGAATGACTATCTGGCCTGTCCTTTGGCCATTGAAGACAGTGGATGGGGCATCCATGAGGATGTGGAAGTCGTCAAAACGGATGACTCCAACGAGGTGGTGTCGCGGCATTTTCACAAACAGATCTGCGAGTTGGAAGATCTGGACAAGATCAGAATGCCGGTCGTCACTCACAATGTGGCGGAGACGGAAGCCCGCTTTCAGTTGATGACTTCAGTTTATGCCGGGATCATGCCGGTCAAGAAGGTGGGCCAGTCCCATGTCTGGTTCACGCCCTGGGATTTCCTGATCCGGTGGTGGGGGATCGAGGACGCCATGACCGATATGTATGACCGGCCGGAATTGGTCCATGCCGCCGTGGAGCGGATGGTGGATGCCTGGATGGTGGAAATGGACCAGTTCGAGGTGCAGGGTCTGCTGGCGCTGGATAACAATAATACGCGTGTGGGATCAGGGGGGTACGGTTATGTGTCCTCCCTGCCCGGAACGGATTATCTGCCGGATCATGTGAAGCCGCACAACATGTGGGGCTGTTCCAATGCCCAGATCTTTTCCGAGGTATCGCCTGAAATGCATTGGGAATTTGCCATCCAGCACGATCTGCGCTGGCTCAAGCGGTGGGGGTTGACCTACTATGGGTGCTGTGAACCTCTTGACGGTAAGGCGGAGATCCTGAAACGCATCCCCAACCTGCGAAAAGTTTCCGTCAGTCCCTGGTGCAAGAGTGATAGGGCTGTGTCGGACTTGGGCGGCAAGTATGTGTTAAGCCGCAAGCCCAGTCCGGCGATCCTGGCGGAGGACAATTGGCATCCTGACCGGGCGCGGGCCGACTTGGTGAAATTCATGGAAGCGACCGGTGGTGCCTGCCATGTGGAACTGATCATGAAGGATATCTCAACCCTTCGCTACAAACCCCAGCGCCTGTGGGAGTGGTCCCGGATTGCGATGGAGGTCGCCGAGCAATTCGCCAAGTGAGTGCAGTAAGGCCTGCTGAATGAAAGGGAATATTTCGAGTAACGGGATGGAACCAGGCAAGTTTACGGGCGACTGGAAAGTTTACTACCCTTTGTGACTACCCGCGATGCCCCACGTGTCTTTCACCTAGCGGCCCTGATTTCTGTCCCGCACAATTGGCCATAAGCCTTCTATCTGCCACTCAGGGTGATCGCTCGACGAATGCCTCCGCAGCTGCAATGCAAAGAGAAGGCCGGAGACTGTGGCTCTGCGGTCAGGGGCTTTGAGTTTTCCGGCGGTATTGCATGGGGGTCATGTTGGTGTGGTTTCGGAAAACGGCACAAAACCGGATGGCGCTGCGAAAACCGCTGCGCATGGCGACTTGGTGGATCGGAAGATTGCCTTCTTCCAGAAGGTGGCGCGCATGGGCAATGCGCTGCAGGCTGACTTCCACCACGGGCGGATGTCCGAAAACCTTGCGGAAATGCTGGGTTAGTGCCTGGGGCGAGAGGTTGCACCACTTGGCCAAGGCGTTGATGGGGAAGGGTTTTTCGATGTTGCGGGCGATGAATTGTGTGGCCCGGCGGACTACGGGATCATCGGTTTCCCGCGACCGGGTAGAGCCCCGTTCCACGATATCCACAGGGGGCACGGTTTTCACGATGCGCTGGGCGGGTTGATTCCAATCCCATGCCAGTATCAGTCTGCCAGCCTCACGCCCGATTTCCCTGAAGGCTGTCCGGACGCTGGAGAGCGGCGGGGCGCAAGTCCGGCAGAGCGTGGGATTATTGTCCATCCCAAGAATGGCGATGTCGTCGGGCACCCTGAGTCCCAGCCGGATGCAGACTTCAACGGTTTCGGCCGCCAGGGCGTCTGTCGTGGCGAGCAGGGCACAAGGGGAGGGCAGGTGAGTCAGCCATGGACGCAATTCCCGCATAGGGTTGAAGGCCCCGAACATCTCGATAAATGTGCCGCCGCTCCTCTTCAGCGCAAACTCAAAGCAGGTGTGGCCTGCCTTCTTAAGGCGATTGCGGAATCCACGCGCCTTTCCCCGTTGCTCGTCGGAACCCTCCAGATCCAGGCACGCGAAGTTTTCAAATCCTGAAGCGAGGAAGAACTCCGCCGCTTTGACCCCTTCTTCCTCGATATCTTCCATGACAAGGGGAATAGGCGATGCAGGCAGGGTGTCCGATGCCACTGCTACGACGGGAATCCGTTTGCGCAAGGCGGATCGTATCAGCTCAGAGGGTACTGCGGCGTTGAACATCAGAGCGTCCGGCTTGAGAAACCGGAAGGCTTCACTCCAGGACCCAGGTACATTCGGTTCCCGTGGCCAATAGAGCCGTAAAAACCATGCATCGGACTCCTGCAGGGCTTCAGAGGCGCCGATGGCGATCTCGCGGTTTGCGAATTCGGCAGGGTCGCAGAAAAAGAGGATCCGTTTCATAGGAGCCATTCAAATATATTTATGATTAATTGTAAATTCAAGAAATGTCGCATTGCCATGCCCGCATGGCTTGCCTAATAATGGAACCCAATTCCCAAAGGAGGTCCTTCGATGCTTCAATGTTTAACAAACAAAACTTGGATTGTGCCGCATGCCGTGATGATTTTACTTTTGTCCACGGCCAGGGGTGCTGACCTTGCCGGTTGTGCGCAACCACCGCCCGCAGAACAGAACCTGGTGGTCGCCGCGCCAATCAAAGTGTGGGGGGACGCCATTCCGCTCGGAAATGGTCTCACGGGTGGCCTGTTGTGGGGGGAAGGGAGCTTGATCCGCCTCTCGCTGGATCGCGGTGACCTTTGGGATGAACGCCCCGCCAAGGCGCCGGGCAAGGAGTGGTGGAAGCGCGACACCTGGGCCAAGGGGCCGGCCGACAGTTGGGACTCCGCCTATCGCGATCTCTATCCTTCTAAACTCCCTGCCGGCCGCATCGAGATCACGCTGGCACCGGGGCAGACCGTCAAACAGTTTGAGCTGAACCTCGCCAGCGCCGAGGGCATTGCCCGTCTGGACCAGGGTGAGTTGAAAGCCTTCTTCAGCGCGACCGCCCCGGTGGCGATGCTTCGCATTACCGGTGCTGCGCCAGCCGGGTTTGTCATCCAGCCGCCGACGGCCATCGCCAAGCTTGGCTATCCCAAGGCTCAGTCCGGCCGCGAGGGAGAAGCCTTTTGGTACATCCAGGAAGGCGTGGATGGTTTCAAATACTGCGTGTGCGCCGAAACGCGCAAAGGGAATGGCGAAACCTTGCTGGCGATTGCGATCACCTCAACCGTTGATGGCGCCGATCCGCTCGCGCTGGCTCGTCAACGCTGTTCTGACGCCATCCACAAAGGTTATGCCGCGCTGCTAAAGCCGCATCAGACGTGGTGGACCACCTTCTGGGGGAAATCCTCCGTGACCATTCCCGAAGACAAACTTCAGCGCCATTATCAGTTCGTCCGTTACCTCTACGGCTCCGGATCCCGGCTTGGACAGCCGCCCATGCCACTCCAGGGGGTGTGGACTGCGGATAACGGCAATCTGCCGCCGTGGAAAGGCGATTACCATAACGACCTCAATACCCAAACCACGTACATTGGCTATCAAGCGGCCGGGAATTTCGATGAGGGCAACGCCTGGCTCGATTACCTCTGGCGTCTGCGACCAACCTGGCAGGCATTTGCCCGGGATTTCTACGGCACGGAAGGACTTGCCACTCCGGGTACGATGACGCTGGCCGGTCAACCCCTCGGTGGCTGGGGCGCCTACAGCTTGTCCCCGACCATGACGGCCTGGAACGCGCATCTTTTCTACTTGCACTGGCTTTATACCAGTGATGACACGTTCCTCCGCGACCGGGCTTATCCGTGGTGCCGCGATGCCGCGCTTTGCATGAAAGGACTCCTCAAGCCCGGCAAGGACGGCATCCTTGTGCTCCCTCTCAGTTCTTCCCCCGAGATTAAAGGCAACTACTACGGCCTCCAGCCCAACTGCAATTATGATATCGGCTGTCTGAAGATGCTCTTTGTCGCGCTTGCCGAAATGGGTACGGTGCTGGGCAAAACCGACGACGTGAAGATGTGGCGCGAACTGGATAAAGGGCTCGGCGACCATCATGTCGGACCCGATGGCGAACTTTGGCTCGACGCCAAAATTCCCTTGCGCGAAAGTCACCGTCACCAGTCCAATATCATCGCCTTCCATCCGTTCAACCTGATCACGATTGACGGTTCCGACACGGACCGTCAGCGCATCGCCGCCTCCATGCCGTGGTGGAGCCTGCCAGGCAAGCCAGGCGGCAAACTTGGCACCCGTGGCTGGGTTGGTTTCTCCTTCCCGTGGGTCGCCTGCGCCTGTGCCCGTACCGGCGATGCCGAGGGCGCCCTCCAGCATCTCCAGATCTTTGAGAGCCGTTACACGACCCGTAACGGATTCAATGAAAACTGGCCCGGCGCCTATTGCTTTACGCTGGAGGCCAACTTCCTCGCCATGCAGGCCATCAACGAGATGCTCTTGCAGAGTTGGAGCCCGACCCCTGGCACGCCTGATACCGGCGTCATTCGCATTTTCCCCGCGATGCCCTGGTCCTGGCACGAAGCCTCGTTCTGCGAACTCCGCGCCGAAGGCGGCTATAAAGTTTCGGCCAAGCGCGAAAACAACACCACCACCTGGTTCAAAATCGTCGCCAGCAAGCGCGGCATCGTCCGTATCCGCGACAATTTCGGCGGCCGTATCCCGAAATGGAATGTCTCCGGGGTGAAGAAGAATGGAATCAACTACGAGATCGAGTTGAAGAAAGGGCGTGCGGTTGAAGCCGCCTTCGACAAACCCTCCGCCGTCCCCGCGCCTTAGACTATTTTGAAAACAAATAGATGAAATTTATTACATGTCACATTGCCATGCCCGCAAGGCTTGCCTAATAATGATGTCCAGTTAACTTGAGGTCGGCGACGCCTCGTTCAAAGGAATTGGGAATGTCTGATCCTGAACAACATCTGCACTGGGATTCGAAACATGTGACGCCGGAATCGGTTCGCATCCCGGTCGCCAAAAAGCTCGCCTATGGGATGGGAGGGCTTACCGATTTCTCCGCGATGGCCGTGATCAATGTCATGTCGCTCTATGTTTTTGTGAAAACCCTGAACATGGATCCCGTCTGGTGGGGAGTGGCCATGGCGATTCCCCGTTTGGTGGGTGCCCTGGTCGATCCCGTGATGGGCTCGATTTCCGACAATACCCGTTCACGGTGGGGACGGCGCCGGCCTTACATCCTCGCCGGCGGAGTCCTGTGCGCGGTATTGATGCCGCTGGTGTGGCTGCCACCCGTGCAGTCCCAGGCGGGGTTGTTCTGGTATCTGGTTGCGGTGATTTCGTTCTACACCCTGGTGTATTCCATTTTCACGGTTCCCTACAATGCGTTGGGGCTGGAGATCACAACGGACTATGACGAACGGACCCGGGTGCTGGCCTGGCGTGGTTACATCCTGAACATCGGAGCTTATGCCGCCCCCTGGTTCTATGCTTTCTGCATCCTGCCGGTTTTCGGCGGGATCGTACGGGGAACCGTGTGGCTGAGCGTGATTACCGGTGTTGTGATGATTATCGGTGCCGTGGCAACCTTCGCGGGATGCCGGGAGAAAGCCGCCCTGGCCCGTCAGCCCAAGATCCCGTTGCTGCCCGCACTCAAGACTACCTTTGCCAACCGGCCGTTCATGTTGCTGCAGACCGCGTTGTTGTTGGTTGTGTTCGGGATCAACGTCATGGGCGCTATAGGGATGTATATCGGTATTGATTATATCTGCCAGGGGGATGACGCGTTCTTCGCCAAACTTAGCGGGATCGGTGGCACCGCCGCAGGGCTGATGGTCTATGTGGGAACACCGCTTGGATTGTTCCTGTCCACCCATATCGGCAAACGCGGTGCTATGCTGATGGGGCTGGGGATTGCCATCGCGAGCACCTTGAGCATGATCATGACGCTGACCCCTGCTCACCCCTATCTCTACATGATGTCGGGCGTTATGGTGAATCTCGGGATGCAGGCCTGTTACCTGATGTTCGGTTCGATGACGGCGGATATTTGTGATGAGGACGAGCTGGTGACGGGCATGCGGCGCGAAGGCGCCTATGTGGCGGTTGGCAATTTCATGAACAAGTCCATGCAGATGGTGATGATGGTGGCGAGCGGCTGGCTGCCTCATCTGGCCGGATTCAGTGCGGTGGCGAAAGCTTCACCAACGGTGGCTCAACTGGTTAGCATGAAATGGCTGTTGATCGGTATTCAGGACGGTTGCATGGTGCTGGCGTTTCTGCTGCTCTGGTTCTATCCCATCACCCGGTCTCGCTCGGAAGAGACGCGGCGGCAGTTGGATTCACGCAAGAGAGCATGAGGAATAAGGTGAGGGATATGGTGGCTTGGGAGTTGTATGCGGAGAAGGAGTAATGAAATGAAGTCTGGCGTCATGTGGCTGATATCGGGCGTTTGCGGGATGGCGATGGCATTGCAGGCGGGGCAGATTCCCGTGCTGAATCTCAATCCCGATGCTGATGGTGGAATCCAGTCGATCAACTTGAATGGCAATTGGAGTTTTCGCCCCGCAGAAGGTGCATGGTCTGCGGGAAGCAGGCAGCCGGGTGAACTTGATACCGCCGCCGCCAAGGTGGATGCGACGCTTGCCAGGACTAATATCTGGTATTCACTGGCGGTTCCACAGTTCCTGAACCGGATCGAATGGTGGCTGACGCGTGTTTCCCCCGAGTTCGAGGAACAGGAGACGCAACGGATTGCGGCCATGCCCTTCAATGCCGCGAATACGACGGCCGGGTGGTATCTGCAGAAATTCAATCTCCCGCCCCTGGCTGGGCCGGTGCCTGAGATTGTCGCCGGATTCGAGGGCGTGGCCATGATCGCAAGGGTGTATTGCAACGGGCACTATGTGGGCGGGCACCTCGGGATGTTCGGTGCGTTTGAGTGCCGATTGACTCCCTATCTTAAATGGGGGGCGGAAAACAACCTGTTGGTCTACGTCGAACGGGGAACGGATGCGAAAGACGGTGATACCGTGGTCAGTGTGGCGGTCACTGTGCCTGTGACTCGCAACATGCTGACTTCGCTCAATCGAGGGGTCTTCGGCGGGTTCGGGCGGGGGGCGAATTCGCGTTTCATGGGCATCTGGCAGCCGGTGACCCTGAAGGTCTCCCGGAGCGGTGGACGGATCTCGGACGTGTTTTTCAATCCGACCTTGGAGGGGCAGTCCATCGAGATGACGATGCAGAATCCCGCCACGACCCCGGTTTCGGGACGGCTGGTGTACAGGGTATCGGATGTGAAATCGGGCAAGGTGCTGACCCGGGGCGAACTTCCTGAAATGACCTTGGATGCGGGTTCCACAAAAATCATTGTGGACCGACAGCAGGGATTGACACCCGAACACTGGACACCGGATAGGCCGCACCTGTACGAGTTGGTGGTGGAGTGGCGTAGTCAGGGTGGTGGGGCGGTGATCGATCGCTGGACTCATCGCGTGGGCTATCGAACGGTGGAGGTGCGGGGGCGGCAAATTTACCTTAATGGAAAGCCTTATTGGTGCCGGGGTGCGAATCAGCCACCCTACGGGTATCGGCCGAATGATGCACCTGCGGCCAGGGCGTTCCTACAATTGATGCACGACGGTAATACGGTGATCACGCGTGCCCACTGCAATCCGCTTAACGACCTGTGGTTTTCATTGGCGGATGAAATAGGTGTGGGGATCAGCAGCGAGGGAGTGCGCCCGTGGGCGCTGATGAGCAAGCAACCTCCACCACCGGCCGCAATCCTTAAACACTGGAAAGAGGAACAGTTGGAGACCACTCGCCAGTATCGCAACCATCCAAGCATTCTGCTGTATTGCATCTCCAATGAAGGATTGCAGGGCGATGATGAAAATCCGGAGAAGCTCGCCATATTCAAGGACATCATCGCATCGGTACGGATGGTGGATCCCTCGCGTCCGATCTTTCAGACGTCCGGCGATTATGATCGCTTGAGGTCGGCGGATCTGGAGGATGTCCATTCCTATTGGGGATGGTATGACAAGTCTTCCTTTGTGAATGACTATCGCAAGCCGATGGACGGCTTATCTGCCACGCCGGGTCGGGCTTTTCTGAATCAGGAGTGCGCGGTCCCTTATCAAAATACGGATACCGGAGGAGTGCATCCCGTCTATATTTTCCACTATATGGGGCATCCCTGGATCGGGGCCGCCGGGGTTGAGAATCCGGACCCGACGTGGTTTAATGAGCACATCAGCCGGGAAACGAAACGGAAATGCGAGCAGCTTCGTTACCGCAGGCGCGAATTGCCCACAGCCGGGGTGATGCTGTTCTGTAACTCGACCTGGGTGCAGCATGCGTTGTCTCGCCCGCCAGATCAATGGAAGCCATTTCCGGTCTACGATGCCGCCGCTGAGGGGTTTGCGCCGGTGTTGGTGGCGTTGGAATCGCCTCAATTTGTTTTTTATGCCGGTGACATTATGAAAACCCGTGTCTTTGTGGTGAATGATGATGTGGACTTCCGCGACCGGACGGGATTGTCGGTGACGGCGGAAGTCCTGTCGGCAACGGGTAAGAGGCTCGCGGCGACCCGGCAGGAATTGGGGGATGTTCCCTATTTCGGTGTTCGTGACTGGCCTTTTGAAATGGTGGTGCCGTCTCCGGATGAGGCAGGACGGGGAAGAATGCCGGCAACCCTGCGTCTTGTTTTATCCGACGCCGCGGGCGCCGTTTCGACCAATCACTATGCCATTGGCATTGCTACTCATGAGTGGAGCTCGGGGGATAGGACCGGGGATGTTGTGGCTGTGGCCGGATGTTCGAAGGATGTGGAAGCCCATCTCCGGGGTATCGTCAGGCGCGTGGTTCCCTTGAGTGAAGCGACGGGGGTTGATGTGGTGCTGCTGGGTCCTGAGGCTCGCCGCGTAAAGGAGCAGGAAGTCCTGCGGGTGTTGCGGACCGGCGGTCGGTTGGTGATTCTGGAGCAGGGGGCTAAGGCTGGCCGGTTCTGTGCTGACGTGCTCAAGCTTCCACCCTGGTCAGACAATATTCCTGCCGATAACAAGAAACGCGAGTGCTCGGAGCGGGTTGTGGGCGAGTTTGTCGAAATGGTGGGATGGGCCAGTCAAAGGAATATATTCCAGGGGTTGGACTATCTGGATTGGAAATGGTGGATGCAGGGGGGCGACCAGCCTGCAATTGCATGCACCGCGAATCATAAGATAGATTTGGGCAATCCAGCCGTCATGCCGATAGGCCGCTTCCTGGACTCCCATTTCTACTGGCCAGGGAAGCCCGGACAAATGGCGGGGCTAAAGACGGGTTATGCGGTATTTGCCGTCAAACGTCCCTGGGGCGAACTTATTGTTTGTGATCTAGCCGTGACAAAGGCGCTGCCTTTTGATCCGCGGGCCGCCCGGACATTAAGCAATTTGATGATATGTCCTTTGGACTAGCTAAACTTGGTGTCAAAAGTGATGTCGCTTTTCCATCGTGGCATGGGCATCTTGCCCATGCCTGCAGTTTGGCCCGTTTTGCCAGTTCAGACGCGAATAAAGAGCTGTTTCACGAAGCCTGAGAAACTATGTGGAGTGCGGCGGCTTGACGCCGCTTTCTGCGGCGCAGCTTGATGCGACGCAGGTTGCCAGGGGAGGTTCAGGAGCCCTCGGATCAAAATCATCCGCCACAGAAAGGTTATCTGTTTTCAGCGTTTCAATCGTGGCTCGAAATGCCGGCTTCGCCGTCCGGGCGAACCATGAAGCCGAACACCACGGATAATCTTGAGCGCAAACCGCTACTCCATGATGGACTGGATTATGATGAACATACTTCAGGCGTGCCAGATATGAGTTCGTGAAAGTAATGTGCGAGTCAAAGAACTGGAACCAGACTTTACGTCCTGCCTGATGGTCTTGTGCGTTAATATCCCGAGCCGAAAGGGTATGTAGTTTTGAAAGCATTCTCCGCAATGAGCCCGGATCCTCGGGTGAGGAGGCGATAAAATGGTAGTGGTTAGAGAGGATTGCCCATGCATGCAAATCCCATTTAGCATCGGTGACGCAGGAGAAAAACAGGCGACGGAACGTATCAAGCCTGGCAGGCGTGTTGAAGAAATGGGCCTTTTGATAAGTAGCACAAGTAACCATGTAGACACCCTGTTCTGTTAACCAATGAGGCGGACTATGCGGC
>Ga0118677_10014368_pt1 | contig 11192 bp, 6 predicted proteins | sample AliMusrvi5mmetaG_FD_86154 | JGI IMG/M metagenome (GOLD analysis project Ga0118677, IMG submission 86154)
AACCAACTGAGCTAAGGAGGAATTTGGGAGTGCAAAATTATGTATTCTTCCCGAGATTCCAATGTTTTTTTCTGTTTTTTAATATTTTTTAGTAATATTTGTAGATGGTTTACCGGATCCGGGTAAATTAGTATGATTAATGAGCTGATTTGTAACCTTTTCTTGATATCTCGGTATAATGAATTATTATTGATCAAAGATACGGGATTATATGTTCAAGAGAATAAAGTATCTCTTTCTGATTTTTCTCACCGGGACGGCGACATCGCTGTTTTCACAGACCCAGGGTACGCTTGGGAAGCGGTTTTTCGACAACTGGTCCGCCGGCATCGGCGCAGGACCCGACATCTTCTTCGGCGACCTGAAAGTGCACCAGTTCTGGCCGGCCAACAACAACATGAACGAATGGAAGTTCGGGGGAACTTTCACGCTGACACGCCAGCTCAGCCACGTGTTCGCCATCCGCGGGCAATTCCTTTACAGTGAACTTTCAGGCACCAAACGACAGTACAAAAACGGCACCCCCTGCAACGAATATTTCGACGGGAACCTCCTTGAGGTCAACATCAACACCACCATCAACTTTTCAAACCTGCTTGCATCGCGGTACAATCCCCGGAGGAAATTTTTCATCTACGGAACGATCGGGCTGGGAACTTCAAGCTACAATACGAATGTAAAGCAACTTGGCACCGGTTTGCCGCTCCGCCGCAGCGACAGCCTTGGGAACTGGACCACGGTGGCCATGGGGATGGCCGGCATCGGGGCATATGTGAACCTGGGCGACAAGGTCAACCTAGGTGTCGAATGGACGCTGCACGGGGTCAATACCGACTGGCTGGACGATACGCAGGGGGGATTCCATTACGATGCCTATTCGATGGTTGCGGTGAGCATCACCTACAATTTCAATAAACGAAACCCCGGGAAGGAGCCCGATACCAACCGCAAGATCTACCTTCCGGTCTACATCCAGATCCCTGCAAAGGATATCCTGCCTGTTGTTACAAAACCTCCTGCCGTGGTACCTGAAAAGGATACCACTTTCATGGATACTCTTTCGGAAAATTTCGGATTCCCGGAGGAAAAAGATACGGCTGATGTGTTTACCGGTGAGCCGGAAAAGGGATTGACATTCAGGGTCCAGATCTTTGCCTTTAGGAACGACAAATATTCCGCCCTTGAAATCAGGGAGAAATACAATCTCGAAGAGGTGGTTTCCAAAGAATTTTCGGACGGGTGGTACCGTTTTACCATCGGCTCCTTCAGCAGTTATGCGGATGCTATAGCGCTCAGAGAACAGGTGCAGAAGCGCCGGTTCAGGGATGCGTTTGTTGCCAGGTACAAAGACGGGGTCAGATTTTCGGCGCATGGAAAAAAATGACCTGAAAACAACAGTCCTTTTCATCACCCCCCCTTTTACGCAGCTGAACACGCCCTACCCGGCCACTGCATGCCTGAAAGGGTTCCTGAACGCCCAAAATATCCGGTCAAACCAATGCGACCTGGGCATTGAAGTAATTCTTGCCTTGTTCTCCCGGGAGGGATTTACGGAACTTTTCAATGAAATCGACCGGCGGAAACCGGCGCTGTCGGCCAATTCCCGCAGGGTGGTGCAGATGAGAGAGGAGTACACCGGCACCATCGATGCGGTGATCGGCTTCCTTCAGGGCCGCAACCCCGAACTGGCCCACCTGGTATGCGGCGGTGGCTGGCTTCCCGAAGGCAAACGCTTCGGCCAGACCACCGACCTGGACCACGATTTTGGCCACCTCGGCATCCATGACCGGGCAAAATACCTGGCTACCCTGTATCTGGAAGACCTGTCAGACCTTATCAAGGAGGCCGTCGATGCGAATTTCGGCTTCAGCCGGTATGCTGAGCGTCTCGGGAGATCGGCCGGTACGTTTGATGAGCTAAGGGAGGCGCTGAACCAGCCCGATGGCTTTTTTGATTCATTGTTAACGGGTTTGCTGAAAGAGAAGACCGAACTGTTCAACCCCACCCTGGTCGCCCTTTCCGTGCCCTTTCCCGGCAATCTTTACAGCGCACTGAAATGCGGGCAATGGATGAGGGGACATCACCCTGAGATAAAAGTTGTCATGGGGGGGGGCTTTGTCAATACGGAGCTCAGGTCACTCGCCGATCCCGCAGTGTTTGACTTCATTGATTTCATCACGCTGGATGACGGGGAGGCCCCCCTGCTCCATCTAATCGAACATCTTGAAGGCCGGCGAAACCGGGAAGAGCTGAAACGCACCTTCATGCGGGTGGACGGGGCGGTTGTCTTTTTCGACGGATCAAAAGAACGAGATGTCGCCCGGCGCGATACGGGCACGCCGGATTACGTGGACCTGCCGTTGTCCCGATACCTGTCGGTGATGGAGGTGGCAAATCCCATGCACCGCCTCTGGAGCGACGGAAGGTGGAACAAGCTGATGCTGGCCCATGGCTGCTACTGGGGCAAATGCTCCTTCTGTGATGTAACGCTTGACTACATTAAACGCTTTGAAGCCGGCAGTGCAGGATCGATCTGCGACCGGATGGAGGCGATCATGGCACAGACAGGCCAGTACGGGTTTCATTTTACGGATGAAGCTGCCCCCCCGGTCCTGCTTCGCGAAGTGGCCCTCGAGATCCTCCGACGCAGGATGACGGTTATCTGGTGGACCAATATTCGGTTTGAGATAACCTTTACCCGCGATTTGTGCGCATTGCTCAGGGAGTCGGGATGCATCGCGGTTTCAGGGGGGCTGGAGGTTGCTTCAGACCGGATCCTGAAGATGATCAATAAAGGGGTAACGGTTTCGCAGGTGGCACGTGTCGCAGACAATTTCACCCGGGCCGGGATCATGGTACACGCTTACCTGATGTATGGATTCCCTACGCAAACGGCGCAGGAAACCATTGATTCGCTGGAGGTGGTTCGCCAGTTGTTCCTTCATGGTATCGTGCAATCGGGTTTCTGGCACCAGTTTGCCATGACCGCCCACAGCCCGGTGGGACTGGAACCTCAGCGTTTCGGTGTGGAAAAGGAGGATACCCCGCCCGGAACTTTCGCCAACAACGACCTCATCACCATCGACCGGAAAGGATGCGACCATGAACTATTCAGCGACGGCCTGAAAAAATCGATCTATAATTACATGCACGGCATCTGTTTCGATTTGCCGCTGCAGGAGTGGTTTGACTTCCGCATCCCTCGATCAAGTGTCTCACCCGGTTTCATCAGGAATATTGTTTCAGGGGAATTCAATGAACCGCCGAGCCCCCACGCGATGGTTATCTGGCCGGGAGGGATTCCGCAGGTGACCTTTTATATCCGCCAGAAAAAGGGAAAACAGATCCCGTCGGCACGGCTTGTGATCCAAACAAAAAAGCGGGAGGTGGCCATAATCACGGGGGAGGATGCGGGGAGATGGCTTGCGGAAATTTTCCCCCATCTCATCCCCGGCAACCATACTCCGCTGACACTCCGCCAGCTGGAAGAACTTTTTACTGCAGCCGGGCAGGGAGATTTCAGCGTGTTCTGGAACGGGCCGGTGGTGCGGACACTGAGGGAGGCGGGATTGATGGTTTTGTGACCCCACCCCACCCCCGGAGGCCATCTTAAAAGAAAACGAGCAGCCTCTTCTTTTTATCTCTACTTTCTTTTGCTGCCACCAAAAGAAAGTAGCAAAGAAAAGTCACCGCTGCATGAAAGTCACTAAAGATCTTCGTCATTCGCTAAACTGCGGAAACTCGTCGCTTCGCTCCTCAAACAGTCCGCAGTTTTTTACGCTCATTCCTTGATTTTCTTTACGTGACTTCCATGAGGCGGCCAACCTGCTTCGCCAGGCTTATTCCGACACAACGATTTGACTGTTAATTAACCTGGTGGCAAAATATTGATTTAAATTATTAGCTGACTGTAAGATGTGATTATCTTGAAGCATGGAAACGATAAAAAGCAATAAAGTCGAATTCAACTTTCGCAGTGAGCAACAAAAAGGTGTTTTCAAATAGGTTTTTGGAAAGGTCGTTGAAGTGCTGGTTGCCGAAGGGCTGGTTAATCTTAAAGAAATTTATCATGACCGTACAACTCCCGAAGCCGGATTACTGATGAGTTTTGCCCGCAAATATTGTTTCCCGGAAAAGCAACTTCAAAGTGATCCGACAATATCGCAGAATACGGTCCCGTCATGTCGTAAAGTCATAAAATAAAAAAGAGGGCCCCCTTTTGGGATACACCGAGGGGAGGGATTAGTCGTCTTTGCCAATGATCTGCATGGCGATTTTTATCCCGTCGGCGGCGCTGGAGACAATTCCGCCGGCATAGCCGCTTCCTTCGCCGGCCAGGAAGAGGTTTTCAAACCCGGTGCATAACCCGTTCTTTTCGCGCAGCACCTGGATGGGAGAGGAGGTTTTGCTCTCCAGTCCAAGCAGGATGCCTTTGCTATATCCGTTCAACCGCCGGTCGAAATCCTTCAGCCCTTCGCGCAGCGAGTGGGTGACCACCGCGGGAAGCATATTCCACAGCGGGGCGGGCTTCAGGCCGAGGGGATAGCTGGTTTCAGGAATAGACCGGGGTTCCGTTCCACCGATAAAATCGCTGATGGAACAGAAAGGGGCGCTGTATCCCCCGGAAAAGGCGTAAAAAGCATGTTCGAGATCTTCAAGCCATTGCAATGCTTCCAGCGGCGTCACCCTGCGCCCTGCCAGCTGGTCGGGATGGATCCCGGCCACGCATCCCGCATTGGCGAACTGCCCGTTGCGCCGGTAATTGCTCATCCCGTTGACCAGGTTGAGGTGGCTGTAGGTTGCCGCCGGAACCACCATCCCACCGGGACACATGCAGAATGAGTAGACCGGGTGTTTCCCGTCGGCCTCCGAAGTGAGCCGGTACTCGGCTGCTTTAACACCGGAAAGTTCACGAATGCCCCACTGGGAAAGGTTGATGTTTTCCTGGCGGTGTTCGGCACGGCACCCTATGGCAAAATTCTTCGTGCGGAACTGCACACCCCGTGCCATCAGCATCCTGTAGGTTTCATAGGCGGAATGGCCGGGCGCCATGATGAAATAGTCGCCGGGGAGGGATTCATTGCCGGCAATTGCCTCCGTCACCCGGTCCTCTTTCGTCACAAGGTCGCTGAGGGTGGTTTCGAACCGGAACTCGCCACCAAGGTCCCGGTAGGCGTTGCGCAGGTTTTTAACGACCCCGCGAAGATTGTCGCTCCCCACATGCGGGTATGCCATGTAACGGATCTCGGCCGGGGCGCCTGCATCGATGTAACTTGATATAAAAAAATCGCGTTCCCTTGATATGTGTTTCGAACGCGAGGTGAGTTTGCCATCGGAAAAAGTCCCGGCCCCTCCTTCGCCGAAGGCGTAATTGGCGACCGGGCTGAATTGACCCGTTTTTTCAAACAGGGCGATGCCCTGGGCGCGTTTTGCCACATCGGCGCCCCGTTCGAGCAGGATGGTGTCGAAGCCCGCCTTCTGCAGCGCAAACGCGGCGAAAAAACCTGCGGGACCGCTGCCAGTGATGATCGCCCGTTTGTTCCGGGGTTTATACGTAATATCAAGCGGTTCAACAGGAGCAGGATCATTTCCTACCAGTGATTGGCTGAATACGGCGATGCGAAGCTGCCAATGGATGTTGTTTTTCTTCCGGGCGTCGAGGCTTTTGTTTTCGATCTGCCAGGAAAAGTCGGTTATCCGGAGCTCCTTTCCGATCTGCCGCTTCAGCGATTCATCCGAATAACCGGTCGGAGCCTTGATTTCGATGATTTTATATCCCATGGGCAAGGTGCCTGCTTTTTTACCGGCAGTTGCTGCAAATTTCCGGAAAAACGAGCTGCAATCATGCATTTATTTCAAAGAGCAGCCAATTGACAAAATAATCCCCGGGGGAGGGGTCAATAAATTGGAGGTTTATGCGTTATTCACGCTGTTAAAAGATCAGCATGGCGCGACCTTTCCTTTTATTTTGTCTCCTGGCATTCCTTCATCTCACCGGCTTTTCGCAGTCAAGCCCGAATTTCAGCCAGACCGCGGTGACCCATCTCAGGAAGGGGGAGTATGTGGAAGCCCTTGAATACCTGAATATTGCCATTCAAAAGGAACCCGGGGTGCCGGAGCTTTACTTTCTCAGGGGTTATGCCAAGTGCGGCCTTGATGACATCATAGGTGCCGAGCAGGACTACACGCAGTCGATCGAGTTGTCACCTTACCTGGCCGATGTATTTACCAACCGTGCCATTGTTCGCAGCCAGCTGCAGAACTTCAAGGGCGCCATGGAAGATTTCGAAAAGGCCCTCGAGATGGATGGTTCCAATGGGGATATCTGGTCTCACCGGGCACGCACCAACCTCTATCTTAAGAAATATTACTCCTGCATTGTCGACTGCAACAAGGCCATCCAGCTTCATTGCCAGGACGAATCGGTTTATGTTTTGAGAGCCAGCGCCGAGCAGGAAATCAAACGGTATACCGAAGCCCTTGAAGACCTTGACATGGCCAGGAAGGCAAATCCCAAAAACGGGTATGTTTTTACACAACGGGGGTTGCTGTGGATTGAAATGAACAAGGTCGACTCAGCCATCATCGATTTCAGCCGGGCCATCGCACTCGATTCTACCAACACTTTTGCCCTGTTCAACAGGGCCCTGGCATTGTTGAAAAAGCCCGAACAAAAAGAGGCCCTGAAGGATTTGAACACGGTGATCAGGATATCTCCTTATAATTCTTACGCTTACTACAACCGGGCGATCGTCCTGATAGGTTTGAAAGAGAAACGGAAGGCAATCCGGGATTTTGACATTGTTAGTAAACTCGATCCCAAAAATATCGTCAGTTATTTTTATCGCAGCAAGTTGAAGGCGGAACTTGGTGATTATGAAGGGGCTTTAGCCGATCTGAACAAAACCATTGATTTGTTGCCCGATTACACCGATGCATGGTACGACCGGTACGAGGTGAAGCTGAAACTCAAAGATCCGAAAGGGGCGCAGGCTGATTACAGGCAGGCCCTGGAGCTGACGCGGAAAAACCACCTGAATCCCGACAGCCTGCAAACGGCACGGAAAGATTATCTCAAGAGCCTGGTAAAGCTGAGCGGTGATTTCGAGGAGATGAACACGATGAACAGCAAACTTCAGAACCAGTCGGTCGACATACAGCTGAAATCAATGTTCAACATTCTCTTGTGGAAGGTTGATTTCGGCAAGGTCAAGCTTTATGATGTTTATAAAAAAGAACACTATTTTACCAACATTCTCACCCTTACCAATGAAACGGGGCTCGTCAGCGACTCGCTGCTCAGGGTTCAGCTGAACCGGCAGACACACCTGATCGATTCTTCGGGAACAGACCAGGATCTCCATTTCAGGAGATCCATCATCTATTTCCAGCTGCGCAACTATGACCGTGCGATCAGCGACCTCAATGCGACACTTGGGGCCGATTCCACCAATATCGCGGCCTGGTTCAGCCGGGCCAATGCGCGGTATGACCTTATCCAGCAGATCAACCTGCAGGACGATTACCAGCAGGGATACATCATGGGGAAGGCATTGCCAAAGCCGCAAAACCAAAATTTGTCCGACACCCTTGAGCACACCTATGAAGCCGTGATGCATGATCTTGACAAAGTGCTGGTGCTTGATCCGGAGTTTTCGTTTGCCTGGTATAACAGGGGCAATGTGGACAGCAAGATGGGCAATTACCGGGCCTCCATTGACGATTTTTCGAAGGCCATTGCCCTGCGGAATGATTTTGGCGAGGCGTTTTACAACCGCGGGCTCATCAGCATTCTACTGAGTGAAAACCACCCCGGTTGCCTGGATCTGAGCCGAGCCGGCGAGTTGGGGATCACTGATGCCTACAAGGTGATGAAGCGGTATTGTTACAAATAGCAAAATGCAAATAACAAAGTGCAAAATTGTATAATAGCGGACTTTGGGATTTATTATTTATCTTTGTGCTTTCAGGGACGTTAGCTCAGTTGGTTCAGAGCGCATGCTTCACACGTATGAGGTCACTGGTTCGAATCCAGTACGTCCCACTAAATCCCCCCGAAAAAGCGTTGAAAATCAAGGAAAGCCACTGGAGACAGTGGTTTTCTATTTACAGCCGTTTACAGCAAAATACCCCCTGTTAATAACTTTTACTGGCAACTTTGCCTAAGATCTTGCCAGTGCGTATCTTTGTACTGGCAACTTACTATCAATTTACTGGCAACTTCTCAAGAATATGGCAACAGTTATTTTTTATTTGGACAAAGAACGGAAAAATGGATGTTTGATCCTGGTAACATTCACCTTCAACCATTTGCGGCTGCGGTTTTCCACTGGTTTGAACGTACCTAAAAAAGTATGGGATAACGAAGAACAAAAGGCAAAACCCCTGAAAGATTATTCAGAAACCAACAAACGCCTTCGGGAAATAAACAATTTCCTCCTTGACACCTATGATAAGTTTTTTCCAAAAGGTACAAAGTACCCCCAGGACGAAGTGAAAAAGAAAAGTGAGGAAATCAGAGAAGCCTATCAAATCTTCATTGGCCGTAAAGAGGTCAATGAAGATCATCGTAAACCGACCCTGATTGAGTTCATCCCGATATTCCAGGCCAGATACAGTAACAAATTTACTTCGAATCATATCAAGCATTTCACCGGGATCAAGAATCATCTTGAAAAGTACGAGAAGCGTATCGGGATACCCATAGAATTTGAAACGATCAATAAGGAGTTTTACCTTGGGTTTACAGCTTACCTGAAAGAAGTAAATCTTAAACCCAATACCGTGGGATCGCATGTCAGGCGCCTGAAACGATTGATGAATGAGGCGGTTGACGATAAATTGACAATTAACCAGGAACATCGTGCCAAATCTTTCAAAGTCATAAATGAGGAAACTGATAAAATATATCTCAATAGCGATGAAATTCAGGCACTTTACAAATTGAAGATTGAGGACCTGCGTATGCAACGGATCAGAGACCTGTTTGTGTTGAACTGTCATACAGGATTGAGACACTCTGACTGGCCAAAAGTGTCCCTGAAAGATATAGAAGACGGTAAATTATATGTCAGAACTCAAAAGACTAAGGAAGCCGTTATTATTCCAGTGCACCCCCTGATTATTGAGATTCTGAAAAGATATGGACCTGAACTGCACATCCCGACAAATCAGGAAGCAAACCGGGTTTTGAGGTGGATTGGCGAGTATGCTGTTCTAAAGAAGATAACCAAAGGGAATCTGGAAAAATGGCTGCAAATCAGAACACATACTGTGCGAAGATCTTTTGCAACCAATGCCTATATGGGTGGTGTTCCAATGCTTTCGATTATGCAAATCACCGGTCACCGTACCACAGAATCTTTTCTCAAATACATTCGTGTGACCAAACTGGAGAATGCTACAAAACTCAAGGATCATCCTTTCTTCAATTCGTAACACAGGTGATCGTTATCGTTAACAAACCGAGTATCTCCGCATCAACCGCAGCAGGGGGCTCTGTTTCCCCAGGGGGAACTGCTGGCTCCTCTTCTTTAGGTGTAACCACCGGATCGCCATCTGCAGGAACAATAATTATTTCATCCCTTTGAATAATCCCAAGATAAAGCCAGTAGTTTGCCGGGAGATATGAATTTGCAAAAGCATTTGTTTCAGTTCCATCATAGACTGCCTGAATTGGCCTGTCAGTCAATGAAAAGCCTGGGTCATTTACTGACTGTCTGCACTCAACAATAAAATCAACAGTGTCGGAAGTACTGAAGTGAGAATCGATTCTTACCACATCCTGATTCTCAAACAATCGAACGAAAACCCCCGATAACTTTATGGACGGGTTTAGAATATTCAACAAATACTGTTTGACCGTCGGGGACGGGCCTGTCGAATATTCTCCCCAAGGCATCCACCAACTACCGTTATACAAGTATGCTGTGTGCTTTCCATCATTGTAATACAACTGCCCTTCAACCGGATTTTGGGGTAAATCCGGTTGATTTTGCAGGACAGCATTGAGCAGTTGATTTTGTTGTAAATCCAGGTTTGTCTTAAATGAAGGCATAAGGATTGTTTAATTTTACCAGGTTAACCGATGATGACGATCTGTCCGGTGATTGCAGTTGCAGAAGTCCAGGTAACATCACCGGCAGCGTTTACAACAACATCCACTTCGACCACGTAACGGACCGTTGCAATTGTTTCGTAAACAGCAACGAGAACATCAGTGCCACCTCCATGAGTAGCTGCGGTAATGGTCTGTGTAGTCAAAGCAGTAATTGCACCCACATATTTTTTGGTACGGGTGGTGATTTTGCTATCAACATACGTCTTGGTTGCCTTCTGGGTTGCCAGCTTCACATCACTGTTAGCTGTCAGGGTACCATCGGTGTCAATGACCCCGGCTTTGAAATTGTCGGTTTCAAGGTTACTGATCGTGTTGAAATCAGCATCAATGGTTTTGGAAGTGAGCGTCTGGGCACCGGCTAAACGGACCAGGTCAGAAGACTCCGTATTGTCAACGCCGTCGAAGTCGGCAGCAGTGATGGTGGCGCTTTTTGTGATGTTGGCAATGACCATGTCACCTACACTAACCCCGGTGCCTGAAGGCGTGTTCACCCCTGAAACTGTACCAGCCACAGTAACTTTCCAGAACCAACCTTTTTGAATATTGGTGATCCCCTGGGCGACAATGGTCTGACTGCCGTCAAAGGTGCCTTTGTAAACCATGCCGGCAGTGATCTGTCCCTGAATCGCAGCAACCTGGCCATCAATATAAGCTTTAGTCGCCTTCTGACTGGCAACTTTGACATCGGAATTAGCAGTCAAAGCTGCATCGGTATCCAAATACGCCAGCGGCATCTGCTTAATGTCGTCCACGTTTGAAAGACCAACCTGTGACTTGGTCGTGGCATGAGGATTTGAAGTCGATGCAATATGGGTATCAATGGCCCCATGGGTATTGGTTCCCCTGTTGAGCAGGGAATTGTGGTCGATTGCGGTGGGATCGGTTGATTTAACCCAGATCGTACCGTTCCAGTACTTCTCATAATTGTCCGTCGTATCGAAATACTTCTGGCCTTTGATCGGGCTTGACGGAGCCGATGCCAGATTTTGAATTACAGCATTCTGCAATTCGTTTTTGTTCAGGTCGAGCGCGACCAACACTTTTTTTGCCATGATTTGATGTTTAAGGGTTT
>Ga0118677_10014370_pt1 | contig 11190 bp, 8 predicted proteins | sample AliMusrvi5mmetaG_FD_86154 | JGI IMG/M metagenome (GOLD analysis project Ga0118677, IMG submission 86154)
GGATGGACGGATACGACCAGGGCCGCGCCGGCCAGGGCGAGGGCCGGGCTCGCCCACATGGCAAGGAAGAATGTACGCGCGGCGGGCCCGCCCGTGGGGCTCGCGTGGCGGGCGTCACCGGCCGCGGCGGTCTCCCACTCCAGCAGCCGGCGGCGCGTGAAGAGCAGGCGCGTCAGCGTGACCAGCACGGCGCCGGCGGCCTCGTAGGCCTGGTGGGCCAGCAAACTCAGCTGCAGCGCAAGGCGCGCCAGGACGCACGCCAGGTCTTCCCAGAACACGCGCAGGAAGATCCGCCACGATTGCTGCGCCCGCGGCCCTCCCAGCGTCTCCATGAACAGCGGGTACAAGGGGAACGCGATGGCCGCCACGATGGCCGCGGTCCAGCGCCCGGGGCTCTCCGGCAGAAACGCCCAAGTCCAAATCAGCAGGGCGACCGTCGCGGGCGCCACCAGGCTGCGCCGCAGGTTATCAAGGATCTTCCACCGCGAGATGAGCGGCAGCTGGTTGCGCCGCAGGCCGGCGCGCGTCGGGACCCAGGGCAGGATCCACGCCAGGATCTGCCAGTCGCCGCGCGTCCACCGGCGCGCCCGGCGCGCGTAGGCCAGGTAGCTCGTGGGGTAGTCGTCGACCACCTCCACGTCGCTGACCAGGGCCGCGCGCGCGTGGAGGCCCTCGAAGAGGTCGTGGGACAAGAGGGCGTTCTCGGGCACGCGCCCGTCCAGCGCCGCCCGGAAGGCGTCGACGTCGTAGAGCCCCTTGCCGGTGAATATCCCTTCGCCGAAGAGGTCCTGATAGGTGTTGGAGACCGCCGTGGTGTAGGGATCGACCCCGGTGTTGCCGGCGTAGAGGCGCGCGAAGCGCGAACCCGCGACGCTGGAGGCGGTCACGCTGACGTGCGGCTGCAGGATCCCGTAGCCTTCGCTGACCCGGCCCAGCGCCGCGTCGTAGCGCGGCCGATTGAGCGGATGCGCGATGACGCCGATGAGCTTCTTGGCCGAATCCCGGGGCAGGCGCGTGTCGGTGTCCAGCGTGATGCAGTAACGCACGCCCGGCAGCGCCGACAGCTCCCCCACCTGGACGGTGAAGCTCGTATCCGTCGCGCCGCGCAGCAAGCGGTTGAGCTCCTCGAGCTTGCCGCGCTTGCGCTCCCAGCCCATCCAGGAGCCCTCGCCGGGATTCCAGCGGCGCTCGCGCTGCAGCAGGAAGAAGCGGTCGCCGCGCCCCTCGCTGAGCCGGGCATTGAGCTCCCGGATGCCGCTGCGGGCGGCTTCCAGGATGGCGGCATCCTCCGGCATCTCGCGCGCCGAGGCGTCCGCGAAGTCGCCCAGGATGGCGAAATGGATCCGGGGATCGAGGTTGCCCAGCGCCAGGACCTCCATGTGCTCGACGAGTTCCTGGGCGCCCCGCGCGCTGGTCAGCAGGGTGGGCACCACGACCATTGTTCGCGCGTCGTCGGGGACACCCGCCTTCAGGTCCAGGCGCGGCAGGCGCCGCGGCGGCGCGTACCAGGCGGCCAGACGCTGGATGAAGGCGATGGCCGTCTCGCTGACCGGCAGGAGCAGCAGGGCCGCGAAGACGACCTGCATCCCGGGCAAGGCGCCTTGGCGTCCCGCGATGCAGAGGGCCGCCGCCAGCAGCGCGGCGGTGCTCAGGGCGATGGAGCCGAGATAGACGACGCTGGCGCGCGCGAAGGCCAGGCGCCGCAAGCCCCGCAGCGGGCCGGGGCGCCAGGCCACGTCGACTTCCAGCGCCCGGCGGCCCGGCCCGATGAGGTGGTAGCCCACGTGAGCGGCGCGCGCGGAGGCGCCGGAGGTCTCGGCCGCCAGGCGCGCGCTTTCCACGGCGCGCAGGGCCACGCGCAGCTGGGCTTCCGCGGCAGGCTCGGCCAGCTCCTCGACCGCGTGCCGGTAGCGGTCCCGGCTCAGAAAATCCATGCGTGCGTGCACGCCGGCGGGATCGCGCCGCAGGACGCGCTCGACGAGGCTCACGGTCTCGACGTATTCGCTCCAATCCAGGCCGGAGACCAGGCGCAGGCTGGTGATGACATTGGCCGTGGAGACCTGGAGGGCGGCTTCGCGCTGGTGCACGCCGCGGATGGCGTCCTCGGAGGTCATCTGCGCGGCGCCCAGATGCGCGTCGAGGCCGCGGCGCACGGCGGCCAGGCGGGGTCCGTACTCGCGCACGCGCCGCAGCAGCTGCACGACCTGCGCCAGATGCAGCTCGCGGGGCAGCGGCGGCGGCACGCCGCGGCCCGCCGCGTCGATGCGGGCCACGTAGGCGTCGGCGGCACGCCGCGCCGCGCGGGCCGCCAGGACCTCATCGGTCAGGCGCCGCAGGTTCTCGATGAGGGCCAGCTTCAGCATGCTCGGCCACGCCCAGAGCTCGCCGATGGTCAAAGGCGCGACGGTCTGGAAACCGTTTAGGAAACGCACCAGTTGGTGTCCGTCGAGGCGGCTGTCGCTGTGGCGGATGAGCTCGACGGCGAGAGCGTAGACGCGGGCGTTGCCCTGGAACTCGGGCGGAGCGAGCGCGGGCAGCTGGCGATAGTAACCGCGCGGCAGGTTGCGGTGGACTTCGCGGATCTCGGCGGCCACGAGATGGAAGTTGTCGAGCAGCCACTCCGCCGCGGTGGTGACGAACTCGCCGCGGTGCGCGTCGCCGGCGAGAGCGCGGTAGGCGTCGCGCAGCAGGCGGGCGTTCTCCTCGAAGCGCGGGAATACGCTGCGCGCCGCCCGCCGCGCCGGGTCGACGGTGAAGCGGGCTCCCAGCGCGCGGGCCCGCTCCTCCAGGAGCTCGATGCTCAGGAGTTCGTCGCGGAAGGGCTTCTGGGGGCTGGAAGCGGGCATCTTTGGGCGAGTCGGCCTCATCCTCGGCAACCGGGCGGGCAGGACCTACCGACGGCCTCGATTGTAGCCTTTATGCAGGGGTTTGCCCATCGCGGGAACAGCCGGCCTCCTGGCCTTTGACTCCCAGCTACTTCTCCGCCTTCTTCAGCAGGGTCCGGATATCAGTGATGGTCTCCAGCGCCAGGGCCTGCCGCGCCAAGACACGGCAATCCGCGTAAGAGAGACCTCGGATCCGTTCCTTGGCCTTGGGGATGTGAGAGGCCGCCATGCTGAGTTCGTCTATGCCCAGGCCGACGAGCAAAGGGATGGCCCAGGGCTGGGCCGCCAGCTCCCCGCAGACCGCCACCGGCCGCTTCTTGCGCCCGGCGGCTTTGACGACGAGGTCTATAAGCTGGATGATGCTGGGCTGCACGGAACGGCTGTAGTCCATCAGCGCGAGGTCATCGCGGGAGATGCCCATGGTGAATTGGAGCAAGTCGTTGGTGCCGATGCTGAAGAAATCCGTCTCCCGCGCCAAGGCCTCGGCCATGATGGCCGCGGAAGGGACCTCGATCATCACCCCGACCGGGATGCCCCTGTCGAAAGGGATGGATCTGGCGGCGAGGTCCTCCATGACCGTCCGGACGAACGCCTTGGCCTTGCGCAGAGTCTCCAGCCCAGGGACCAGAGGGAACATCATCCTCATGTTGCCCCCGGCGCTGGCGCGCAGGATGGCGCGGACATGGGTCCGGAAGAACTCCTCATGCGCGAGGCAGAACCTGATCCCCCGCAGGCCGGCGGACAGTCCCTCCTTCTCCTCCGCGAGGAATGCGGGCAGCTTGTCGCCGCCGAAATCAGCGGTGCGGACCGTGACCTGGCGCGGGAAGAGGGCTTGGGCGGTGCGCTGGAATTCCTGGAACTGCTCGTCCTCGGAAGGAGGCTGCGTCCTGCGCATGAAGAGGAATTCAGACCTGAGAAGTCCCACGCCTTCGGCGCCATGGCGGCGCAAGGCCTCCAGGCCATGGGATGTCTCCAGGTTGGCCAGCAAGGCGATGCGGCGGCCGTCCTTGGTCCTGGCGGGCAGGGCGTCCGGTTCGCCGCCGAGGCGGGCTCCGGCGGCACGCGAGAGTTTGCCGTATTTTTCCAGCAGTTGGGGGGTGGGATGGAGGAACAATTCCCCCGTGCCTCCATCCACGATCGCCGGGGCTCCGGCTTCGAGCTCAACCAGGAAGCCGGCTTTCCCGATGATCATGGGGATATTGAAGGCGCGGGCCAGGATGGAGGCGTGATCCGTCGACCCGCCGACCTCGCGCACGAAGCCCTTGATCTCTTTCGGGGGATTGACCAGGGCGAAGGCGGTGATCTCACGGGCCGCGACGATGACCGGCCCGCGTCCCTGCGCGGCGTCGAGACTGTGGTACCCCAACAACTCCATGACCAGCTGCTTGCAGGCGTCGCTCCATACCGTGAAGCGCTCCCGCAGGTAATCGTTCTTGACGTTCTTTTGGCTGTTCGCCAATCTCTGGAAGACTTGTTCAACCGCGACGGGCGCGGACTTGCCCGAACCGATGAGCAGCTCTATCTCCTGGTTGACGCCATGGTCCTTGAGGATGAGGCCGAAGATGTCCAGGGTGCCGCCCTCCTTGCGCCCGAGTTCCCGGACCAAGTGGGCGGCGGCTTTCTGGAAACGCGCCCAGACGCTTTCTCGAGCGGTCCGGTATCTGAGGGTCTCGGCCCGCGCATCCGCCGCCGGCGGATGGCGTCTGGTGAGTTCGGCGGTGTTCGGAAGAAGCAGGATGCTGCCCATCCCGATCCCCTCGGAGACGCCGATGCCTTTTAGGATACTGCTCGAGACTGCTCCGGCCATGTCCATTCCTCCATGCGGATTTCCGCCGCCTAAACGGCGCGGCTTCTAACGGCTGAAAACGATCGGTTTGTCGCGGCTCGCCATGTCATCAGCGAGACTCCGCCGGCCTCGTGCCGGCGGAATCTCATTCAGGTTGCAATCCCTTTAAACGTGCGCCATGCCGAGCATGACCTGCTTGGCGCGAGAGATTTCGTCGGGCGTCCCGTGCGCGATGACGACAAATTTATCCGCCTTGAGAGCAGTTTCGTACTTGATCACGCTGTCCTTGGGGATGCCCACACCATAAAGACCTGCGCCGATCACGCCTAAACCGCCGACCAGCGCCGCTTCTTCCAGGGCACCGACGATTGCGGTCACCAAGGGACCGGCGACCAGGACTTGCCCGATTCCCGGCACCCAGAAGAAAGCTCCTCCGAAGAGAAGGCCCCAGAAGCCGCCCCAAAAGGCGCCTATCTTCCCCCAGCGTTTCATCCGGTCCCCGGTGTTGTAATACCCGACAGCATTCTCTTCGGTGTGGTAGTCGCGCCCGATGATCGACAATTTCTTCATGTCAAAGCCCGCCTTCTGAAGCGCCTTGACCGTTTCCTCCGCCTCCGCATGCGTATTGTAGACCGTCACGACCGGCTCATTCTTTGTCATATGATTTTCTCCTGGGAACCTTGATTCTGCTCGAACGCACCTATTGCACGTGGCGAGTGTTAACACAGCGCCACAAGCCAGACCCGGGGCATACTCTCCGCTAGAGAGCGCGCCGAACGACTTTGCGCGCGCGCTCGAAGGCCTGCTCCACATCCTGGCCCGCGGCCGCGCCACCCGCCTTCATCTTCCGAGCCAGAGCGTTCAATTCAGCGGCGGACGCCAAGAGCTCGCTCTTCGCCTTCTCTCCGGCATGGACGGCTTTCAGCTTCAGATACGCCTTCGCTTTACGGATGTCCGCCGCGGCAGTCTTGTTGTCCTTATATTTCAAGCTGCTCTGAGCTTGAGCGAGATGGTAATCGGTTTCATCCGCATACAAGGTATCAACGTCTGCTATGACCGGAATCAAGGCCTGGTGGTAATCCAAGACGCTGACCGCCCAGTTGGCTGTGACTTCCACGTCCCGGGGCGAAACGACGATGCCGGACTCGACGTCATTCGCCAGATTGCTCAATAGCTGCGAGGCAGCCGCCAGCCTCTTCTCTTGTATCTTAAGGAAGGTACCGGCCCTGCGGATCTCGGCCGCCGCAGCCCCGGCGTCTTTCTGGGATAAGTAGATTTGGGCGTGCATGATATGCATCTGCGGCGCATTCATTAACACTGACCAGACATCCCGGTCGACAGGCACCCAGTCGGCCGGCTTGGTCGCCTGCGCCGTCGAGACTGATGCCGCAACCCCCAACAAGACGCCCAACGCAATCAAACGCTTGCGAGGCTTCATGATTTTGCCTCCATAAGATCATTCATTCCCATTTCCCGATTCACTCACGCCGACAGTCAAGCCGACTCGCCTCATGTTCCAGTCAGCTCTTCGTGAAGTAGTATCTCAGCCCGATGCCTGCGTCCAGGCCGACGCTGTCGTGGGGAGACAGGCGGAATACAGGAGCGACCTCAAAGAATATCTCCACGGGATTGCGCGGCAGCCAGTAGGCGATGCCGGCCACCGTGCGCAGGCCGAACTCATTGGGATACACGGTCCGGAACTGCGCGCCCAGCCCGAGATAGACCGGGAGCTTCCCCTGGGACGGCTGGGGCAGGACCTTCCAGCTGTGCCATAAGTAGTCGCCATAAAGCGCCAGCCCCGTGCTGAACCCCAAACCGGCATCCAGGGCCTGACTGTCGGTGAGCCACAACTTGGCCGTGGCGCCCGTCGGATTTCCCAAGATGACGCCCGCCCCGAAATCGCCCGCTTGCTGGGCCCGCAACGTGCTGGTCCCGGCCGCCAACATGAAGATCATCGCCAATAGCATTTTCATCTTTCTTCTCCTCGAGAGGACTTCCGCATTTCGTCCATGCTGATACGATACTCTTCCCGCGCCCTGGCCACTATACGGAGTTATACGCGCGGCCATAGGTAAGATTCCCATGTTTGCGCTGAGCCGGAGTCATCCCGTTCGGGGCGCCCAGGACGCTACCTGGTGTGCAGGGCGAAGCCGATGCCGAGCGCGTCGCTCGCATGATTGTATTCGATCAGGCTCTGGCCGTAGCCGTTGAAATACTGCGCGTACAGGCTCCAGTTGCTGCCCAGGTCGTGGCTCACGGATGCCTCGACTGACCCGCGCCGGAATCCGCTTTCGAACTGGTTTTGCAAGACCACGGAGATATCCCATGGATTATGCCGGTACGATGCCGACGTCCGGAGGTAGCCGAGGTAGCGGGCGAGGTCCGGATTATAGCGCTGGTAAGCCGAGTCGCGCCACACGAACCAAGGCCGCAGATCCGCCGCCCAGCCGTCGCCGCTGGCGTCAAGGCGTTCGAAGAGCATGTCCGCGGCGGTGCGGTTCCAACTGCGTTCAGTGTCCCCCCCTCGGCCGTTCGATTGATGCACGAACGGAGAAGCGCGGAATCCGAGGGTCCATCCGGCGCCGAGGTTCCAACGGTTATCGGGCGCGATCAGGAGTTCAGGCTTATAGTTCGTCTCGCGGAAAAAGGCGGAATGGCGGTAAAGCTGCCAATATGACAGCTGCGTGTAGGCGATATACACGGACTTCGCCAAGCCCAAGGGAACCAAAGCAACCTTGAAGCTCAATTGGCTTTTGACCTCGAGCCTGTTGAGGCTCTGGCCTTCGGGCAGGGTATTCCCGTAAACCGCGTTATCTGGCGAGAAAGTGTAATAGGCCGGCAGAACGTAATTGGGCTCATACGTCGAAATCTGATGCGCTGGCGCCGGCCATCCGGCGCGCGGAACGCCGAGGGCCAGCATGAGGACAAAGATTTTCTTCACGTCGGCACCGTCCCTGGCCGCAATCCCAGGCCAAGGCGATCGTGGAGCCATCTTCGCCTGCTAGAAGCGGAACAACTCGCCTTCATCCAACTTTTCCAGGGAGGGAGTCTGCTCCCGGTCGCCCAGGTTGGCGGCGTCCTGTATCTTGGACTTTAGATAGTTGTGGAGTCCGCGCGGGGTGATGGCCCCGTCGGCGTTCCAGGCTTCCCCGGCCAGGCCCTTGAGGAAGTAATAGGTGAAGATGCCATGACCCTGCTCCGGGATGGTGGCGACCTCCGGGCATGCGACCGGGGCGAAAAGCGTGATCTTGCTGTCCAGGGATATCACTGGATTCCTGGCAGCCCGTGGCCGCGCGCCTTTCGCCGAGACCGACCGGCCGCCGGCGCCGGAAAAACAGGCGTCTAGGGTCACGATGACCCTCTTGGCCTTGAGCGCGCTGAGAGCGGCGTAGAGTTTCTTGACCGGGTAGCCGGTGGTCTTGATGAAGTCCGGGTTGCCGTCTGAAGGGACCAGATAAACTTGGCCGGTTTCGGAATCAGGCGCGCCGTGGCCCGCGAAATAGAAGAAGACGCGGCTGCGGCCATTCACCTTCCGCGGCAGCCAGCCTTCAAGGTAGGAGGCCAAGCTCTTACCCGTCGCGCTCTGACCGGACAGGAACTTGATATTCTGCTCGGGGAAGCCCAAGGCGCGCAAATGGTCCTTGACCGTGACCGCGTCGTGCTCGGCGAATTGAGCATCGGGCAGGTCATGGGAGTATTTCTCGATGCCGACGACCAAAGCATAATCATCGGGCTGCGCGGCCCGCCGCGCGATGGGCTGGTCGATGTCGGATTTGATGTCCGGGGGCTTTGCAGAGATCCGCTGCCTGGCCCGCGAGGCACCTCCGGGGAAAAATGCCATACAGCCGGCCAGAAGACTTGCCATGACGATCACCGGCCAGATTGCGAGGCTATTTCGGGTATCTTGTCTCATAGGGATTCCCTCTCACTGCCCTGGCGCCGCGGTCGGCGGCGGGGGGATCGACTCGGACGCCGCCGGCGGCGGCCCGGCCTGCGCATCCATGGACTTCACGGCCGCCCTCAGGGAGACGCCGTTCTCATCGAAGAGGGCGAACGTGTCATCCTTGAATTCGACCAGGACCTGCAAAGGCGCGCCGGCGGCCCCACCCGAGAATCGCACCATCGACACGCCTTGACCGAGGAACTGCAAGAAGACCGGCGGCGATGCGGTCTTGTCATAGAGGAAGGCCTGGGCGTCCGAGCCGGATATCTGCACCATGCGGCGATCATCAGGGCTGTTCGTCGCGCGGCCTTGGCCCGGGGCCGGAATGGACGACGGCGGCGTCAGGGACTGTTCCCGCTCCACAGTCACGCCCGCGCTGTCGTAGGGATAGTAGTTGTTGTCCACGTAGACGTAGGCGGCGCCGCCCGGGCCAGGCCACCACCAGAAGCCGTCCCACCAGAAATCCCAGCGCCCGACGCCGGCGTCGAACCACCACCAGCGGTCGCCGTAGTAGCGGCTCCAGTAGAACGTCGGACCGTGATAGAAACCGTACCAGTGAATACGGCCGTCGTAATAATGGCTATAACGCAGGCCCGCGTCGTTGTGCCAGTAATAATGGTTGGGGATCGCCTCCGCGCGTTGCTGTCGCTGGATGTTGCGCACCAAGTTCGCGTTATGGGACACGGCCGCGTGATGCGCTGGCGGCGCCGCGGCGGCGGGCTTCGCAATCCGCGCGCCGGAGGCGTACTGCTTCGGATAGGAGACGCGGGCATGGTCGCGCACGACGCGCGTGGGCTGCGCGGGTTTGGGGACCGCGACGCGGCGCAGCCGATAAACCTTCGCGGCGCGCGAGACGCCTTGGCCGCCGCCTTTTTCATGGCCCGCGCCTGTCAGCCAAAGGGCCGACGCGCTGATCGCCAACGCCGCGAGCATCATCCGTTTCATAGACTTGCCTCGTCACTCTCCGCCGCGAATAGTAAGGACTCTCTCTACAGATTATGCACGATGCGGGAGTTTCTACCAATTCGTAGTCATACCTATAGCTTTGCGTACAACTCCGCATTGAGGAAAACCACGTTGCACTAGGGCCATTTCTTCTTGGCTTGGTTCGCCGCAACCCAGGCGTCCGCGTCGCGGATATCATGCGCGAGTTCCTTGGCGATCTTCCCGGCTTCGGGGGCCGTCGCGCCGGCGCTCATCAGCTCATAGGCGGCTTCGGTCTTCTGGTCGCGCGCGCGCGCCTCGGGATCGTCGCTGTCATCGCCCGGCAAGTCCACGCCGAGTTCGTCGATGATCATCTGCAGGCCGGCCGCGATCGGCAGGGCCAGCAGGGCGCCCATCACGCCGAGAAGGATCCCGCCGGCGATCAGGGCGAGGACCACGGTGGCCGGCGATAGCCTCAACACACGCCCGTAGACGCTCGGGGCGAGCACCTTGTTCTCGAACTGCTGATAGGCGCACATGCAGACCAGCACCACGACGGCCGTGCTCGGCCCGCGGCCAAGCGCGGTGAGGACGGCCGGCACGGTGGCCAGGACTCCTCCGACAAAGGGGATGATGTCCGTCAGCGCCGCCAACAAGGCGAGGGCCAGGGCGTTGCGCATCCCGCAAGCGATAAAAAGCAGGAATGTGAACGCCCCGAGGCTGGCCGACGTGATGAGCTGTCCGCGCATGTAGCCGCCCACGATCGTCTCGAGGTTCTGGATGATGCGCGCCAAGCGCATATGGTAGTCGCGCGGCACGACCGCGTAGAGCGCTCCCAGCGTGCGCTTGCCGTCGATGAGGAAATAGAAGGCGAGGAAGAGCGTCGTGACGCCGCAACCGACGGCCGCCGCGGCCTGCGATGAGTAGCCGAGAAGGTAGGTCTGAAGACGCTCGAAGGTCTGCTCCACGCCGACGTTGCCCAGGGCGCGGCCGAGAGACGTCGTGAGCCTGTGCTGGCCCAGCGCGGCGATCAATCGCTCGCGCTGGCTGGGCAGGTCGGAGATGATCGTGCTGAGTTGGTCGAACAGAGGCGGCACGGTTAGGAAGAGCAGCAGCGCCGCGCCAAGGCTCATGGCGGTAATGAGCAGGATCAGCGCCTTCATGCGCTTGAGCCCGCGGGCTTCCATCGACTCGACGATCGGATTGACGATTCCCACGAAGACCAGCGCCACCACCACGAGAAGCACGACCATCCAAAGCCGGTAGATCAGCCAAAGGCCCGCCACGGCCGCGACGATCCACGCGATCGTGCGCGGCGTCCGGTCGAAGGGGACGGCATTGCCGTCAGGTGTGGGCGGGACGCCGTGATGGCGGACCGCCTCGTGCAACAGGCGGTTTTCCAGCATATTGTGGACCCGGATCAGCACCTCGGCCACATCGAACGGTTTGCTGATAAAATCCTTCGCCCCGGCCTTCAATGCGCGCAGCTTATGATCCGGCTGGGCGGTGATCACGAGCACAGGCAAATAGCCGCCTGTTTCTATTTCCGGGGCTTCCGGGTTCAGCATGGGTAAAGATCGAGCCCCCCGCAGCGGAAGTAGATTGCCGTCTTAAAATTCTCGATATTTCGAAAGCCGCAGGCCATGCTCTTG
>Ga0118677_10014371_pt1 | contig 11189 bp, 9 predicted proteins | sample AliMusrvi5mmetaG_FD_86154 | JGI IMG/M metagenome (GOLD analysis project Ga0118677, IMG submission 86154)
GCTATGACGTGTCCAAGATCCCCTTCATGATCGTGGGCTACGGCTTCGGAGCGTCCTTCGTGGCCCTCTTCGCCCAGCTCGGCGGCGGCATCTACACCAAGGCCGCCGACGTCGGCGCGGACCTGGTGGGCAAGGTCGAGGCGGGCATCCCGGAAGACGACCCCCGCAACCCGGCCGTGATCGCGGACCTGGTGGGCGACAACGTGGGCGACTGCGCGGGCCGCGGCGCGGACCTCTTCGAGTCCACCGCCGCCGAGAACATCGGCGCCATGATCCTGGGCGTCGCGCTCATCCCGTTCTTCGGCTGGAAGGGCATCCTCTTCCCGCTGGTCGCGCGCGCCCTGGGCATACTCGCCTCCATCGTGGGCATCCTCTACGTCCGCACGGAGGAAGACAAGGACCCGATGACGGCCCTGAACATCGGCTACTACATAGCCTCGGCGCTGGCCATGGCGGCCTTCGCCTTCGCGGCGCGCTGGCTGCTCTACACGGAACAGGCGCCGAACGCCTGGCTGTACTACACGGCTTGCGGCGTCATCGGCATCCTGACCGCGCAGGCCTTCGTCTACATCACGCAGTACTACACGGAATATAAATACCGGCCGGTGCTCTCCATCGCGGAGGCCTCGCAGACCGGGCCGGCGACCAACATCATCGCGGGCCTCTCGGTGGGCTTCGAGTGCGTGGCCCTGCCTGTCATCGTCATCTGCATCGCGATCCTGGCTTCCTATAAGTTGGGCGCGGCGGCCTTGCCCGGCGGCTTGGGCGGCCTCTTCGGCACCGCGGTGGCGACCATGGGCATGCTCAGCACCGCGGCCTACATCCTGGCCATGGACACCTTCGGCCCGATCACGGACAACGCGGGCGGGATCGTCGAGATGTCCCATCAGCCGGAGGATATCCGCAAGAAGACCGACCGCCTGGACGCCGTGGGCAACACCACCAAGGCCCTGACCAAGGGCTACGCCATCGGCTCGGCCGCCTTGGCGGCGTTCCTGCTCTTCTCGGCCTACATGGACGAGATCTTCAACTACACGGGCAAGCACATCACCGTGAACATCGCCAAACCCGAGGTCTTCACCGGGGCCATGCTGGGCGCCATGCTGGTGTTCTTGTTCTCGGGCTTCACCATCCGCGCCGTGGGCAAGGCGGCCTTCGCCGTCATCAACGAGGTGCGCCGCCAGTTCAAGGACAAGCCCGGCATCATGCAGGGAACGGAGCAGCCTGATTACGGCCAATGCGTGGACATCGTGACCTTGGGCGCCTTGAAGGCCATGGTCCTGCCCGGCCTTCTCGCGGTCTGCGGCCCCATCCTGGTGGGCGTGTTCTTCCGCGTCTTCATCACCCCGGCGGATCCCACCATCGCGGCCGAGGTCGTGGCGGCGTTCCTGATGATCGGCACCGTAGCCGGCATCCTGCTCGCGACGTTCCTCAACAACTCGGGCGGAGCCTGGGACAACGCCAAGAAGTACATCGAAACCGGGGCCTACGGCGGCAAGCGTTCGGACACGCACAAGGCCGCCGTCGTCGGCGACACGGTCGGCGACCCTTGCAAGGACACGGCGGGGCCGTCGCTGCACGTCTTGATCAAGCTACTGGCCACCATCACGCTGGTGCTGGCGCCGCTGTTCCTCTAAACGCCGAAGGCGCTTCAGATAAGACCGCCGGTCCCGCGAGGGACCGGCGGTCTTGCTTTTGCTCCTGACAGCAAACTGGCTATAATGGCGACAGAGGAATCCATGGGCGACGAGAAAGCGATTCTGGAAGGCAAGGGCCGCGAGCTGACAGATATCCTGCGGGGATACGGCAGCGTGCTCGTGGCATTTTCGGGCGGCGTGGATTCGACTTTCCTGGCGGCCGCGGCGCGCCGGGCCTTGCCGCGTGACAAGGTCATGGCCGCGACGGCGGACACCCCCTCACTGCCGCGGGGCGAGCTGGAGTTCTGCCGGGCCTTGGCGGAACTGATGGACTGCCAGCACAGGGTGGTGGCCACGGAGGAGTTCGACGATCCGTGCTACCTGGCCAACCCGGTGGACCGGTGTTTTTACTGCAAGAAAGAACTTTACTCGCGGCTCCTGCCCTTGGCCCGCGCGGGGGGCTATGCGGTCTTGGCGAACGGCTTCAACCTCGACGACCTGTCCGACGATCGTCCGGGCCAGGTGGCGGCGGCCGACGCGGGGGTGCGCAGTCCTTTGCGGGACGCGGGGCTGCGCAAGGCGGATATCCGACGGCTGAGCCGCGCCTGGGACCTGCCGACATGGAACCGGGCGGAGTCTCCGTGCCTGTCGTCGCGCGTGGCCTTCGGCTCGGCCTTGAGCCCGGAGATCCTGCGCCGGGTGGACGAGGCCGAGGCGGGGATACGGGCGCTGGGGTTCCGCGTGGTGCGGGTGCGCACGGACGGCGAGCTGGCCCGGGTGGAGGTGGCGCCCGAGGAACTGCCGAGGCTGAAAGAAGGCGCGGGGGCGGCGGTGCTGGACATCGTGCGCCAGGCGGGGTTTGAACGAGTATCTATCGATCCGCGCGGGTACCGGAGGGGTTCTGGCCACAGCTTCCCCCCTGAGGCCAAGGGCTGAAGCGGGCCGTTGTTAAGATAGGCAACGGAGCAACCGGGACACCTTAGCGTCGGGAAGCCGGTTGTTTTTTATCATTTAAAGCACGCGCCTGGAGAGCCTCTGCCGCCGATCCCCCCAACGATTCGTGGCCGGTCAGGGCCTGCAACACATCGATAGGCGTGGCGGGATTGTGGATGAGGCCATAAAGGACTTCCTCGCGCGGCTCTTTGGAAAGGGCGCGGAGGATGTCCGGGGGCAGGGCGGGATTGCGCGCCAACCAGCGGTGCATATCCTCCCGCTGCATCAGCCTGTCGATGAGTTCCCGCGAAACGGCAGGGTTGCGCGCCATGTCCCTTACCGGGTAGCTGTTGTTGGTCCGGACCGCATTATCATAGGCCCATCGGAGCTGGCGCGGGGTCGCCGATGGAGACGACGACCAAAAGCAGAGGATGGAGTTATGCGCCATGGCGAAGACGAAGAACGCGCAGGGCACTAAGACCAACAGCGCGTTCGCCGCGCGCCGGCCCCGTATCCTATGGAGGATAATGCCCGCCAGCAGCGCCGCAGACCAACCCGCGCCGAAACCCATCGCGATGACGACGGGCGCCGCAAGCAGGCCGAAGAAGGCGGCCAGCGTCCGGCCTGTCGGTCCGGAGATCGCATCGGGCAATAAAAATCCCCAAAAATAGACGCAGGCGACCGCGGCGGCGCCGATAGCGCCCGGGATCATCGTCGAGAAGCCCCCGCCCCGGGCGGAGGGTTGCGGCGGGCCCGCGGGGGGCCGGGCACCCCAGATGCGCGAAATCAAAAAAGCGCTCATCCACAGCAACGAAGCCAGCAAAAGGAAATAGGCTACCGCCTGGTATGGGATGAGAGACGAAAGCAAGACGAAGAAGATGAGGACGACAAAAGTGACGATAGGCGCCCCCCAAACCGGGATGTGGGAATATAACCAATACTCGAACCAGTCCAACTGGGGCCGGAAGCGCCCGAGGCCAAACAGCAAGAACGCGAAATAGGCACAAAGCGCCGCCAAGACCAGGACGAGTACGATTCTCAGTATCTGCCTAACCATCTTTTCAGGGGGCCGCCGGACGAAATCATACCTGTTCCTCTCGGATGATGGCAATGGACGAACGAACTACCCGGGAGGCGGGCGCCCTTCCCGGCGACCGGCCTGCGGAAATGTGCTAGAATCTTCAGCCGGTTCATCACTCTTAAGGAGCGAACATGCCACCACAAGCGCAGCCGAACCTCTGGGTCAATATGATTCCCATCGCGGCCGTCTTCGTCATTTTCTACTTCTTCCTCATCCGGCCGCAGCAGAAGCAGGTAAAAGAACATCAGCGGATGCTGGATTCGGTCCAGAAGGGCGACCGCATCCTGACCACCGGAGGCCTCTACGGCACCGTCATCGGCCTCAAGGGCACGGACCTCGAAGTGCGTTTCGCCGAGAACGTGAAGCTCACGGTGGCCCGTTCCGCCGTCTCCAAGGTGCTCGCCGCGGAATCGGGCGACAACTCCGCGGTCAAGAACACGGCCGCCGTATCCTGAGGCCGAGAACATGAGCAAGCTCCAGATCAAGTGGTCGGTCGTCCTGGTCAGCCTCATAGGCGCCCTCGCCCTGCTGTACCCCACCATCAACTGGTACAGCCTGGACGCGGCGGAGCGGACCAAACGCGAGGCGTTCCGCGACCGGCCGCAATGGCTCCTCAACCTCGGCCTGGACCTGCGGGGCGGCACGCACATGCTCATGGAGCTCGATATCTCCAAGCTCGACCCCAAGGCCGATATCAACGACGCCCTGGCCCGGGCCATAGAGATCATCCGCAACCGCGTGGACCAGTTCGGCGTGGCCGAGCCTCTCATCGTGCGGCAAGGCCAGCGCTGGATCGTGGTCCAGCTGCCGGGCATCACCAATTCGGCCCAAGCCAAGGAGCTCGTGGGCAAGACGGCCATGCTGGAATTCCGCATGGTGGACGAGTCCGAAGCCGCCCAGAAGGCCTTGGGCAAGGTGGCGGAACTCGGAGTCTCGGCGTTCAACGGCCCCAAGATATCCCCCGCGGCCGCCAAGATCGTCCCCCGCGGCCTGGAGCTTTATCCGGGCAAGGAGAGCGCCCTTTACATGCTCAAGCATGAGGCGGCGCTCACCGGGGCCCAGCTCGAGACCGCGCGCGTCGAGACCGGCGGCGATTACGGCATGCCTGTGGTGGCCTTCAAGTTCAAGCCCGAGGCCGCGGTCCTCTTCGCCAACCTCACCAGCGCCAACGTGGGCAAGCACATGGCCATCGTGCTCGACGGAGTGGTCTACTCCGCGCCGGTCATCCGCAGCCGCATCAGCGGCGGCTCGGGCATCATCGAGGGGCAGTTCACCCCGGACGACGCGCGCAACCTCGCCATCGTCCTGCGCGCCGGCGCCCTGCCCGCCCCGGTCAACCTCATCGAGGAGCGCACGGTGGGGCCGACGCTGGGCGAGGACTCCATCCGGGCCGGCATCACTTCCAGCGTCATCGGCCTGATCCTGGTGGTCCTCTTCATGGTCGTCTACTACCGCCTCTCCGGCGCCATCGCCTGCATGGCCCTCGCCCTCAACTTCATCTACCTGTCGGCCTGCATGGCCTACTTCAAGTTCACGCTGACCCTGCCCGGCATGGCGGGCATGATCCTGAGCTTGGCCATGGCCGTGGACGCCAACGTACTGATCTTCGAGCGCATCCGGGAGGAGCTGCGGCTGGGCAAGCCCGTGCGCCTGGCCGTGGACCAGGGCTACGACCGCGCCTTCACCGCGATCTTCGACTGCAACCTGACCACCGTGTTGACCGCTACATTCCTTTTCCAATTCGGAACGGGGCCCATCAAGGGCTTCGCCATCACGCTGATCCTCGGCATCGTCATGAGCTTCATCACCGCCATCTACGTGACGCGGCTCGTGTTCGAATCCTACCTTTCCGCCAACCCCGTAGAGGAGCTGTCCATATAACATGGAATTCTTCCATAAGCCCAACATAGACTTCATCCGCTTCCGGCGCATCCCCATCGTGATCTCGCTGGCCATCATCTTCGGCGGATTGACGACGATCATCTACAAGGGGTTCAACTACTCCATCGAGTTCACGGGCGGGACCTTGCTGCAGATATCCTTCGCCCAGCCGGTGAAGGTCGGCGACCTGCGCGCGGCGTTGGGCCAGGCCGGCCTCAACCCCGAGATCCAGACGGAGACCGCGCCGGGAGGCAGGTCCGAATACATCCTGCGCGAGAAGGGCGACGAAAAGGCCATGGCCGCGGCCTCCGAGCGCACCATGGACGTCCTCAAGGCCGCCTTCCCGGCCAATTCCCCCACGCTGGAGAAGAAGGATTTCGTGGGGCCGGTGGTCGGCAAAGACTTGAAGCGGCGCACCTACTGGGCCATCTTCTGGAGCCTGTTCAGCATCATCGTCTACGTGGCCTACCGATTCTCGAACCCGCTTTGGGGCATCACGGGCGTCCTGGAGCTCTTCCACGACGTGGTGGGCACGGCGGCGCTCTTCGCCATCACGGGCAAGGAGGTGGACCTGCTGATCGTCACGGCGCTGCTGACCATCGCGGGCTACTCCATGCACGACACCATCATCATCTTCGACCGTATCCGCGAAAACCTGCGCATCAAGCGCGGGGCCACGTTCGGGGAGATCATCAACTCCTCCATCAACGAGACCCTCTCGCGGACCATCATCACGGTGCTCACCGTGCAGACCGTCTGCGTCATCCTGTACATCTTCGGCGGGCCCGTGCTGCGCAACTTCTCCCTGGCCATGGTCGTCGGCAACATCCTGGGCACCTACTCCTCCATCGCCGCCACCTCGACCCTGATCTACGAGTGGGAGGTCCGCGTGGGCGGCCGCAAGGCGGCGGTCGGAGACGCGCTCTCGCCGGTGAAGAAGCCCAAGCGCTATGCGCAAGATCAAAGGGTTTAAGCTTGCCCTTCGGCCAGCGGAGATAAAGAGGCGGGCCAAGCGGGCCGGGTTGGACCTCGCCGCGCTCGGCCTCGACGAAGCCGGCCTGCAGGGATTTCTGGTCCAGGTATCCAGGGCCATCGCTCCGGGCGTGCTCTTCGAGACCTTCAAGCACCCCGACCCCGACGCCGCCGCGCTGTCCCCCATCCCGGGCCTGGCCTATAGCCTGGTCCTGGCCACGCTGGGACCGGACTTCACTCCGGCCAAGGAGAAAGCCCGGGAGTCCGCGGCCGAGAAGAACGCCCTCTGGGACATCATCGAGACGGCCGCGATTGAGGAGACCGTGCGTTTCGCCACGGCCCTGCTAGAGGAGGAAGCGGGCAAAGAATCCTGCGCCTTGAGCCCTTGGAACGGCATCCAGGAGCCGGCTCTGCTGGAAACCGTCCTGCACAAGCTGGACGGAGCCAAGATCGAAGTCCTCTTGCGCGACGGCCGGCTCGAACCCGCGCCCGCGACCGCGGTGAGCCTGAGCTGGCTGGCACAGAGCCGCGCGCGCAAGCCCAAGAAGGATTGAGCATCCTCCGCCGCCTCGCCCCTTACCTCGCCTACCTCTACGTCACTGTCGTCGGCCTGACCTCCCGTATCCGCTGGCTGGGCCTGGAGCATCTGGCCGCGGCCCGCGGCGCCGACGCCCGGGGGCTGGTGATGTACGCGTTCTGGCATCAGCGCCAGATCTTCTTCACATGGACCCATCGCGGGGTGCGGCTCAAGGTCCTGGTCAGCCGCAGCGCGGACGGCGAGATCATCGCCCAGGCCATGCGGCTGTCGCGCATCGACGCCTGCCGCGGCTCGTCCTCGCGCGGCGCCGCGACGGCCGCGCGGGAACTGCTCGAGGCCTTGGAAGCGGGATCCGATGTGGCCGTCACCTGCGACGGCCCGAAAGGGCCGGCGCGGGAGGTCAAGGCCGGGATCCTGTACCTCGCCCAGAAGACCGGACTGCCCATCATCCCCATAACCAACGCGGTGTCGCGCCGGCTCGAGTTTGCGCGGGCCTGGGACCGCTTCCAGGTCCCTCTCCCCTTTTCCCGGGGCGTCGTCATCCATAGCGCGCCGATCTTCGTGGGCCCGCAGGACGACCTCGTTGCCAAGGCCAAAGAGCTCAAGGAGGCCCTGGACCGGATCACGGCAGAGGCCGACGCGCAGGTCTCCGCATGAGCGTGGTGATCCTGGCCCTGCTCAACCTGCTGGCGCCGTTGGCGGTGCTCGGCGTGGTCATGAAGTTCCTGCTGTCAGCCCGGCGCGGCCTGCTGCGGGACCTGCCCAAGGAACTCAACGAACGCATGGGAGGCCTCGACGCGCGGACCCGCGCCCGCCTCGCGGGCAGGCCCGTACTGTGGGTCCATGCCGCCTCGGCCGGGGAGGTGGCGGCCGCCACTGAGCTCCTGCGCAGGGTGCATGCCCAGCCGGACGCGCCCGCCATATTGCTGACCACCATGACCCAAACGGGGCGGGAGGCCGCCCGACGCCTGCCCCAGGTCGCCGCGGCGTCTTTGGCGCCGCTGGATTGCTGGCCGGCCGTGCGGCGGTTCCTGAGTCAGGCCCGCCCCTATGCGTTGGTCTTGGTCGAGACCGAGCTTTGGCCGAACATGATCGAGCTTTCGGCGCGCGCCGGCCTGAGGCTGGGCATCGTCAACGGCCGCGTTTCCGAGCGCAGCTTCCCGCGCTACCGCCTCATCGCCCCCCTCCTGCGCCCTTTCCTGCGCCGCATCGACAAGGCAGCCGCCCGCACCGAAGCCGACGCCCAGCGCCTGGCCGCCCTCGGCGTGCCGGAGGAACGGATCCAGGTCGTGGGGAACATGAAGCACGACCGCCTCGCGTCCGGAGACGGCCGCGGCCGGGCGGAACTGGAGCGTCTGGGCTGGCAGGGTGGTCCCGTGTTGGTCGCGGCCAGCACGCATCCAGGGGAAGAAGAAATAGTGCTGGCGGCTTTCCAGAGCCTGCACAGCCGGTTTCCGACCCTCAAGCTGGTTCTGGCTCCCCGCCATGTGGAACGCTCGGAGGACGCGGTGGCGACTCTGCGGGCGCTGGGGTTGCCTTTCTGCCGATTAGGCGGGCAGGCCGAGTCCGACGCCTGCGTCCTGCTCGTCGATGCCATGGGTTGGCTGCCGTCCTTCTTCACCTGCGCCACCGCCGCGTTCGTGGGCGGGACATTGGTGATGGTGGGTGGGCACAACGTCCTCGAGCCCGCCATGGCCGGGATCCCGGTCGTCTTCGGCCCTTATACCGGGCATACCCGCGAAGCGGCCGAGGCTCTGCTGGCCTGCGGCGGCGGCTTCGCGATCACCGACGCGGCATCCTTGGCGCGGGCGCTCACGCCTTTCCTGGAATCGCCCGAGGCCGCAAAGGAAAGCGGCCGCAAGGCGAACGCCTTGGTGCGAAGCTGGCAGGGCGCCACGGACCGGACCCTGCGCCATCTTGGGGCGGTGCTAGCGCCGCCCCAAAGTCAGCACTGACATGGATCGTTTCTGCCGCCGGGCCGCCGGCGCGCTTCTCCCCGACGGTAATGGCGCACGCCGAATGATATAATCATAAGCGCGTTCCCGGTCCCGCAATATAATAAGTGGCGAATAAGATACTCGTCATCCGGCTTTCTTCCTTGGGCGACGTCATCCTGACCGCGCCCGTCTACAAGAACCTCAAGGCCCATTGGCCGGATTCCAAGATATCACTCCTGGTCAAACCCGCCTTTGCCGGCATCGCGGCCGGAATGCCGGGCGTTGATGAAGTCATCCCCTTTGCCGGGCTCGCCGACGCCATCGGCCGCATCCGCGCCGCCCGGTTCACGCACCTCCTGGACCTCCACGGCAACCTGCGCTCATTCATCATCCGCCGCCTGGCCGCGGTCCCCTGCGTGAGCGTTTACCGCAAGGACGCGCTGGCGCGGCGCCTCTTCGTCCATTTCCGGCTGCCTTCGCCGGCCCTGGAACGGCACAACGAGGAGCGCTACCTCGCGGCGCTGGCGGCATGGGGCGTCCCGATACGGGACCGCTGGCTGTCCATGGAAGACTTCGGGGGCGGCCGGAACAACCGCCCCGCCCTGCCGCCCGCCCGCAACGCGATCATCCTGCAGAGCGCCTGGCTCGGCGACAGCCTTCTGACCTTGCCCCTGGCGCGGGACGTCAAGGCCGCGCTGCCGGGCTGCCGGGTCACGGTCTTGACCCTGCCCAAGAGCGCTCCCCTGTTCCAGGACTGCCCCCACGTCGATGAGGTGATCCTCGACGATAAGCGCGGCATCCACGGCGGACCGGCGGGCCTTTGGCGCCTCGCCCGCGACCTGCGCGCCCGGCGGTTCGACCTGGCCGTCATCCCGCACCGTTCGCTGCGCAGCGCCTTGCTGGCCTGGCTGGCGGGAGCGCCGCGGCGCATCGGTTTCAATTCCAGCGCGGGCCGATTTCTGCTGACCGATGCCGTGCCTTTCACCTGGCTCATGCATGACCTGGAGCGCAACTTGTCTTTGCTTCGGCACCTGCAGCCCGAACTCCGCCTGCGCCCGGACGAATCGCTCTACCTCGCCCCTGACGCCGCGGGCACCGCGGCCATCAATGCCCGGCTCGCCGAGGATGGGGTGCCCCCGGAGATCACGGTCGTAGGCGTGCACGCAGGCGCGTCCTGGGCAACCAAACGCTGGCCCGCGGAGCGCTTCGCCGAACTCTGCCGCCGATTGCGGGCGGCGGGCATGCGGGTCGTGCTTCTGGGAGCGGCATCCGAACAAGCCCTCTGCGCGGTCATAGCGCGAACCTCGGGCGCTTTAGATTGGACGGGCCGCACGGACCTCATGGAACTCAAAGCGCTCATGGGGCGGCTTGCGCTCATGGTCACCAACGACTCCGGCCCCATGCACCTGGCCGCGGCCGCGGGCGTGCCGACGCTCGCCCTCTTCGGCCCCACGACCCGGGAGCTGGGCTTCTTCCCTTACGGGGCCAGGAATCGCGTCGTCGAACATGAGCTCGCCTGCAGGCCGTGCAGCCTTCATGGGACGAAGGTATGTCCGGCCGGGCATTTCCTCTGCATGCGGCTCATAACGACCGACGAGGTCTACTCCCACGCCCTGGCGATGGTCAAGGCGCCGGAAGGGCAGGCATGAGGATACTCCATATCGAGGACGAGCCCTGGGACTCGGGGATCGCCCACTACGCGCTCACGCTGGCCGCGGAGTTGCGGCGCCGCGGCCATGAGGCGCATTTCTGGGGCCGCGCGGGCTCTCCCCTCCTGGATCTGGCGGCGCGGGCCGGCCTGCGCACGCGGGCCCTACGGCGCCCTTGGACGGGCCTGCATGGGCTGCGCGGCCGTGTGCGCGAGCTGGGCATTGAGCTGATCGACGCCCACACGGGCAACAGCCATGCCCTGGCCGCGGCCCTGGCCGCGTTCACGGGCATAGCCGTCGTGCGCACCCGCGGCGATGCCCGGCGCGCGGCCAAGCATCCCCTGGCCCGGCTTTTGGCCAAACGCACGCAAGCCTTCATCGCCGCCAATTCCTGCATCCACCGGGAGCTCTCCGAGGCCTTCCCCAGCTCGCGGATTGTCACCGTGTTCCAGGGGATCGCAGCCGGCCCCGCCTTGCCCCTGACCGAGGCTCCCGTCTTCGGCATATTGGGGCGCCTGGACCCGGTCAAGGGTCACGAGACTTTCCTGGACGCCGCGGCCC
>Ga0118677_10014372_pt1 | contig 11189 bp, 9 predicted proteins | sample AliMusrvi5mmetaG_FD_86154 | JGI IMG/M metagenome (GOLD analysis project Ga0118677, IMG submission 86154)
GAATAGTCCGGGAAAGAAACCGTGCCTTTTTGCTCAGGTTCGTTGCCGACCTGGTATTTGAAGGTTGAATCCGGGTAACCAATGCGCTCCATCCCGCCCTTGGCGAGAACGCGTTCATTGGGCATTTCGATCAAGCGGAACTTGAAGGAGGTGCTGCCAATGTTGGCTACGAGGATTTGGTTCGGTTTCACGAGGAGTTCGGGGCTTTAGTGGTAGGTCTTATAAGTCCTATGGGACCTATAGATCGTATGAGTCCTATTTGCCGTTGGCGGCAGTTTTCCCGGCGATGAATTTGCCGAGCTTGCAGAGGTCGTCGTGCGGACGCGGGATCACGTGAACGGCGACAACTTCGCCGAGCGCGCTTGCTGCGGTCGCTCCCGCTTCGACGGCGGCCTTGACGGCGGCCACGTCGCCGCGGATGAAGACGCTGACGTTGCCCGAGCCGACTTTTTCCCAGCCGATCAGTTCAACATTGGCGGCCTTCAACATGGCGTCAGTTGCTTCGAACTGCGCTACGAGGCCTTTGGTTTCGATGGTTCCGAGTGCTTGTCCAGCCATAATAGGTATTTGGGTAAAGGTGGAGGGTTAGGCGGTGAAGAAAGCCAGGAGTTCCGTCGCGGGACGGGCGATCACGTGGGAGGCAACGAGGTTGCCCACGCGGGTGGCGGCTTGTTTTCCGGCATCCACAGCGGCTTTGACGCTGCCTACGTCGCCACGGACGACCGTGGTGACGAGACCGCCGCCGATCTGGATGGATTTGACGAGTTCAACGTTCGCTGCTTTGACCATGGCATCACTGGCTTCCACCAGGCCCACGTAGCCGCGAGTTTCAATTAGTCCGATTGCTTCGCTCATGTTGTTTTGCGTTTGGGTTGGATGTTGAGATTTCTTTGGGGGTTAGGATTTGAATAGTTCGACTTTCGTGGCGTGATCGAGATCGCACGAGTTGGCTTCATCGGTGTCGATGTGCACTTCGAGCTTGAAGGTGGGATCAACGCGGACGAGCAGTTCGTCAAAGCGGGTGGAACAATGCTTGGCGGTCACTTTGAGCGTGATCGTGTCCATATGCTTGACGCCGTAGTGCTTCGCGTCGTCGGGAGACATGTGGACGTGACGCCATGCGCGAATCACGCCGTCTTTCATTTCAAGCATCCCCTTCGGCCCCATGATGTAGCAGCCAGGGGTGCCTTCGATATTGCCAGAGGCGCGGATCGGGATGTCAATGCCGAGTTGAATGGAATCGGTGAGGGAAAGCTCCACTTGCGTCAGGTTGCGGCAAGGGCCGAGGATGCGCAGGTTCGGAATGATCCGTTTGCGTGGCCCGATCATCGTAACCGTCTGCTGCGAGGCAAACTGGCCATCCTGATAGAGCATTTTGTGAACAGTCAGTTCCGCCCCTTTGCCAAAAAGAACCTCCAAATTTTCCGGCGAGATGTGCATGTGGCGAGCCGAGCTGTTCACCACCAAAACGGGAGCCGGTCCGGCGGGTGTCTGCTTCCCCATCTGCCGATAAAGCGCCTCGCGGACGAGAGCTTCCACGGAAGAACGGCTAGCAACGGGGGAATCGGAGGTCATGAGAATTACAAAAAGTTCAGAGACGATTTATATGATTGAGATCAGTCATATCAGAGCCAGGGGAGCCGTCAATAGAAATTTGGTAAAAATTTCTGCAACTTATAGAAGCTCCACAGGGAAAGCATCTTCCGCTGCTTCTGCGGCACTCCGGGCAGGATGGAGCGGACAGGTAGCCGCCCCCCCGGGAGCGTGCCAATATTGTTGGGGCGTGACGTGAATCCCTACCTCAACCAGCTTCGCCAGAGGCACTTCCGTCAAGAGCACTTCCACTCCGCTCCACGGGAGCAGGATGTCTGGGGCTTGCCGGTTGAGCTTGGTACCATCGAGGCAGAAAATTGCGCGGGCGCTCCGTTGGATAACCACTTTCTGCTGCTGGACAATAGCGGTTTGAGAGTTCCAGATGCCTTCGGCGTCCATCCCCTCGGCGGAGAGAAACGCCACGTCAAACCGCCAGAATTGCAGGCTTTTCACCGCCGTTTCTCCCAGGAGCGTGGACTGCCGAGCCAGCAACTGCCCCGCCAGAAGGAAAACCTGCATGCCGGGGATGGCCGCCAGCATTTCGCCGACGGGGATATTGGGCGTCACCACGGTGATCGGCGTCACGGGCCGGGCACGAAAGGCTTCTGCGATCGCATACATGGTCGTCCCGCAATCCAAATAAACCGTCAGGCCAGGGGTTAGATAGGAAATCGCGGCGTTCGCAATCTGCGATTTGGCCCGGGACGCCGTGCCGATGCGTTCGGTGAACGAAGGGTAGCGGTTGTCGAACTCGGAAATCGCCCCGCCGTAGGTGCGCTTGATCTTTTTCTCTTCGACGAGGGCCGCGAGATCGCGGCGCGCGGTCGCCTCGGAAACCTTCAGGCGGCGGCAAAGCTCGCTCACGGGCATATACCCGTATTGGGCAAGCATCGTTGCCAGTTGTTCCCGGCGCGCCTTGACAATATGGAGGGGGACTTTCAAACAGCCGGATTGTGCCTTTCTTTATGAGCGAAGTCAATCACAGAGAGGTGAGGAAGGACTGGATGTATCCGACACTACGGCCGTTCAGCCCATTTACTAGCATCCCAAGGTTTAGGAGGTTCAATGCTTTTAATCCCCAACTTGGTTAGATCGTCATGAATCTTCCGTATTTCCTCAGCCGCCATCTCTAGGGAAGTCATGCCGTGCGCACTTAAAATAGCGATCCCGGCCAATATGCCCACAACAACCAGCGTCAAAGCCTTTGTCGGAATGGGGGCTTGGCGTTTCACGATGATGAATAGTCCAACGGCACCCAGCCCGAGAGAACAAAACACCAAAGCTGATACAACGGCATAAAACACCACGGGATCGAGACGAGACCAATGAACAGCGGCGTAAGCAGCCAATGCAACTATCCCAGAACAAAGCGAGGCTACGACGCAGATTATTCCAAGAATAAATTTGAGTGTGCGCATTGCCGATTGGTCATTGCCTACAGCCGCTTCACCGAAGGCAACCCGTAGTTGCGCATCAAAGCGGGTTCGATGGCGGCGGCTTCTTTGGCGTCGAGGACGATTTCGCCGGGGTGCCCCTGGAGCTTAATGCGGTGAAAGCCTTCGACGGGCTTTGCGAGTGCGCCTTCGAGATCGGCTAGGCTCTTCAGAGGAACACCGTTGACTTCGGTCACGACGAGGCAATTGAGCTCCTCGTAGCCGACGGTGCAGGGCGTGGGGAGGACGTTGCTCAGGATCACGATGCGCTGGCGCGGGTCGCCCTGGAAGAGTTCATCCTGGTAGCGGTCGTAATAGAGGAAGCGTTGCGGGGCTTTGCGGATCCATTCCGGTCCCCATTCCTTGAGAAATTGCCGGGAGAGCTCCTGAAAGACCACGCCGCCCACGACGTAATAGCGGGGTGCTTTGTCGAGGGTGTAGGGCTCGATGATCGACTGCGAGGAATCGGGATGGACGAGCGTCACTTCGCAGTCCATCTCCTTCCCTTGGCGCATCAGTTTGAAGGGGAGCTTCTCGCCGTCGAAGTGTTCGCAGGAGAGGAGATGGGAGAAGGAGACCTTGCCGTAGCGCGGGTCGAGATAGTTACCGTCCCGGTCAATGGCGTTGTTGGCGATGGAGAGGAGCACATCACCCACGCGGATGCCAGCTTTGTCGGCGGGTCCGTCCGGATGCACCTCGGTAACATAAACGCCTCCCGTGCCATTGGTGAGCCCGGCATACCGGCGCAATTGCGGGTCGCGCAAGGCGGAACTGCTCATCCCCACACGCGGGAAGCCAACATAACCACCCTGGGCGTCGGCGGCTTTCAGGAAATGCCAAATCACGGGAGCAGGCACCACATCGGCGGTCTGACTGCGGGAATCGAACCGGAGCAACATTCCGGCCAGTTCCCCGCCCTTGACGACGGGGGAGGTAAAGCCGCTGTCGCGCGGTTGGAGCGAGGAAGTCAGCCGGTAAAGCAGAAAGCCCCCCTCCCCTACGGGATAGGAACCGACCTCGGCGGTAGTCAGCAGTGCGCGGGTGTTAAGCACGGTCCCGTTGTTCTCAAGCTGCCAGATGGCAAGGTTGTCCCCTACTTTCGGCTCCACGAGCGCGAGGGGTTTGAACGGCTTGAGGAAATCCGGCTCCGACGCTTTGAGGATCGCCAGGTTGCACTCGTAATCCACCACCTCCACCGTCGCGGGGCATTTCTCACCGCTGTCGGGTTTTTCGAGTTCGAGGTAGGTGGCGTTGGTCACCTGTTCGGCAGTCGTCAGCACGCGCAAACCGGGGAGCACCGCCCCGACGGCGCGACGCTGAAAAGGCGGGCGCTTGCTCCAAGGTCGCAGGAAATCGTAGGGCTGACTGGTGACGTTGACGCGGACCACGGAGATCGATTTGAGCGCCGGGGCGGGAACCGCCACTTTGGATTCGCCTTTCGGCTCTCCGGCTTCCTTGGCAAGTAACGAGGGGGTGAAGCCGACCAGCGAAGCGCTCAAAAGCGTGCAAAGAAAAAGGTTACTGGAAAACATAGAGATTATTCGCTCAGGTTTTGCTCCTCACGGACGTTGTAGCGGGCTTTGATGCGCTCCCGGGCGGCTTCGACTCCTGCGCGTTCCATTACAATGGGCCGACCTTCGCCCAGCATTTTGATGATGTATTGCTCGACCGGTTTGGCAAACGCCACCGCCATGTCGTCGAGGGTTTTGATCTTCGCTCCGTTGATTTCCTCCACGATACCGCCCCGAAAACCGGCGACATACGTGTTCACCGGATCGGGCAGGACGTTGCTCAGAACGATGAGGTCGGGGTGATCCTTGAAAACTTCATCCGTGATAAACGAGTCGTAAAGAAATCGCAGGCGCAGGTTGTCGATCTGGTTGGCCTGGAAGAAATCCCGCGAAACAGGCTGGAAGAGCAGCCCGCCAAAGAGGATGTAGCGAGGCCGGATGTCGTATTGGCTGGCCTGGAGCTGGAAGGGCCAGGCTTGGGTGAACTTCGCGGTGACTTCCAGGGGGGCTTTGTCCCGGAGGATTTGGAATTGCACGCTATCTCCCTTGAATTTGCGTTCCACGACTTCCGGCATTTCCACGCGTTCGCCCTCCAGTTCCACGAAACCGTCGCTCTGCACCGGGTGGCCGTCGATGGCGAGAATCACGTCGCCCACCTTCAGGACGCCGTCACACGCGCCGCCGGAGATCACGCTGCCCACAAGCACCCCGAGGTTGTCGTCCTTGAGCCCGAGCGCCCGCCGCTGGGCCGGGTTGAGCAGGTTAAACGTGGTGATGGAAAGGTCCATGTAGCGGTCGTAATGGCCGTCCTCGATATCCTTCAAGAAGCGTTGCACCACCGGCACGGGGATCATGTAGCCGACGTTCTGCGCGACCTCCCCATTGAACCCCTGAAACGCCACGCCGATCGCCTTGCCGTCCTGCAACACCGGACCACCGCTGTTGCCGGGGTTGATGGCTGCACTGGTCTGGATGGCGAGGTGGGAATCCGCCGCCGAGTGGGCGTATTGCTGGAAGGCGATGCGAGAGACGACGCCGGTCGTCACGGAAAGCCGGTCGCCGCCGATCGGGTAACCATAGACGGAGACCGACGATTCGATCTGCGGGATTTGGTTGGTAAAGGAGAGCGCCACCGTGCCTTCAAAAAACTTCGCTTCGGAGACGGTGAGCACAGCCAGGTCGCAATCGTGGCCGATGTGCTGCACCTGGGCGATGTAGTGTTTGGGATCGTTCTCGCGCTCCACGGAGATGAACCGGGCGTTGCTGACAACGTGGGCGTTCGTCAGGATGCGATTGCCTTCGATGACAAATCCGGCCCCAGTGCCGCCGCCGACAGAGCCGGGGTTCCAGGGAATCCGGTAATTCGGTTCCTGGGCCGTGGCGGTGATGCGAACCAGGCTTTTGCGGACCTCGGTAATGGAAATGGCCCGAGCCGGAATGGGAATGGCGAACAAGACAAGGAGAAGCCAGACGTAGCGACGCATGAGAGCGTAGATTAGCGAATGAAAAGCCGTTCGCAAGAGGGAGATGGGAAAAATACCCTGAACTGCTACTTTTTCCCTTCCGCCAGACTGATCGAACCGAATTTCGAGTAGATAAACTGCGCCGCGCAGGAACCCTGCTTAGTGACACCACGCGCCGTGGTCACTCCCGCCTCCTTCAATGCCAGAAGCGAGTGAGCCAACAAGGCGCTCGCGAGTCCACGGTTTTGGTATTCCAGCGAAAGGCACGGTCCCGTCAGCAAGTGGTTGGGCGCTTCGTTCTCGGCGGAAAGTCCCGATGCACCAATAATCCGCGAACCGTGGGTGACAATGAGACAAAACGGATCGTTTTTTTCGTGAAATACGTCATGAATCGCCTTCTCAATGAGGGGGCGGACTTCTTTAAAGGAAGGATTCCAATCCGAATTGAGAGTGAACGTGCTCAACGCCACAGCCGTCACCGTAGCCCGCTCTTCGGCAATGGCGCGACGAATGGCATACGAGGGAGGAAGAGACGGGGGAACGGTGGTAAACTTTTCGAGTTCCCATGCGAACCGCACCCAATGGACCGCGTTCATAAGGGACGACTTTAGCTGCCACAATGGGGAAATCAATGTCAACCTTCCCCTTTGCATTGCGGATTGCGCAACAATTCCGAGGCTGGTAAGTTCCCCGTTCCTTTCGATCCGATGAGCACGAATTATAAAGATACGCTGAACCTTCCCAAAACGGACTTCCCCATGAAGGCCGACCTGATTACCCGCGAGCCCGCACGGCTGGCAAAATGGGAGGCCGATGCGCTGTACGCCCAGATTCAGGAGGCCCGCAAGGAGGCCCCGCTCTTCGTGCTCCACGACGGCCCGCCGTTCGCCAACGGGGATGTCCACATGGGCACCGCCCTCAACAAGGTGCTCAAGGACTTGATCGTCAAATCCAAGTCCATGCTCGGCTACCGTGCGCCGTTCGTGCCCGGCTGGGACTGCCATGGGCTGCCCATCGAGTTCAAGGTGGTAAAGGAATCGCGCGGACTTTCGCCGCTGGAAATCCGCCAGAAATCCGAGGCTTACGCCCGCAAATTCATCGACATCCAGCGCGGCCAGTTCCGGCGGCTCGGGGTGTTCGGAGAATGGGAAAATCCTTACCTGACGCTCGCGCCGGAATACGAGTGCGAGATCCTTCGCGCCTTCGCCACATTCATCGACAAAGGGCTCGTTTACCAGAGTAAGAAGCCGGTCTATTGGAGCACCGGGGCACAAACCGCGCTCGCCGAAGCGGAGGTGGAATACGCCGACCGGACGGACCCGGCCATTTTTGTCAAATTTCGGTTAACGTGCGAATCAGAAGCTTTAATTAAGCGTAATTTTGACAGGACCGGCCCAACATATTTCGTCATCTGGACAACTACGCCTTGGACTTTGCCAGCGAATGTCGCTGTCGCATTCAACCCTCGCATGGACTATTTTTTGGTAGAGAGGGGTAATGAAAATTATATTGTCGCCCAAACGCTGGATAGGATTCCAGTCGTCGAAGCTATCACCCTGCATGAACCAGGTTCCCACTACTGTAGGAGTATTTCATCTGAGCTACTCTCGCAACTTTCATATTTACATCCTTTTCTTGAAAGAACGGGCCAGGCAGTCGCTGCTGATTTTGTGACTACAGAAACTGGCACAGGACTTGTCCACATAGCTCCCGGCCACGGTGCAGACGACTACATCGTGGGGGTGAAATACGGGCTGCCTATTCTCTCACCCGTTGACGAGCACGGCTGCCTAACCGCAGATGCCGGTGTTCCCGAGTGGGTGGGAAAATACGTTTTCGATGCCAACCCAGTCGTAGTAGATTATTTGCGCGCATCCGGCGCTCTGATAGGCGAGCAAAGTTATACACACTCCTACCCCCATTGCTGGCGTTCCAAAACGCCGGTGGTTTTTCGCGCGGTGGAGCAATTCTTCATCCGCATCGACGCTCTACGCGCGCAGGCGCTTGCGGAGATCGACTCCGTGAACTGGCTGCCGCACTGGGGCCGCAATCGCATTTACGGGACCGTGGAATCGCGGCCCGACTGGTGCATTTCGCGCCAGCGTTCCTGGGGTGTGCCGCTGCCGGTGTTTTTCAGCGCCGGGGGCGAACCGCTCCTGGATGCCGCTGTCGCCCGCAAGGTGGCCGATCTCGTGGAAACGCACGGCACGAATCTCTGGTTCGAGAAGGACGACGCCTGGTGGGCCGACGCTGTGGGGCTTCCCGCCGGGACAACCCGCCGCAACGACACGCTGGATGTCTGGCTCGATTCCGGCGTTTCGCACACGGCGGTCCTGAAAAAGCGCCCGCAACTCCGGTTCCCGGCGGATATCTATCTCGAAGCAACCGACCAGCACCGCGGCTGGTTCCAGTCCTCGCTCATGACGAGCGTGGCAATGTATGGGTGTGCCCCTTACAAGACGGTCATCACGCATGGGTTCGTGGTCGATAAAGACGGCAAGAAGATTTCCAAGTCGAGCAGCTACCAGAAGCCGATGGATGCCGGGCATTTTGTCGGCAAATACGGCGCGGACATCGTGCGCCTGTGGGTTTCCAGTGTGCAGTTCACCGACGAGGTGCCTTTCTCCGAAGAAGCCTTCACGCGGCTCGGCGAGGCCTACCGCCTCTTCCGCAACACGCTGCGTATTTTGCTGGCGAACCTGAACGGGTTCGACCCCGCACAGCACACCGCCCCGCGTGCGGAGTGGACGCTCGTGGACCGCTGGGTGATGTCGCGGCTCCAAAACGTGATCGCCACCTGCCGCGAAGCGTATGACACCTACGAATTCCGCCGCGTGTTCCAGACGGTGAACCAGTTCTGCGCGGTCGATCTGAGCGCGCTCTATGTGGATATCACCAAGGACCGGATGTATTGCGACGGGATCGACTCCCCTCGCCGCCGCGCCACGCAAACGGTGATGCACGCGGTGTTCAATGCCCTCACGCGACTGCTCGCGCCGATCCTCGCCTACACGGCGGACGAGGCGTTCGAGTTTGCGGGCAATCCGACGGGCGCAATCCATCTGCAAACCTTCCCCGAAGCCGACGCCACTCTGGCCGACGCCGCGTTGGAAGCGGATTTCGAGAAGCTCCTCGCCTTGCGCGGGGTGATCGCCCAGGCGGTCGAACCGGCCCGCAAGGAGAAGCTCATCGGCAACGCGCTCGAAGCGGCGGTGACGCTGCAAATCGCCGACGCCGAACTGCTGAAAAGCCTGCAAGGGCGCGAAGCGGAGCTGGAAGAGTTCTTCATCCTGAGCAGCCTCAAGCTCGAAGCGGGTGCCGAAACCAAGGCGGAACTCATCCGCACGCCGGACGCGAAATGCAGCCGTTGCTGGCGGCACAAACCAACCGTCGGCGCAAACGCAGCACATCCGGAATTGTGCGACCGCTGCGCGGAGGAAATGGCGTAGCGGAAAAGGGCCTCACGCAAAGAAAATACATTTGAAAACGCAACGTCCCGTCCCCTTCCCATGGCTCCTGACTGTGGTCACGCTCCCTTTCTACCTGCTGGATCAGGCAACGAAATGGGCGGTGATTCAGCGCTTTGAGTATGGGGCGGACCACCCAATCATCCCCGGCTTCTTCGACCTCGTCCACTGGCGCAACACGGGGGCGGCTTTCAGCGCGTTCAGCAACTCAAACGCCTTCTTCATCGGGCTCTCCAGCGTGGCGGTCGTCGTGCTGGCTGTGATGGCCTGGCGCGGGAAGTTCCAGGATCGCCTGAGCCGCTTCGGCTGGGCGCTCCTGCTGTCCGGGATTCTCGGCAACCTGACCGACCGCATTCTGTATGGCTCAGTCACCGATTTTCTGCTGTTCGACCTCCACGTTCCGTTCGCCCATCCCTGGCCCGCCTTCAACGTGGCCGACTCGTGCATCTTCGTCGCAGCGGCACTCTTCATCTGGCAATCCTTCCGCGAAGCGAAAGCGTAAAGACACGGACCAGAGCATCGAACGCCATTCGATACTCCGAAATCCGACTTTTCACGACAGCCTACGGCTTGGGGGCTGAGCCTGAAAACCGCAACTTCCAAATGGCTGCGGGATCGCCTTTGACGACCAATCCGGCGCGCGGCCCATACCCGACGGAGAAGGTGCGAACCATAATCTGGTTCCAACCCGCCTGCAATTTGACCACCTGGGTCACATCCTGTGGCGGAACCTTCTCCTTGCCTTTGTCCAGACTGAACGGCTGACCGTTAAGGAACCAGCGCGTAAGATTCATCTTGAAGCTCTGGAATTCGATGGGGATTTCCGCGGCGGTGGGCGAATGAATCCACGTGGTGGCAAACCAGACTTGCGCGTTCGTCCCAAAATGCAGCCGGGTATCGAGGTCGGCAATGGTGTCCGGCTTCCATTTCAAAGCAGCAGGACTGCCCCAATAGCCTTTTATCATCGGTCCCTGGAAAACTTCGTTCTGGTCCATCTTGCCGCTGTCCGGCGGATAGATGGCGGCTTCGAAAAACTTCTGGACCTCGTTTTTGTCGCGCGGAAACGCTGAGAACTTCTCCGCGCCGAGGCCGCCGAAAGGACCGCAGACAAGCCAGTTGCGAACCGGAACCCCGTCCCCGATTCCCTGGAACGTCACGGGAGCCCAGGAACCGGGATAGAGCCCGGCTTCGGTTGGCTCGTCATAGGTTTCAGTGCTCGCGGTACCGTCACTGTTGGCCCACCAGAACTTATTGTGTCCGCCAAAGGTGGCTTCAAAATTCACGCGCGTGCGCAGATCGGCTCCGAAAGGCTGAGTCAAGGCGGGGATCGCCGCGCGGGGAATAGCAGCCGCGATGACAAAACCTTTGCCGTCTGGATCGAGCGCATAACCCAGTTGCACACCGGCAATGGCCCCAACGTGAGCAAATGAAGTCTCGCGGACAATGGTTCGGTAAACCTGCGGCTGGCCTTTTCCCGGCCATGTTGGGTAATACCCAACACCCACAGGCTGAAGCGAAGTGCCGCTTTGGAATAAGCCAAACGTGAATCGGACATCGCCGGGACGTCCGCCTGGCACCGCTTTGGACGGTGCATTCGGGTCGCCCTGAATATAAAGGCTTACCGTATCGGACATCTGATCGTGCGTGAACAACCGGGTAAGCGGCGGAAGCGGCTTGGCTTGGAATGCGCCGCCAAGCCGGGCATGCCAGCGCACATAGAGG
>Ga0118677_10014374_pt1 | contig 11187 bp, 9 predicted proteins | sample AliMusrvi5mmetaG_FD_86154 | JGI IMG/M metagenome (GOLD analysis project Ga0118677, IMG submission 86154)
TTCTAAAGTGCGACTTTAGAATTCTCAAATTAAAGAAGATCTGAGGTTTGGAAAAATAAGACTTGAGAATTCTAAAGTGCAGGTTTAGAATTCTCATATGAGGCAAGTGGTAAGAATACTGCAGAAACAAGTCGCGAGAGCCGCCCTGCACTTCCCGGCCGTTGTCCTTACAGGTCCCAGGCGGGCAGGGAAAACCACGCTGTTCCGGCAGGTGCTGCCACATGCGGAGTACGTCTTGTTGGAGGATCCCGATATCGGCCAAAGGGCCGCCCGTGATCCGCACGCCTTTCTGGAGTCGATGAGGCGGCCGGCGGTGTTGGACGAGATTCAGAATGTGCCGTTTCTGTTTAACTACATCCGTACGGTGATCGACAACAATCCGCGGCGCATGGGGCAGTGGTTCTTCACCGGTTCGCAGGAGGCTCCGCTGATGCAGGGTGTGGGCGAATCGATGACAGGCCGAGCGGCGATTCTGCAACTGATGCCGTTCAGCCTGGCGGAAACCCCGAATGCAGGCATGTTTGAAGGAGGCTTTCCAGAGGTGCTGGCTGACCCGGGCGGCCGCTACTTATGGTTCAGTTCCTATATGCAGACATATCTGGAAAGGGATGTGCGAGCCGTCACCAAGGTGAAGGACCTGATCACCTTCCGCAGGTTTCTGTCGCTGCTGGCAAGCCGGCACGGACAGATGATTAACAAGACAGACCTGGGTGCGCCGTTGGGTGTATCGGTGCCGACCATCGGGGAGTGGATGCGTATTCTGGAGATTACCGGGCAGATCATCGTGGTTCCGCCGTACTTCGAAAATTTCGGGAAGCGGCTGGTGAAGACGCCGAAGGTTTACATCGCCGATTCGGGGATGGCTTGCCATCTGTTGGGTATTCAGTCGCGCGCGGAATTGGAGCGATCTCCCTTTCTCGGCGCGATCTTTGAAGGTTTCGTCGCTTCAGAACTGATCAAAAGCCAGATCAATCGCGGCGGACGCAAGGAACTCTATTACTTCCGGGACCACCAGGGACTCGAAGTGGATTTCCTGTTCCCGACTCGCAAGGGCGCTCTGTGGATGATCGAGTGCAAAGCGTCAAAGACTGTCTTCCCCCAGATGGCCGCCCCTATGCTGTCGCTCAAAAAAGCACTAACTGTTCCGCCTGAGAAACTGCTGGTCGTGCATCGTAAGGCGGCAGGCGCGCGGCCGACCGAGGCGCTGACCCCTGGGGTAAGCGCCATTCCGGTGGAGGACCTGATCCCACTGCTCAACGAAAAATAACTCTTGACTTGTATCAATCAACTAGTACACTAATAAATGAGATGAGCGATACAAAGCGAACAGCCGGGTTCCGGTTCCGCCTGGAAGACACCAGCGGGATTCCTGTCTACCGCCAGATTATCGACCAGGTGCTGACCGCGATCTCCACGGGAATGCTGGCCCCTGGCGCGCAGCTGCCGACCGTGCGCCAGGTGGCGGTGGACCTGGAGATCAACCCCAACACCGTGGTGCGCGCTTACCGCGAACTGGAGATCCGTGAAGTGCTGACCACGCAACAGGGCATGGGCACCTTCGTCACTCTACGCAAGGTCAAGAAGGATGAAGTGGATCATGCCAGGAGGTTGACGAGGCTGGTGGTCGAGTTCACCTCGCGCGCAGGCGCTGAAGGGTTTACTACCGCGGAGTTGATCGAACGTCTCAATGAATTGCCAGCCGGACCAGACAAGAGGAGATAACGTATGCCGAAGGGAATGTTCAATCTTTCCAGCAATGATTCGATCACGAGCTTGAATCAGTACATCAACCCCGTGGGGAGCGCCATCTTCGTGGTGTGCGCGCTGTTGGGCGCCGCAGTGACGGCCAGGTTCGATACTCCGTATCCGATCGTGATCGGGCTGCTGTTGGGCTCATTCTTTCTGTTCAGCATCAAGGTGGCGAACCAGTGGGAAAAGGCGGCTGTGCTGCGCTTCGGTAAGTACACGGGACTGCGCGGACCGGGACTGTTCCTGATCCTCCCTGTGATCGATTCGGTGAGCCAGTTTGTGGATCAGCGCGTGCGCGTGACGGATGTGACGGCGGAGTCGACACTGACGCGCGACACGGTGCCGGTGAACGTGAATGCGATCGTGTTCTGGGTGGTGTGGAACGCGGAGAAGAGTATTCTTGAGGTCCAGGATTTCGGGCACGCCATTCAGATGAGCGCGCAGACGGCGCTGCGTGAATCGATCGGCCGGCACGAGTTGGCGCAGATGATTACCAATCGCGAGATGCTGGGGCAGGAACTGCAGAAGATCCTGGACGAGAAGACGGCGCCGTGGGGCATCACCGTGCAGTCAGTGGAGATCCGCGACGTGCAGATCCCGAAAGATCTGGAGGACGCGATGTCGCGCCAGGCGCAGGCGGAGCGCGAACGCCAGGCGCGGATCATTCTTGGCACGGCAGAGACGGAGATTGCCGAGAAGTTCGCCAAGGCCGCTGAGGTGTATTCCACGAATCCGACCGCGCTGCACCTGCGGGCCATGAACATGCTGTACGAAGCGATCAAAGAAAAGGGCGCGATGGTGATTGTGCCGTCCTCGGCTGTGGAGACGATGGGGCTGGGCGGCATGCTCGGCACCACCGCTCTAAACAACCGGCCTCCCGTCTAGCTATCTACTAGCTAACCCATCCCGCTATAATTCGAAGGAATGCTGGTTGAGCTGGTGATTGAAAACTATGCCGTCGTGGAACGGCTGCGCGTGCGGTTTCACAGGGGCTTAAACCTGTTGACGGGCGAGACCGGAAGCGGTAAATCCATCGTGGTCGATGCGCTGGGTTTGCTGATGGGTGGCCGTGCTTCGGCCGAGGCGGTCCGCAGCGGCGCGGAACGCGCGCGGATCTCCGGATTGTTCGAAGTCCCCGCGGATGCGCGGTTCCGGCAGATTGTTGAGGCTGCGGGCATCGTCGTCGAGGAAGACGAGCTGCTTGTAGAACGCGAAATTCTAGCCAATGGAAAATCGCGGGCGTTTGTCGCCAACCGCATGGTGACGGCCGGCCTGCTGCGCGACATTGCGCCGATGATCGGCGATATTCACGGCCAGCACGAACAACAGGAATTGTTTTCCGCCGATGCGCAGCGGGTGATGCTGGATGGCTACGCCGGCAATGAGACACTGCTAGAAGAGACCGGCCGCACCTACAAGCTTTGGCGCGCCTGCGCGACTGAGCTTGAGGAACTGACCCAGCGCGAGCAGGAGCAGTTGCGACTGGCGGACCTGTGGAGCTTTCAGCGCAAAGAGATCGAATCGGCCGATGTGAAAGCCGGTGAAGATACGGAACTGGAAAACGAGAAGCGTGTTTTGCAGAACGTTGCCAAGCTCTCGGATGCGGCCGAAGGTTCGTACACGGCATTATACGATGCCCCGGAATCGGCGCTGGCGCGCATTCAGACCTCGTTGCGCAAGCTGACCGACATGGCGCGCGTGGACGCCCACCTTGGCGCCATTGCGGAGACGTTGAAGCCGGCGGAAATGGCGGTGGAAGAGGCGTCGCAGATGCTGCGCGAGTACAACGGCAAACTGGAGTCCGATCCTAAGCGGCAGGATGAGGTCGAATCGCGACTGGCGTTACTCGAACGGTTGAAGCGCAAGTACGGACACACGCTGCAAGAGGTGATGGCGTTCCTCGAAGACGTGCGCGGCAAGATGTCGATTGTGGAGACGGCTTCGGAACGCCGCGCGGAGATTCAGAAGCAGCAGGCGAAGCTCGCACTGGACTTCGAAGCGGTGGCGGCAAAGCTGAGTGCCAGGCGCAAAGATGCGGCGAAGAAGTTGCAGAAGAAGGTCGAAGCGGAGTTAGCGTCGCTCGCAATGGAGCGGACGCAGTTTCACATTCAACTGAATCCCGCGCAGTGGAGCCCCGAAGGAGCCGACGCGCTGCTGTTCCTGTTTTCGGCCAACCAGGGCGAAGAGCCCAAGCCACTAGAGAAAGTGGCCTCGGGCGGCGAAGTCTCGCGCATCGCGCTGGCGCTGAAGACCTGTGTACAGGGCCAGGGGAAGCAGGCGGCCAAGACTCCGCTGACGCTGGTGTTTGACGAAGTGGATGCGGGCATTGGCGGCGTCGCCGCGGAGATGGTGGGCCGACGGTTGAAACAGTTGTCCGCGAACAGTCAGGTGCTGTGCGTGACGCACCAGGCGCAGATCGCAAGTTTCGCCGATCATCACTACCGGGTGGAGAAGAAGGAATCGAAGGGCCGCACCGTGGCCATCATCGAAGAGCTGGAAAGCGCCGAGCGGACGCGCGAGATCAGCCGCATGCTGAGCGGGAACCGCTTATCGCCCGAAGCGCTGAAGCACGCCGAGCAGTTGATCAAGGCCTCCTCTTAATCGGGCTCCACCGCTTCAGGACTGTAAAAGCTGAGCGAACTGTCTCCCTGCTTCAAAACGCGCGTGCGTTTCAGCGCTCCGTACTCCGGCTTCAGGCTTACCCGCGACGTGTGCTCGGCTATCACCAGCGACGGCGGTTTGGCGGCCAGAGCCTCGAGGCACGCGTCGTACTCTTCCAGCAGGTCATACGGCGGATCGAGGAACACGATGTCGGCTGGATACAGCGCAATGGATGCCGCGGCCTTCGATTGCACCACGTCGACCCGGCGGGCCACGCCCAGTTCGGAAACATTGTCGCGAATGATACCGATCGCCTTCTTATTCCGCTCAATCATCACCACTCGGACGGCGCCACGACTGAGCGCTTCGAGGCCGATAGCGCCGGAGCCGGAATAAGCGTCTATAAAGAACGATCCTTCGATCCGCGGAGCGAGCACGTTGAACAGCGTTTCGCGCAGGCGGTCAGAGGTGGGGCGGACGTCGAAGCCAGGCACTGGCTTCAGTCTGCGGCTGCGAAATTCTCCAGCGATGATTCTCATCAGCCCACCTGCACCAGGCCATAGCGGCGCTGCCAGTTCGTCCGCAGATACTGCACAGCGCGGCGTAGCGCGTCATCGGAAGGCGGGTTGGCGATAAACGCGGTGGCCTCGTTGCGCGCGGTTTCGAGCAACTCCGGATCGCGCAGGATATTGGCGAAGCGCAGTGCCGGAACGCCAGACTGCTTGGTGCCGAAGAACTCCCCCGGGCCGCGCAGTTTCAAATCCATTTCGGCGATCTTAAAGCCGTCGTTGGTATCTACCATCGTTCGAATCCTCTCTCTTCCCGCGTCGCCCAGCTTGCCCGTAACGAGAATACAATAACTCTGCTCGCCGCCTCGTCCAACGCGTCCGCGTAATTGGTGCAACTGCGCCAGGCCGAAGCGCTCGGCCTGCTCGATCACCATCACGGTGGCGTTCGGTACGTCGACGCCGACTTCCACTACGGTGGTTGCGACCAGAATCTGAATCGAGCCGCTCTTAAAGGCGCTCATCACCGCTTCCTTGTCGGCGGGGGCCATCTTGCCATGCAGCAGCCCGACCTGGAAATGCGGAAACACCACCTCGGCAAGCTGATGGAACATCTTTTCGGCAGCTTTCATGGCCTGTGCCTCCGACTCTTCGATGACCGGATAAACCACGTACGCCTGACGGCCGAGATCGATCTGTTTCTGCAGGAAGCTGTACACCTGCTCGATGCGGTCTTCATTGACATGGCGCGTGGAGATCGGCTTGCGGCCGGGGGGCAGTTCGTCTATGACCGACGTATCCAGGTCGCCATAGATCGTCAGTGCAAGCGTGCGCGGAATCGGCGTCGCGGTCATCACCAGCACGTCGGGGTTGGCGCCCTTCTCCTTCAGCTTGAGCCGCTGCATCACGCCGAAGCGGTGCTGTTCGTCGACGATAGCGAGGCCGAGTTTTCCGAAGGCCACATTCTCTTCGAGCAACGCATGCGTGCCGATAGCGACGTGCGCGTAGCCGGTCTCAATCGATTTCTTCACCTGACGTTTTTCGCGGGCGGTCATGGAACCCGTAAGCAGCACCACGATGTAGCCGAGCCGCGTGAGCAGGTTCTTGAAATAGAAGTAATGCTGCGTGGCGAGGATCTCAGTCGGCGCGAGCACGCAGACCTGGTACCCGTTTTCCATGGCGATAATCGCGGATTCGGCGGCGACCAGTGTCTTGCCGCTGCCGACGTCGCCTTGCAGCAGGCGGCTCATGGGATTCGGGGCCGACATGTCGGCACTGATCTCCTGCAGCACGCGCTTCTGCGCACCGGTCGGTTTGAACGGAAGCATCGCTTTGATCTTGGCGCGGACAGCATCGGTCAAGGCGAAGCCGATGCCCTGCACGGTGCGGGCCTTCTGTTTCTTGAGCGCAAGACCGCATTCGAGCCAGAAGAATTCTTCCACGATCATGCGCACCTGGGCCTGCGAGCGGTAGGCGTTGAGCAGGCGCAGATCCGCAGTTTCGGGCGGGAAATGGATCTCCTTGATGGCAGTCCACAGGTCGGGGAGTTGCAGCAGGTCGATCAGGCTCTGCGGCAGAAAATCCTCCGGCGGCTGGATGCCGCTCAGGATGCGATAGAGCAGGATGCGCAGCTGCCTTGTGGTGACTTTGCCGGCGGCCTGGTAAATGGGCACGATGCGTCCGGTGTGCAGCGTAGCTTCCGGGTCCTCGTCATCGCCGGAGAGAATCTCGAACTCCGGATGCATCATCAGCAGGTCGCCGCGGTACGTATCGAGTTCGACCTTGCCGTACAGCGCAACCTTCTGGCCTTCTGTCAGGATGTTTTGCAGGTAGGTCCCATGGAACCATTTGCCGAGCAGCGTATGGCGCGAGCCGTCTTTGAAGACCGCTTCAAACAGGCCAAGGTTCTTACGCTGGAATGAGGGCACGCGCACGGATGCAACCTCGACGATGACAGTAGCCATCTCGCCGGGGGCAAGCTGATCGATCGGTTTCAGGTTGCGGCGATCCTCGTACCGGAAGGGCGCGTAGCCTAGCAAATCCTCGACCGTTTCAAGCCCTTTATCGGACAACATCTTCCCGCGATAGGGCCCGACGCCTTTCACGTACATGAGTGGGGTAGTGAGGTCCACGGGTTACTTAGTGTAAAATTTCCGTCATGAAGTTATTTGCGCTCGTCTTTCCATTATCCGCTGCTCTTTGCTTCGGCGCGGACCTCCGAATCGGAATTATTGGTACCGATACCTCGCACGTGATCGCCTTCGCCAAGGTGTTGAACGACCCTGCAAACAAGAATCACATTCCGGGCGCGAAGATTGTAGCCGCCTACAAGGGCGGCAGCAAAGATGTCGAATCAAGCTACACGCGTGTCGATAAATACGCAGAGGAACTGAGCAAGACGTTGCAGGTGGAGATCGTCAACGACATTCCCACGCTGTGCTCGAAGGTCGATGCGATCCTGCTCGAAAGCGTGGACGGCCGCACCCATCTGGCGCAGGCGAAGCAGGTGATCGCGGCGGGCAAGCCGATGTTCATCGATAAACCGCTGGCGTCGACGCTGGAAGATGCACGCGAAATCGCCCGTCTGGCCAAGGCCGCCAACGTGAAGTGGTTCAGTACGTCGAGCCTGCGCTACAGCAACGCCGTGACCGACATGAAGGCCGAAGGCGCGAAGGCCGTGACCACCTGGGGTCCCGGACCGCACGAAGAACATCACTACCTGGATCTCTCCTGGTATGGCATTCACCCTGTGGAGATGCTGTTCGCCATCATGGGCCGCGGTTGCGAAGTGGTCACGCGCATCTCCGGCGCCAATGCCGACACCACGGTCTGCAAGTGGAAAGACGGCCGCGTGGGCACGGTGAATACGCTCCGCCCGTATGGCGATTACGGTTCGCTGGTGATGAAAGAGAAGGGCTCGCAGCAGAGCGCGAAGGTCACCACCGACTACGTTCCGATGCTGCGCGAGATCGTGAAATTCTTCCAGACCGGCGTGGTTCCAGTGCCGAATGAAGACACGCTGGAAATCTTTGCGTTCATGGACGCGGCGCAGAAGAGCAAGGAAGCTGGCGGCAAGCCGGTCCGTCTGCGCTAAAATAAAAGTTTCATGTCAAATTTACTATCCGGCAAGACGGCACTGATTCTCGGTGTGGCCAATAAATGGAGCATCGCTTACGCGATCGCGAAGGCCTTTCACCGGGAGGGCGCCAACATCATTCTTACCTATCAGGGCGAGCGGCTGAAAGCGAATATCGAAGAGACAGCGGCGGAGTTCGGCGGCGCGCGTGTGATGCCGTGCGATGTGACGATCGATAGCGAAATCGATGCGATGGCCGCCGCACTGAAAGAGTCGGGGACCAAGCTCGATATCGTGGTGCACAGCATCGCCTATGCCAACAAGGACGATTTGATGAAGCCTTTCATGGAGGTTTCGCGCGATGGTTTCCTTCTCGCCCAGAACGTCAGTGCCTACTCGCTGGTGGCCGTCTCCCGCGCCTGTGCTCCATTGATGACTGCCAATTCGTCCATCATGACGTTGACCTATCTGGGGTCGACGCGCGTGATCACCAACTACAATGTGATGGGTGTGGCCAAGGCCTCACTCGAAGCGTGCGTGCGGTATCTGGCGAATGACCTCGGTCCGCAGGGCGTGCGAGTGAATGCGATCTCGGCGGGTGCGATCAAGACCGCCGCGGCGCGCGGCATCAAGGACTTCGCGAAGCTGCTGGAAGGCGTCTCCGAGAATACTCCGCTGCGTCACAATACAGATCCGGCCGAAGTGGCCGATACCGCCGTATTCCTGGGCAGCGACCTCGCTCGTGGCGTCACCGGCAACTGCATCTTCGTCGACTCTGGCTACCAGATCCTGGGCGTCTAGGCCCTTATTGGCATTTGAAGGTGGGACAGGCGATTTCGCCTGTCCTTTCACCGGCCCTGGTCAATGAACCTTCGATCGAAATAATAAAAGAACCCGTCCTCCGCTCCCACAATCAGATCCAGCTTCCCATCGCCATTCCAATCAACCGCGGTCGCAGTCGGGTTGTGCCCCTGAAACTTCGTCTTCAAAATCAAGCCGCGCGGCTTCATCACCGGATGCTGCTGCGAGCCGGTGTTCTCATACCAGATCGGCCCATCCGCGGAATCGCTGATCAGGTCCAGGTCGCCGTCGCCATCCCAGTCCACCAGTTCGATCTTGCGCCGGCCGCTCGCCCCCGCGCGGCCCCCGGCCAGATTCAGGAATCTTCCGCCCGGCTCTTCAAAGATCTTCTCCGGCGGCAGTAACACCAGTTTCCCGTTCTTGCGCTGGCGCCGGTAGAGGCACAGATAGCCCTGGTGGTTCATCATCACCAGGTCAAGCAGTCCGTCGCGATCCCAATCCACGACCTTCGGAGTCGTGCGCCACTGCGTGACCAACTGCTTGCCCTTGGGCTCCCACCACACCCACTCGGGCTTCGGCACCGCGCCAGTCCACTCCACTTCAATGAACTGCGCCGGGGCGAGTTCGGGCTTCTGGCGTGTGCCGATGTTGCGGAACCACTTTACGGCGCCAGTGATATCGTTCATCAGAATATCGGGCTTACCGTCGAGGTCCCAATCGGCAATGGAAATATTCGTATACCCCCACTTGGTTTCGGCGGGGCCTTGCACGGAGCCGTTAGGACCGGCCATCACGCGGATAGTCTGGCCGCCTGCTTTCAGATAGCCACGATCCTCGAAGACGGGCGTCGCGTTGGTGCCCGTGTTTTCAAAGTACTGGACGTAGCCCGCGGAGTTGCCGGCCAGTAGATCCAGCTTGCCGTCGCCATTCCAGTCAAACGCCACCGGCCTCGAAAGTGCCCCGCTCTTGAGCAGCGGGTCGACCTGGTCCAGGAATTTGAGCCCGCCAAAACGCGGTTCCGTGCCGCGCGGTGAAAGGTTCTCCAGCAGCGCCACCCGGCCGTCCTCTTCGCCAACCAACAGCGACGGCCTCCCGTCTTTGTGCCACGTCACGACTCGCGGCTGGATCATGCACAGGTCCATGTGCAGCGGCTTGCCGCCCACCTTGATCAGTTCGCCGGCGCCCAGTTGGCTGCCGGTGTTGCGGAACAGCGTGATGCTATCGATGAAGTTCGATGCGATCAGATCGAGCCGTCCCTTGCCCAGCCAGTCCACAGGATTGGGAATCGGGCTGCCATACTGATCGATCGGCTTGCCCGCCGCCTGCACCATCACCGGCTCCGCATAACGCGGCGCATCGTTGGTCCCGATGTTGCGATGGAAGTAGACGTAGCCGTGCAGCGGCCCACGGCGCCACTGGCCCTTGGCATCGAACGCATCGTCCCAGCCATAGTCGCGCCAGTCACTCACGCCGATCAGCAGATCGATCTTGCCGTCACCGTCCCAATCGACCGGCGTCCACAGATCGTCGCGGCCAATCCAGTATTTCCGCGTCACGTCGACCTTGACGAACTTCGACATGCGGTTCTTGCGAACATCGCTGTAATAACCTCCGCTGACCACCAGATCCACCGCGCCATCGCCATTGAAATCGGCGGCCACCAGATCCTTCTTGCCCGGGCCGAGCCATTCGCCGCGATCGAACAGCGGCTTCTCATTGGTTCCGATGTTACGGAACAGATAGGTCCCGTTGTACGGATGGTCCGGGCAGCCGACGATAAGATCGATGTTGCCGTCGCCATCGAAATCGAGCGCCACCGGATGCGCCCACAAGCCGACAGACAGCCTCGCCCGCATGCCAGCGCGGCCGTAGGTGATGCGATCGCCGGAGCCAATCATGGCCGGTTCCGCAAGTCGCACAGTTTCGCCGAAGCCATGCAGATCGTAAGTGATCTTGTAGTCGCCGGCGCCCGCGGAGATCCACCGAACAGTTGCCTCGGGCGTTCTCCAGTCGGTCTTCGATGGGAGCACGCTTGTGCCCAAGGGACCGAATACACGCACCGAATCGGGGTTGAACCGGGCTGGCATCTTATGGGCTGCCACCACCGGAACACCCACAGGCGCGGTGATGCCAACGGTGACCTCAGAACGATTCGCAGCGCCGTAGGAGGCGCATACGGCAGCGAAAAATAAAGAAAGAACTGGATGTTTCATACGAAGGCTGAACAACATTATCTGCTTTCATCTGCCCGGATACGAGTAAATGATAAATTGGTATGCAATGACCCCTGAGCGCTGGCGTCAGATCGATCAGCTCTTCAACGAGATCTCCTCGGCTCCTGTTGCCGATCGCGAACGGCTGCTTGCCGAACGCACGGCTGGCGACGGCGATCTGCTGCAGGAAGTGGAGTCGTTGCTTTCCTGCGATCGCTCGATGGATGAGACGCTGCAATCC
>Ga0118677_10014376_pt1 | contig 11186 bp, 10 predicted proteins | sample AliMusrvi5mmetaG_FD_86154 | JGI IMG/M metagenome (GOLD analysis project Ga0118677, IMG submission 86154)
GATCCGGATGGACTTCACGGCGTCATAGTTACCCGGGATCGGGTGGCTGAGCGTGGTCGGGTCGGAATTGGTGTCGCACAGGCCGACGCACGGGATGCCGCAGCGGGCGGCCTCGGCGACGGCGATCTTCTCGTGGTTGACGTCCACGACGAACATCGCGGAGGGCAGGCCGACCATGTCGACGATGCCGCTGAAGTTGCGCTGCATGCGGACCATCTCGCGCTTGATGGCGGCTTCCTCCTTGGAGGAGAACTTGGCCAGCTCGCCGCTGGTCTCCATGGCCTGGTACTTCTTGAACTTGGCGATGGATTTCTTGACGGTCTCGTGGTTCGTGAGCGTGCCGCCGAGCCAGCGGTCAACGCAGACGGGCATGCCGGTGAGGCTCGCGGCCTCGCGGACGATTTCCTTGGCCTGGCGCTTGGTGCCGACGAAGAGGATGTTGCCGCCGTTGGCGACGGTGTCCTCGACAAACTTCACGGCCTTCTCGAGGGCGATGTGGGTCTTGCCGAGGTCGATGATGGAGATGCCCTGGCGGTGGTCGAAGACGAAGGGCTTCGAGCGCGGGTTCCAACGCTTGGTCTGGTGCCCGAAATGCACGCCGGCATCGAGCAGGTCTTTAGGAGTGACGTTCATGGATCTATGTTTTGCGAAACACAGGTCGGCCAATGGGCCGCCTTGCGATCGTGACTGAGGTTATGGTTGATGTTTGCTGACTGACAGAGCGGTCCAAAACAGGGATCGCCCGCGCAACTGGCAAGCGCGAACTGTGGATTTCCCCAAAAAGGCGTTGACAGGCAATTTCCTGCGCCGCACGTTCCGCCTCCCTTTGTTGCAGGGTGGAGCAGCCTGGTAGCTCGTCAGGCTCATAACCTGAAGGTCGTTGGTTCAAATCCAACCCCTGCACCCAATTTATAGCCCTCCCACTGCTCGGGAGGGCTTTTTGCTGAGCGAGTTGCGCGATTCGGCCCGCGAGAATGGAGCCGCGGCGCCCCCGCCGCGCACAGCGCTATTCTTTACAATCGGGCGGACGGGGAGGGTTTCACCGCGAAGATCGCGAAGAGCGCTAAGATCGGGCAGTTTTTGGTTTTGGTTTCCGCGCCTCCGTGCTTCCGCGATCAATCCATCCGGCACTTTGCGGTGACAAATACCTTTGGTTGGATCGCGGAAGCGCGGAGGCGCGGAAATCAGGCCAGTCGGCTGGGCCTTCTTCGCGCGCTTTGCGGTCTTTGCGGTGAAAAATCTCCCCCGCCGACCTCGTGGGACTGCGCCGTAGGGCGTCGCGGCTACGCGACTTCGCGACGGAGCTTTTCCAACTCCTCGATGCGGGGATCGACCTGCTTGCGAACCGCGTGACGGTTGATCTCCCAGGCAAACCACAGCACCAGCGCGAAGAACACGCCAAATCCCCCGAGGAACATGGGATCGCGTCCCACGTCCCAGGATGGCCGGCTGCGGCTGAGCGTCCCGGCAACGATCACCACGCTCGCGGCGGTCGGTCCCAGGTACCACCGCCAAATTCCATGCAGCAGGTCGCGCTGGCGCCGCAGCACGGCGATGTCGGCGTCGATCTTCGCCGCCAGCGTGGCCTCCGGTCCCAGCCGGTTGCGGTTCGCCCGGACGCGTTCCCGGACAAAGACGGACATCACGACGATGATCAGGATAATGGCGATCGCGATGGGCCAGCCGGCGCGGCCCAGCATCCGCCACATCAGAATATAGCCCGCGATGCCGATGACCCCCGCGCCAGCTTCGAGATAATCGCGGGCCTGGAGGCCGGCGGCCATCTTGCGATGCTTGCTCTCGAAGGTTGCGGCCAGCGCGCCGACGTCGGCGGCCTGACCGATGGGTAGTTCCTGCCGCTTCCACACGGCCTCGTAGTCTCTCCAGCTCATGACCCGTTTCTTTCAGCTTTTCGCCGAGGCGTCGAACTTATGGCGGCGGCGGCGCGACAGCCTCCAGCGCCCACTTGATCAGGGAATCCGGATAGCCCGGGGCGGTCCTCGGCCAGGAAAAGGCCTTTCCGCTTTGGGATTGAATCCGGAACGTGTGGTCGGCCTCGGGAAAAAACACGGTGGTCACCGACGCGCCCTTGCCGCTGCGATATGCCGCAGTGATCCGCTCGGCACTGGCGCGCGGTGGGATGCGTTCGTCAGCCTGGCCATAAACGAGCAGGGTGGGTGCGGTCACCTGCCGCCAGTAGGACAGCGGGTCATAGGCGGACGTCTTGCGCGCGAAGCTCCAGTAGGCGTCCGTCGCGGGCGGGAGCTCAAAGGCCCAGGGTTTGTCCCGCACCGCCTGCCACGCCTGCACCGTGCGCTCGTAGGGCTGGCCCTCGTAGGCGGTGGCGACAATCGCGGCCACGAAGGCGCGGGCTGCCACCGCGTCGGCCGGTGAGAGGTTTTTCACGCCGAGCGCGTTCTCGACGCTGTAGGCCTCCGTGTCGCGCATCGAGAGTCCGCTGCCCGCGGAGGCGATGACGAAGGCGGGATGGCCGATGCGCACCGCCACCAGCGGCGCCAGCGTGCCGCCCTGGCTGTGGCCATGGATGCCCACCGGCCCGTGGGCCACGTGCGGGCTCGCGGCCAGGGCCGCGTACGCCGCCGCGTCGTCGGCGGCCAGCTCGTCAAACCCGGCGGTCTTCCAGTCTCCGCCGGAAGCGCCCACGCCGCGCTTGTCGAAGGTCAGCGCCACGAAGCCGCGGCGCGCGAAGCGGTCGGCCAGGTAATTCGAGGCCCAGCGGCCCTCGGCGCCTGAGCCGTGCAGGAAGACGATGCCCGGATGCGGGCCGGGACCCGCGGGCAGGAAAAGCGTGCCCGCGAGCTTCACTTCGCCGCTCATGAAGGTGAGCTCCTCGCAGCGCGGGGCGGGCGCGGGCTCGTGGGAGCGCGTGAAGCTGAAGCTCACGTTGGCCGCGCCGGAGGTGAGGCGCCCGGTCAGGGCATCGCCCTGCACGACGCCCGCGTAGGTCTCGACGCCTGAGTCGCTCGCGACGGCCCAGTTTAGCTGCGGCGCGGTCCAGGTGATTTTCTGCAGCGGGATGCGGACCACGCGCAGGCCGTCGGAGTCGAAGATGCCCTCGTAGCCATGCGCGGATTTCTCGACCCGCATCGTGATGTCCACCTTCGAGCCCTCGCGCTCCCATTCCCCGCGCCAGGTGCCCTCGGGTGAGGATTCGGTCGCGCAGGCGGAGGAGACTGCGAAAAGGGACACGAGCCAACACAGGATCCTAGCAGGGGTGGGGTTCACGGACGAGATGATGGTGACCTTCGCGCACAACACAAACCCGAGTGCGTCAGCTGGGCGTGGGCAGACGGGCGATTTCACCACGAAGTTCGGGATCACTTGAGATTGATTCCGCGCCTCCGTGGTTCCGCGATCGAACATCCGATCCTTTTTCACCACAAAGGGCACGATGCACACGAAGTTCCGTTCGGACGCGCGCCCTGCGTGCCGCAGGACTTCGTCCTAACTGACTGGTAAGATGCATACGCTGGGAATGTGGATGGCCCGGCTCCGGTTGATCTTCGTGACCTTCGTGGTGAAATGGGATCGGGAACTTGGCGCCCCTCGCGACCTTTGCGGGTGCAATTCGCGGGGGATCTGAACAGTCTGCGGCGATCCCCCGGGAACTGTGCGCATCCTCTGCCTCCTTCTTCTCTGCCTTGCGGTGAATTGCCCTGCGCGTGACGCGTATGTGCTGCTCTCGGGCGGCGGGACTCCGCTCTCCAACAACTACTCCCAGTACCTGCAGGCCGAGGCGCTCTCCGCTTGGCTGCAGCGCTCCTATCCGGCGGACTCCGTCTGGGTATTCTTCGGCTGCGGGAACCAGCCCGGGCAGCCGAGCGTGCTGGCGGATGTCCACCGTCGCACCGCCCACGGCAACCTGGCGCTGGATTCCTGGCTGCCGGGCGCGCTGCCGCGCAACCGTCCGGCCACGCGGGAGGTTTTTCTCCGCGCGCTGAAGGAGGAGATCCTGCCGGCCGTGCACGCGGGCGGCACCCTCTACCTGCTGGTGGGCGACCACGGCTCGCTGGCGAAGTCCGCGCCCAAGGAAAGCGTGATCACGCTCTGGCAGCTTCAGCGCGGCGACGGCCACCGGAGCTGGTTCACCAACCCGGCCGAGGAGCTGGGCGTGACGGAACTGCGCGACGTCCTGCGGGCGGGGCTGGGGCGGGGCCGGGTGGTGTTCTGCATGACGCAGTGCCACTCGGGCGGCTTCCATTTTCTCGGCGTGCCGCGCGCCGTGGCGGCGGAGGCGTCGTGGTTCTCCGGACCCGTGCCGGCGTGGGCCCAGGGCGATGCGGCGGCGCCGCTGGCCGCGGCGGGGTTCACCTCGACGGACGAGCCGTCCATCGCCGCCGGCTGCGACCCCGATCCGGATCCGGAGGTCTGGGCCGGGTATGAGCGCTACTTTCCCGAAAACCTGCTGGGCTGCGACCTGATCAGCGGGCAAACCCGCGCCGCGCCGCAGGCGTCGTTCGCCGCCGCGCATGCGGCCGCCGTGCGGGTGGACCAGACCATCGACAAGCCCCGCAGCACCTCCGAGCAGTACCTAGCGCTCTGGGCCGAGACCATCGAGCGGCTGGCCGGCGAGCCGAAGCTCCTGCCGGCGCCGCGCGCGCAGGTGCAGCTTTACCAGCAAAGCGTGGACCGCGGCCTCGCCGACGGGAATGCGGGCCCGGGATTTCAGGCCTGTCGCGCAGTGTGGAGCCAGGAGGTGAATCGGCTGGCGGCGCAGGCTCCGACGGTTGCGGACGCCCTGCGGCAGGGTCCGCGGACGGAACTCGAGGCGCTGCATCCGTCCGGGCATCAGCGGTCCGGCAACCGCGCGGAGCGGCGCCGGCTGTGGCAGGAGGTCCTGCGGCCGGCGTGGAAAGAGGCCGTCCAGCGGGGCGAGGTGGGCCTGCCCGACGGGGTCGTGGCGTTTGAGCGGCATCTGCTCGCGCTGGAGGACCAGCACCGCGAGTTCATGTTTCCCGATGGATCAGGAAACGCGCTGCTGAACGAGATCTACTGGCAGTCGGGCTATGCGATTCCGGACCAGACCGTGCCGGCCCATGCCGAGGAAGTGGCGCGCTGGGCGGAGGAGCGCTCGGTGCAGATCCACGCGTGGGCTGAGGGCGCGTCCGATCCGGCCGTGCGGGCCGCCGCGGGCATCCTCGCGACGTCCTCGGCGGCGGGCAGGCATGTGCCGCGTGTCCTCCGCGCGGAAACGGCGGCCGAGCGCACGCTCTTTTACCGGCGGATCGCCGCGGCGTGGGTGTTCCTGTGGAACACGCATGACACGGCGGCGCTGGAGGAACTCCGTCGGCTCAAGGCGCTCGAGTCCACACCCCTGCCGCCGGTGGCTCGGTGATCACGGATCGGAGGTTCACCGCGAAGCGCGCGAAGAACGCGAAGGCCGGCCGCTCAAAGGTTTGGTTCCGCGCCTCCGCGTTTCCGCGATAAAGCCACACGATCCGTTTTTACCACAAAGGGCACGAAGCACACGAAGATCAGTTCGGACGCGCGCCCTGCGTGCCGCAGGACTTCGTCCGAACTCACTGGGTAAGATCATACTCCGGATTAGGTGGATGGCCTCCGGGTTGGTTTTCGTGTGGATCGCTCCTTTCGTGGTAACGGCCAAGATTGTACCCTTCACGCGCTTCGCGGTCTTGGCGGTGAATTCCCAGGAATGGGTGCATTCGAAAGATTTTCTGTCACCGTGGGCCGGAATTAAGGCACTGTATGGGAAACCCCATGACCTCGCGCGAAAAGACGCTCCCTGAGGCCGCCGCCGGCGATGCCGAGCTGGTCGCCGCCTGCCTGGCGGGCGAGCGGGACGCCTTCACTCGGATCGTGGAGCGCTACCAGCGGCTGCTGTGCTCGCTGGCCTACGCGGCCACGGGCAATGTGGGCGAGAGCGAGGATGCCGCGCAGGAAACTTTCATTGCCGCCTGGGGCCAGCTGGGCGAGCTGCGGGAACCGGAAAAACTCCGGCCGTGGCTGTGCGGCATCCTCCGCCACAAGATCGGGCGCATCCGCCGGCAGTATGGCCGCGACGCCGTGCTCGGCGCCGAGCCCGTGGAGGCGGCGGGGAGCATCGCCACCGATGACCTGCCGGTCGCGGACCAGGCCATGCAGGGCGAGGAGGAACTGATTCTCTGGCGCGCGCTCGAGCGCGTGCCGGCGCTGTATCGCGAGCCGCTTGTGCTCTACTACCGCGAGAACCGCTCGATCGAGCACGTCGCCGACGCGCTCGACCTGACCGAGGACGCCGTCAAGCAGCGCCTCGCGCGCGGTCGCAAGATGCTGCAGGAGCAGGCGCTGGCCTTCGTCGAGGGCGCACTGGCCCGCACCACGCCCGGCCGGGCGTTCACCCTCGCGGTGCTTGCGGCGCTGCCTGCGCTGGCGCCCGCCCCGGCGAAGGCCGCGGGTCTCGGCGCCGCGGTGGCCACCCAGGGAGGCACGCTCGTGAAGACCGTCGGACTCGCCGCGCTGCTGGCCTCGCTCTCGGGCGTGGTGTCGACGCTCATGCAGCTGCGGGTGGGGCTCGACCAGTCGCGCACGCCGCGCGAACGCCGGGCGGTTGTCCTCGCCACGGTCGCGTGTTTCTTCGGGCCCTGCGCCTTCCTCGCGCTGTTATGGACTCTGGGCGAGGGCGCACTGCGCTGGGCGGACCTTCGCGTCGGGCTGGCGGCGACCTGCCAGGTCCTGGTGGTGGCGTTCATCGTCAGCTGGCCGTTCCTCATCGTGCGCCTGATGCGGTATTTTCGCCGCCTGCGCTCGGCGGAGCGCCAGCGGCACCCGGAGCTGTTCCAGGCGGAGCGCGACCAGGCCGGCGCGCGCGCGGGCGCCTACCGCAGCCGCGCCGAGCTGTTCGGCGTGCCGCTGCTGCATGTCCGGTTCGCGTCGCCCGACGAGGGCGAAGGGCCGGTCGTCGGCTGGATCGCGGTCGGCGACCGCGCCTATGGCCTGCTGATGGCCTGGGGTGGGCTGGCCGTGGCGCCGTTGAGCGGCGGGGCGTTCGCGGTCGGGCTGCTTTCCGTCGGCGCCGTGAGCGTGGGCGTGATCGGGCTCGGGACCTTCGGCATCGGCCTGCTGGCCATCGGCGCCGTCGCGGTCGGGATCAAGGCCTTCGCGTGGCTCAGCGCGCTTGGCTGGCTGACCGCGCGGAGCGGCGGCATCGGCATCGCGCGGCTGGCCGCCGAGGCGCCGGTGGCGTTCGCCACGCACACGAACGATGCGACCGCCCGCGCGCTGCTCACGGATCCCAGCGGTGATCGTCACCAGCTGATCTTCTATGTCGTGATCGTGATCGCCACGCTCATCCCGATGGCGATCTACGCCCGGGCCGTGCGACGGCGCCTGGGGCCCGTCCGAACCTGTCCAGCATCACGCGACGCCTGACGCAGGCGTCCATGCTTGTTCATGACCGGCCACCGCCGGAACGCCTTTCCCATGCCTAATTCCAACCCTCTGCCCATTCCGTCCGACGCTCCGGCGCGGGACGCTGCCCTCGATCTCACCCGCGCCTCGCTCACGCTCCTCGTGATCGCGCACCACGCCGTGCTGGCCTACCATCGCTATGCGCCGCCGGTGGGGAAGTTCACGAACGAGGGACTCATCTGGGGCGCGTTTCCCGTGATTGATGCCGCGCGGGGGCCGGGGATTGATGCGCTCACCCTGTGGAACGACTCGTTCTTCATGGCGATGATGTAGTGGTCGTCGCGAAGCAGGCGCTGCTGCAGTTATGCCTTTAGGTGCACCTATAGGCAGTAATCGGGGTTTAGAATCGCGCGTATTTCTTGAAATTATTATTAGCCAATCCCGCGTCCCTGTTGTGATTGATGCTGGACTTGGTGCTCCTTCGCATGCGGCTGCTGCACTTGAAATGGGTGCCGACGCAGTACTTGTTAATACAGCAATTGCTGCTGCACGTGATCCTGTTGCTATGGGTGAAGCCTTTAAGAAAGCAGTCAAGGCGGGTAGACTTGGCTATGAAGCAGGTCTTAGTGGTGCCAAAGTTTCTGCTTCTGCGACATCTCCACTCACTTCGTTTCTTTCAAGCGGCACTTCTTGAATTTTTATTTTATGACTTTTGTTTCTGAGTGGAAAAAACACGACTTTAGCCAGATCTCTGAGTCAATAAAGACTAAGAAAAAAAGCGATGTTGTAAGGGCTTTAAGTCATGTTAGAACAGGGTTATCCCTCGATGATCTTGCGGCACTGCTCTCTATTGCAGCAGAACCTTATCTCGAAGAAATGGCTCAATTAAGCCACCAGCTTACTGTAGAAAGATTTGGTAAAACGATGCAGTTGTATGCGCCAATGTATCTGACAAATATATGTGCTAATGTATGCACCTACTGCGGGTTTAGTGCACAAAATAAAATTCCTCGTAAAGCACTCACAGATTCTGAAATTTTAGCTGAAGCGGATGTACTTAAAGCGCATGGATTTGAACATGTGTTACTTGTTACAGGAGAGTCATCGCGCTACGGCGCTGAATACATAGCTAATGCAATGCGTTTACTTAGACCAAGATTTTCGAGTTTGTCTATGGAGGTGCAGCCACTTGAGCAGAAAGAATATGCTTATCTTACTGAAAATGGGTTAAATTCTGTTCTTGTGTATCAAGAAACGTACGACCCAGTAGTTTATCCTAAGTATCATTTAAAAGGGCCTAAGTCTGATATTGAATATCGTTTAGAAACGCCAGATAGGCTAGGTAAAGCCGGAGTAAAGAAAATCGGTTTAGGGGCTCTGTATGGTTTGTCAGATTGGAGAGCTGAATCGTGGTATATTGGGCTACATCTAAGATACCTTGAGAAAACTTATTGGAAAACTAAATACAGTTTATCTTTCCCAAGACTTCGCCCGCATGAGGGCAGTAAAATTGAAGTCACTCACTTTGATGAACGCTGCCTAGTTCAAGCAGCCTGTGCATTTCGATTATTTAGTCAGGAACTAGAATTATCCTTATCTACACGTGAGGGAATAGAGTTCAGAAATAACGCATATCGTCTCGGATTTACTTCAATGAGTGCGGGGTCAAAAACAAATCCAGGCGGTTATGCAAGTGACATGGACTCCTTAGAACAATTTGCAATTGATGATGAACGCAGTCCATTAGAGGTAGCTTCATTTTTAAAATCAGCAGGCTACGATGCAGTGTGGAAAGACTGGGATTTAACTTACGATGGGCAAGCTCCTGTCCTTTCTATAGCAAAATGAATGCGTTTTCTAATGAAGAATTAGTGCGTTATCAGCGTCACCTAAGCCTACAAGGATTTGGCCCTGATGCACAAGCAGCGCTAAAAAAGAGTACTGTCCTTGTTATTGGTGCGGGTGGATTAGGTTGTCCTGTGCTGCTTTATCTTGCTGCAGCAGGTGTAGGAAAACTGATCATAGTCGATGATGACTTAGTTGATTTATCGAACCTCCAGCGCCAAGTCCTTTATACTTCAGAGGATAAGGGTCAGCCAAAGGTTTTATGCGCTGCTAAGAAACTTGGTCAGCTAAATCCGCTTATTCAAATTGAAGTAGTTAAGGAGCGCTTCAACAGAGTCAATGCACTGAAGCTTGTTAATTCCTGTGATGTGGTCGTGGACGGATCTGATAACTTTGCTACACGGTATTTAGTAAATGACGCCTGTGTCATATCTGGTAAGCCTTTCGTCTTCGGAGCAATTCAGGGCTTCGATGGCCAACTCAGTGTATTTAACTTTAAGGGTGGTCCTACGTACCGCTGTTTATTCCCTGAACCTCCTGCTGCTGGAACTGTACCTAATTGTTCAGAAGCGGGTGTCTTAGGTGTACTTCCAGGTCTTATTGGGACGGCTCAAGCATGTGAGGCGATTAAAGTGCTTACAGGTATTGGAGAGCCTTTAAGAGGTAAACTTTTTCTAATAAACGCGCTTACTATGAAAACGCATATTATTGCGTTATCACTTGTTGCTGCTAACCTAAAAATAACTCAGCTTCCTAGTGAAGACTTTGGAAAAACTTGCGATATACCCATGAACGAAATTAAGGAAATTGATGCCACAGAGTTAAGAGCAATGCTTAAAACTAATCCTAAACTTCAGCTTGTAGATGTGCGTGAAGAATGGGAAAGAGAAATGGGCGCAATCATGCCTTCACTGCATTTACCTCTCAGTAAGTTGCAGGCAGCGCTTATGCCTGAAGAAGCATCCCTTAATGCAAATGATACAACGGTCTTTTACTGTGCGGGTGGAGTACGCAGCTTAAAAGCAGCAGAAATTTTAAGACAGCGTAGTAATTTTAAGATAACAATAAGCTTAAAGGGTGGATTTAAACTCTGGGAGCTTTCTGGTTCGTGAAACCTAGGAGTGCTATTGTTTTATCTGTAGCTGGCTCAGATAGTATAGCCGGAGCTGGAATACAGGCAGATCTAAGAACCTTAAGTGCTTTAGGCGGATATGCATGTACAGCAATCACTGCAGTGACTGTGCAAAATTCTAAAGGCGTTAGATCAATTAATCCAGTTAAGCCAAAAATTATTTCAGAGCAGATTTTAGCTATACTTGAAGATTTTAAAGTAGGTGCAGTCAAAACCGGTTTAATCCCTAATGAGGCTTCTGTTAGAAGCATTGCTCAAAGTCTTAAAAAATACCCCAAAATTCCACTCATTATAGATCCTGTGATCGGATCAAGTAGTGGGACACAATTTCTTTCAAAGAAAGCATTACTTGTTCTTAAGAAAACTTTATTTCCTAGGGCACTTCTTGTTACACCAAATCTAGACGAGGCGGAACGCTTATCTGGTATGCAGATTACCTCAGGAGAGGATTTACTGCGTGCTGCTTTAGCAATTTTGAAAACTGGTTGCGGAGCTGTTTTAATTAAAGGTGGTCATGCACAAGGGTCAGTTTGTACAGATGTGCTTATTTTAAAAACCGGACAACTTTACCTTTTTTCAGGATCGCGTATAAAAACACAAAATACCCATGGGACAGGCTGTGTTCTTTCGAGTGCTATTGCCTACTACGTTTCCCGTGGCGACTCCATGGCCGTTGCTGTGCGTAAGGCGAAATCTTTTTTACGTAAGCACTTAGTACGAGGTAAAGCTATAAAGTGGGGTGCAGGCTGTGGTCCAGCGCTTGGTTTATTTTAGTTTTCGTGTAGCCTAAGCGCTATCTGGCTCGTCTTAGTTATACCCCCCTAGTGTTAGATAATCACGC
>Ga0118677_10014377_pt1 | contig 11185 bp, 8 predicted proteins | sample AliMusrvi5mmetaG_FD_86154 | JGI IMG/M metagenome (GOLD analysis project Ga0118677, IMG submission 86154)
AGACATTGCAATTTGGTATTTGTAATGCTGTGTGTATACGTAGCAAGACATTGCAATTTTTTGCAAGCAAAATTTAAAATGCTACACTAGCTATAGCTATAGCTAGTGCACGCTCGTCGAAACGCACATATGTGCGTGCATGTGTACATATGCATGTTAACGTTAACGTTAGTTAACACAATCGTATAAAGTGAGTCAAATTTTGTGTTGAAACGCATATGTGCGAGCACGTGTACATATGCATGTTATAACGTTAACACGTAAACACACGTATAGTGATGTGAGTTTGTTGTGATTGATTTTGTGATTTGTTGTGATTTGCGTTGTTCTTAAATAAAGTAAGTCGATGTTGTGATTGATTTTGTAATTTGATTTGTTGTGATGTGCGTTGTTCTTAAATAAAGTAAGTCATTTCTGTTTAAAAAGTGGTGTTTTCCAAGTTGTAATTACAATATCGTCGACCAAATAAAATACGTTTATTCGCTATGAATACAATGAACACTGTGGAAACGCAAGAAGAAAAAAACAATCAGCTGAGATTTTTTATGGAAACTAATAAACCTGTATGTGCAGTGCACCCAGCATGCACTTTACAGTGGGTTGACACCACGCATTTGTTTCATCTTGGATGTCCTTGGTTTCCTGAATGCAAGTATAAAGTTGCTGTGGCTCGATATGACAGCCCATGCCATGGATGTTACGAGTCTCCAGAAAATGACATTTGTAGTGGACAAATTTGCAGTATGTTAAATTACTTTAAATTTCCATATTGCAATGCGTGTTCAGATGATTTGATAATTCAAGTAATGGCCAAATGGAACCGTGATTTTCAGATCAGATTTTCCAAGACTGAAAAAAGAAGAGTTCCTGACATGCACAAGTGCTTTACATGCGACAAAATTGTGACAGAGGGTATGCTTATAGTAGTTTTTATTGTTTTTTGAAGGGGGTGGAGCTTTGTCAAGCAAGTATTCTGTTTCTCTGGCAAAAATTATCAGTGACCATTCGTTTGAAGTTATTTTTACGCCAAGGGATACAAGTGAAATCTATATAACTTCTCAGGATGTCAACCGGCCGGGATTGATATTTACCGGTTATAACGATTATTTTGATCCTGCCAGAGTTCAGTTTCTCGGATTAGCAGAAATTGAATACCTTATCAGTATTGGTGAGGAGCAAAGCCAAATAAGTTTAACGAGGCTGTTTGTTAATCAGCCATCAGCTGTAATTATAACAAGAAACCTTGAATGCTCGGATTTTATTGTGGAACTGGCAAAAAAATATGAAGTACCTATTCTGCGAACTTCTGACACAACTTCCAGTTGTATGTCGGCGATTATTGCGTATTTAAGTGTGGAACTTGCTCAGCGCATAACGCGCCATGGCGTTTTGGTTGAAGTCAGCGGCGAAGGTGTTCTTATTTTGGGAGACAGCGGTGTTGGTAAAAGCGAGACAGCGCTTGAATTAATAAAAAGAGGGCATAGGTTAATTGCCGATGACGCTGTCGAAATACGAAGAGTTTCGGCACGCACACTGGTCGGGTCCGCGCCCGATAATATCCGCCATTTTATTGAACTCAGAGGCGTTGGCGTAATCAATGCACGCAGAATATTCGGCATGGGTGCGGTTAAAATGACTGAAAAAATAGATATGGTTGTGCAGCTTGAGCCTTGGGACAATGAAAAGGTATATGACCGGATGGGTCTGGATAATGAATATACCGATATTCTTGGTATTAAAGTTCCCGTTGTTGTTGTTCCGGTAAAACCCGGACGCAACCTTTCAATTATTGTTGAAGCAGCTGCCATGAATAACCGGCAAAAGAAAATGGGATATAATGCCGCACGTGAACTATTACACAATCTTGGCATGACAGATGAAATTGTTCCTGAAGAAAAGGAACTTGAGGTTTGGCACACTTTTTAAGTATAAATTAATAATAATATATTATTCGGAGGTAATAAAATGTATAGGATTGGCGTGGATTTGGGCGGAACTAATATCGCGGTAGGAGTTGTAGATGATAACTTGAAAATTATCGGCAGAGGGAAAATGAAAACCAATACGCCCAGACCCGCAGACGAGATTTTTGATGATATTGCAAAGGCGGTAAATCTTGCTGTTGCGGATGCGGGAGTAAGCATGGATCAAGTAAGCTCTATCGGCGTAGGCACACCCGGTTCGGTTAATAAAACGTCTGGCCATATTGAGTTTGCAAACAATCTTGACTTTAATAATGTTCCTGCGAAAGAAATGCTTGAAGGCAGGATAGGGAAACCTGTTTATTTGGATAATGATGCTAACTGCGCCGCTTTGGGCGAGGCTGTTGCCGGCGTCGGCAAAGGGGTATCCAGTTTTGTTGCAATTACTCTTGGCACAGGAGTTGGGAGCGGAATTATAATTGACAATAAAATATTAAGCGGAGTAAATTTTGCAGCAGGTGAAATGGGACATATGGTCATTTCTGTTGACGGAGAACAGTGCAACTGCGGGCGTAGAGGCTGCTGGGAAAGATATGCTTCCGCAACCGCTTTGATCTCTCAAACCAAAGATGCTATGCGTCATAACCAGGATAGTTTAATGTGGCAGCTGGTAAATGATAATATAGATGAAGTCTCCGGAAGAACTGCTTTTGATGCAATGCGTCAAGGTGATGAAACCGCGAAGGATGTTGTTGCTCAATATATATATTTCGTTTCTGCGGGCATTATCAATATTATTAATGCCTTGCAGCCTGAAATTATTTGTGTCGGCGGCGGGATTGGCCATGAGGGAGAAAACCTGTTGGAACCAATTAGAAAGCATGTAGAAAGAGAACGTTACAGCATTTATGCCTCCAAACAAACAGAAATCTGTGCCGCAGTTCTCGGGAATGATGCCGGAATTATTGGCGCCGCACTTTTAGATTATTAACAATTGAACTGTAAGATCAATAAATCCCGGTTGCTGTAATTGGAGATAACATGACTGCTGTTGATGAAATATATAAAATCGCAAATGAATTTAATTGTACTGCATTAAAAGCGGTTCCTATGAGTGAATTTACAAGTTTTAGGATTGGCGGACCGGCTGATTTGCTAATAAAACCGAATTCATGTCTAAATTTTCAGCATTTACTGAAAGCATGTTGTTTGTCCGGGCTTGATGTTTTTATCATTGGCAGAGGCAGCAACATACTTGTTTCGGATAACGGGATAAAAGGTGTGGTTTTCTGCACATCCGATATGAACGGTTGTGAAAATAATGGCAACGGTATTATTGAATGCGACGCAGGCATCAGTCTATTAAATTTATGTACTTTTGCTATGGAAAATGAGCTTTCCGGCCTCGAATTTGCATATGGTATACCCGGTAGCGCCGGCGGAGCAGTATGTATGAATGCCGGCGCTTACGGCGGAGAAATTAAGGATGTGTTGATTAATTGCATACATTTGAATAATGAATTAGTCTTTGAAACGGTCAAAAAAGATTTCCTTGGGCTTGAATATCGCGGCAGTATTTATTTAAATAATAAATATATTATTACAAGTTTAAGTATTCAGCTGAACTTAGGTGAAAAGAACAAAATTAAACAAAAAATGAATGAAATCATGAGCAGCCGCAAAAACAAGCAGCCGCTCGAATATCCAAGCGCAGGAAGCGTTTTTAAGAGGCCAAAAGATAATTATGCCGGGTTGCTTATTGAAGAATGCGGATTAAAAGGAAAACGCATAGGAGATGCAGAGGTAAGCGAAAAACATGCAGGTTTTATTGTTAACAAGGGAAATGCAACTTCAAATGATGTGTTAAAACTAATTGACTTTATTCAAGAAACGATTTTTCATGAAAAGGGCATTATGCTTGAAACTGAAATAAAGTGTATTTAACCGTTATAAAATTAAATAATGGGGTGAAGGGATGGAACTCGTTATAATAACCGGGCTTTCCGGTGCCGGAAAATCCAGGGCTGTTGATGCTTTGGAAGACATTGGCTTCTTTTGTGCTGATAATATGCCCCCAAAGCTGATTCCGACCTTCGTTCAGCTTATTATTAATTCAAAAGAACTCCGCGATCGTGTCGCAATTGTTACGGATATCAGAGTCGGAGGTTCTTTCAAGGATTTGTTCAATGCGCTTGATGATATAAAGGCAATGAATTGTCCTTTTAAAATGTTATTTTTTGACTCAAGCAATGAAGTTCTTCTGCGACGCTATAAGGAAACCCGCAGAAAACACCCGCTTATTGATGAATATAACGGGTCATTAATTGATGCAATTGAAGCGGAAAGGATTATTTTGCAGCCGGCCCGTCAAATTGCCGATTACATCATTGACACTTCAAACCTAACCGCAACCGAGTGCAAGGAAAGAATATCTGCAATGTTCATTGACAACCCGACGAATGCGATGAGTATACACTGCATTTCCTTTGGTTTCAAATATGGAATTCCGAGTGATTCCGATTTGGTATTCGATGTCCGCTGTTTGCCAAATCCATTTTATATCGACGAGCTTAAGGAACATACCGGACTTGAAATGCCTGTTCGCAATTTTGTTATGAAATGGGAACAAGCGAAAATTCTGATACAAAAACTGTATGATTTGATTGATTTTCTTATTCCGCTTTATCGTACTGAGGGCAAAAGTCAACTCGTTATTTCAGTTGGATGCACCGGAGGCCGCCATCGCTCGGTAGTTTTCGCAGAACTTATCAGGGAACATCTTTGTAAGGACGGATTGCTGTTAAGTATAAACCACAGAGATATTAAGAAATAGGGAAAAGGGTGACACCGTGTCTTTTTCTTCAGAGGTAAAAGATGAACTTGCCTCAAGTCAAATGATGTCGCAATGCTGCTTACAAGCGCAGGCCTATGGGCTTGTGCTTTTTGGCAGGTCTTTTTCCCATCGTTCGATCACTTTTACGTCTGAACATTTACCTTCGGTAATGCTGTATTCTGAGAATTTGAGGACTTTGACAGGCGTAATACCTCACGTGGAAACAGGTATTCATAAAAAAAACACTGTTAAAATAAGAACGGCAGCAGAGCGGTTACAAGTAATCGAACATTTTGGGCATTCACCAAATGAACTTGCTCTGAGGATGAACAGAGCAAATCTATCCGATGATTGTTGCTTTGGCGCTTTTATCAGAGGTGCTTTTTTTTCCTGCGGGACTGTAACTTCTCCGGAAAGAAACTACCATTTGGAATTTGTAGTTCCGCATATTAAATTAAGTCTTGATTTAATTAAAATATTAAATGAAGTTAAATTAAATCCAAAACATATCATCAGAAATGGAAATCATATTGTTTATTTTAAAGACAGCGAAAGTATAGAAGATATATTAACTCTAATGGGTGCTACAAACGCTTCCCTTGAACTTATGGGAATTAAAATGCAAAAAAATATGATAAACAAAATTAACCGAAAGGTAAATTTTGAAGTTGCCAATCTTTCTAGAACTGTTGAGGCATCAATTCAGCACATTAACGCAATCGCTCTTATTGATTCAAAAATCGGACTTGGACACCTGCCGATCGCTCTGCGGGATGTTGCAGTTTTAAGGCGTGATAATCCTGAGGTAAGCCTAAAAGATCTCGGTGAACTTTTAACACCACCGATATCCCGTTCAGGGGTAAATCACAGATTAAAAAGAATTGTTGAAATAGCAGAAGAGTTGGAGAAATAATATGTCTTTTTCACACCTTCATGTACATACGGAATACAGCTTGCTTGACGGAGCCTGTCGTATTAAGCAATTAATAGACAGAACCGCCGAGCTTGGGCAGAGCGCAATTGCAATTACCGACCATGGAGCAATGTATGGAATTATTGACTTTTATAAAGCGGCAAAAGCAAAAGGAATAAAGCCGATAATCGGCTGCGAGGTCTATGTAGCAGCCCGCTCAAGGCACGATAAGGTTCATTCTTTTGACAATGAACGCTGTCATCTTATATTGCTGTGTGAAAACAATATCGGCTACCAAAATCTTATTGCTATGGTTTCCGAAGCTTGGTGTACCGGATTTTATACAAAACCAAGAATTGACCATGAACTTTTAGAAAAATACCACGAAGGAATTATTGCCCTTTCTGCCTGTTTAGCCGGGGAAGTGCCAAGGGCTTTACTGCAAGGCGATTACGACGAGGCAAAGCGTATTGCTGTTTGGTATAATTCTTTGTTTGGTCAGGGGAATTACTTCATTGAGCTTCAAAACCACGGGTTAAGCGAACAGCTTCAAATTAATCCTATGCTGCTCCGGCTCTCGGAGGAAACAGGTATCCCTTTGGTTGCGACCAATGATACACATTATATAAACAAAGAAGACGCAAGAATTCAACAGGTGTTAATTTGTATACAAACAAATCATATTTTAGGCGAAAGCACCGGTTTTGAATTTGCAACTGAAGAGTTCTATTTGAAAAACGAAGATGAAATGCTTCTTTTATTCCCGGAATGTCCCCAGGCTATTGAAAATACCGCGCAAATTGCTGAACGCTGCAATGTTGATTTTGAATTTGGCAACACAAAACTTCCTCATTTTGAGGTTCCGGATAACCGCGACCATTTTGAATGGTTCAGCGAACTCTGCCAGAAAGGGCTTTTTCAGCGTTACGGAGATAATCCGCCTGATGAATATATTGACCGGCTTAATTATGAACTTGATGTTATCAACCGAATGGGTTATGTCGATTATTATTTAATTGTCCATGATTTTATTCATTATGCAGTTCAGAAGGGTATTCCTGTAGGTCCGGGCCGCGGTTCCGGAGCAGGCAGTATTGCCGCCTACGCTATCGGTATAACGGGCATAGATCCGATGAAATATAACTTGCTGTTTGAACGATTTCTCAACCCCGAACGCATAAGCATGCCGGATTTTGATATTGACTTCTGTTATGAACGCCGTCCCGAAGTTATTGAATATGTTATTGAAAAATACGGCAGTGATCATGTCGCGCAGATAATAACCTTTGGCACGATGGCGGCAAAAGCGGCAATAAGAGATGTTGGCAGAGCATTGGGTATTCCTTATAATACAGTTGACCTTGTTGCAAAGCAGATACCAAATGAATTGTTAATAACAATTGATAAAGCACTGCTAAAGTCCGAGGAGTTAAAAATTCAATACAACAGCAACAATGAAATTAAAGATTTAATTGACACAGCCAGAAAAGTCGAGGGTATGCCGAGGCATGCGTCTACTCACGCAGCCGGCGTTGTCATAACGAGAGAACCTGTTTCAACCTATGTACCGCTTGCCAGAAATGACGAGGCAATTGTAACACAATTCTCAATGACTACAATCGAAGAGCTTGGGCTTCTTAAGGTTGATTTTTTGGGGCTTCGCACACTTACTGTTATTGACAGCGCACAGAAAATGATTAGAAAACATACGCCGGATTTTGACATTGAAAAAATATCAATTTCTGAAGAAAAAGTTTTTGAAATGCTTTCTCAGGGTTTGACTGAAGGCGTTTTTCAATTTGAATCAGCAGGCATGAGAACTGTGCTTATGGGGCTCGGCCCAGTCAGCATTGAGGATTTAATAGCGGTTATTTCGTTATATCGGCCTGGTCCTATGGATTCAATACCGACTTTTATAGAGAACAGACATCATCCTGAAAATATTTCATATAAAACACCTGCATTGAAAAATATATTGGATGTTACAAACGGCTGTATTGTTTATCAGGAACAGGTTATGGAAATATTCCGCGAGCTAGCAGGTTATTCTTATGGACGCGCAGACATTGTTCGTAAAGCAATGTCAAAGAAAAAGCACGATGTAATGGAAAAAGAACGCAAAAATTTTATTTTCGGACTTACAAATGAAGATGGTTCCGTAGAATGCGAAGGCGCATTAAAAAGGGGAGTCAGCGAACAGGCTGCCAATAAAATTTATGATGAAATGTCTTCATTTGCGTCATATGCTTTCAACAAATCACATGCAGCCGCTTATGCGCTGGTTTCGTATCAAACTGCCTGGTTGAAATACAGTTATCCATGTGAATATATGGCAGCGCTTTTGAGCAGTGTGTTGGACAGCTCCGCAAAGGTAGCCGTCTATATAGCCGAATGCAATCGAATAAATATTAAAGTATTGCCTCCCAGCGTAACAGAAAGTCTGGAGACATTTACAGTCACAAATGGAAATATCCGTTTCGGTTTGCTTGCAATAAAAAATTTGGGGAAGGGTTTTATACGCGAAATTATATCGGAGCGTGAAACACATGGTCGTTTTACATCATTTTATTCTTTTTGCAAACGAATGTTTGGAAAGGAATTTAACCGCCGCGCTGTTGAAAGCTTAATCAAATGCGGCGCGCTTGACGGCCTTGACGCAAACCGCAGGCAAATGCTTCAGGCACTGCCCAATGTTATGAATGATTTGGAATCGAACAAACGAAGAAATGTTGACGGTCAGCTTGGCTTTTTTGATATGGCGGAGATTACTGAGCCGGCGGACCCGGATATTCCATATATTCCCGAAATGCCTCATTCGGAATTACTCGTGTACGAAAAAGAAATCACAGGCCTGTACTTTTCAGGGCATCCTATGGCAGAATATGACGATTTTGCAAAAAAGATTAATTCGGTTCGAACAGTTGACCTTATCGAAGCGTCAACCGACCCGAATTCTAAATATTCCGATAACTGTAAAATTAAATTTCTTGGTATAATAACTTCTGTCAAGAAAAAGATATCGAAAAGCAACAACACAATGGCCTTTTTAAATGTTGAGGATTTGTACGGCTCAATTGAGGTCATTGTATTTCCGAAGATATATAGTGATTATGCGCTTTTGCTGCAAGTTGGAAGAATCGTTCAGATTTTCGGAAGACTGAGTCTGCGTGAAGATGAGGATGCTAAAATTGTATGCGAGCTAATAGATGTATGCCCGACGAAGGAGCAGTTAAGTGTAATAGAAACCGCTCAAAATGCAAAAAACGGTAACCACTCAAACGAAACCAATGAAATATACGAATTAAGACAAAATGAAAAAAAAGCCGGTATTAAGCGAAACGGTCTGTTCCTACGTATTCCATATTCCGGCTGTGAAGAACAATTGGAAACACAAAAGATTTTGGATGTCTTTGAGGGAAACACACCGTTATATTTTTATTTCATCGATAAGAAGGAATATCGGCTTCAGCCAAGAACAAAATGGATTGATATGAATGATATTATGATCAGCGAACTGAACAGAATTCTTGGCAGGGAGAATGTAGTAATACGTCAATAATTTGCATTTATTTTTCAAAAAATATTGTTTAAATCTTGTTTGACTTTGGGGTATTTACGGTGTATCATATCTCTAATGTAAAATCAAAAATTCGGTTCAGGAGGAGTATATTTTGAAAACAATCGGTGTTTTAACAAGCGGAGGAGACGCTCCGGGCATGAATGCGGCAATCCGTGCGGTAGTTCGCACCGGCTGCGAACATGAAATGAATGTTTACGGTATTAAGCGCGGTTACTCCGGCTTAATAAATGGTGATATGGAGTTGATGTCTCTCAGAAGCGTTTCGGATATTATACACAGGGGCGGCACTATGCTTTACACAGCAAGAAGCAAAGAATTTAAAACCGAAGAAGGTATGCAAAAAGCTATTGATGTTTGTCATGAGAACGGTATTGAAGGCATTGTTGTAATTGGCGGCGACGGTTCTTTCAGAGGAGCGCGCGATTTATCTTTAAGAGGTATTCCATGTATAGGCGTCCCCGGTACAATCGATAATGATATCGCATGCTGTGATTACACGATTGGCTATGATACAAGTATGAATACGATTATGGAAATGGTAGACAGGGTTAGAGACACTTCCGAATCGCATGACCGTTGCAGTGTTGTTGAAGTAATGGGCCGCTCGGCGGGATATCTTGCTCTCAATTCGGGTATCGCAGTCGGCGCGACAACAATTCTTGTCCCAGAGTTTCCCTATGATATTGAGCGTGATATTATTGAGAGAATGCGCCGCACACAGAAAACCGGAAAGAGGCATTTTATTATAATAGTTGCGGAAGGAATCGGCGGAGTTGAGGAACTTGCCATAAAAATTGAAAATGAAACAGAAGTTGAAACGCGTGCCGTAATTCTTGGCCATGTCCAGCGCGGCGGTTCGCCTACAGTCAGAGACAGGGTCGTTGCAAGCCAAATGGGTTACAGAGCTGTTCAGCTATTAATGGACGGCAGAGGAAATAGGGTTGTCGCAATGCAAAAGGATGAAATAGTGGATTTCGACATTTATGACGCATTAAAAATGGAAAAGACAATTGATATAAATTTATATAACTTTATTATTCACCATAAAAAATGCCAAAAACCTGTGAAACCGAAAACTGCAACGTAAAAGCCTATTTTAATTATGACGGTGAAACCACCGGTAAATATTGTGGTTCTCACCATTTGGAAGGAATGAAAAATGTCATTGACAAATTATGTGAGACGCCCGAATGTAAAAAACGGGCGATGTGTGCTTTTATTGATAAAGACGGAAAACCAGGAAAACCCCGTTTATGCGTTGACCATAAAGTTGATGGAATGTGGAATGTAAAAGCCAAGCGTTGTGCCGAAAAAGGTTGTTTTGTAATACCCATATATAATTATGAAGGCGAAACCCTCGGGAAGTATTGCATTTCACACCGTTTAGAAAATATGGTAAATGTAATAAATGAAAAATGCAATTATCAAGAAACCGAAAATGGCGTAAAATGCCCCAAGGTTGCGCATTTTAATTATTCGGGTGAAACAAGCGGGGCGTATTGTTCTCTACATAAATTACCTGAAATGATTGATATAAAACATACACGTTGTGATTTTGAGGGGGGATGTAAAAAATCACCTTCTTTTCGTTTTGAAAATGAAACACAATGTAGAAGATGCAAAGACCATATGATTGACGGTATGATTGATGGAAAACACCGTAAATGCATAGTAGAAGGTTGCGATAAAAACCCGTCATTTGGATTTGAAAATGACACAAAAGCGATGTATTGTGGAGAACATAAAACGGACAATATGTTTGATTTGGTTCATCGAAAATGTGAATTTGAGGGATGCTCGAAAAGACCACTATTTGATGTGGAAGGAAGCAAAAAAGGAAGATTTTGTGAAGAACATAAAACTGCGGATACAAATGTAAATGTTAATAACAAAAGATGTATTTTTGAAAAATGTAATCTATACGCCTATTATAATAC
>Ga0118677_10012138_pt1 | contig 11184 bp, 9 predicted proteins | sample AliMusrvi5mmetaG_FD_86154 | JGI IMG/M metagenome (GOLD analysis project Ga0118677, IMG submission 86154)
TTATTGACCAGGGTGCTGTGCAGTGCGGCTACTGTACCCCGGGCATGATCCTGGCAGGTGAATACCTGCTGGCATCCAACCCGCACCCGACCCGCACCGAAATTCGTGAAGCGATTGCGGGCAACCTCTGCCGCTGCACCGGCTACCAGCAAATTGTAGATGCCATCCAGGTGACCGCGCGTCACAGGCAGGAGCAGACCCATGCCTGAAAAGCGTTATATTGGAAAACCCGCGACGCGCGTGGACGCGCTTGAAAAAGTTTTGGGAACCGCCCGCTATGTGGCCGATTACCGCCTGCCCGGCATGCTGCTGGCGCGCGTGCTGCGCAGCACCCTGCCGCATGCGCGCATTCTCAGCCTGGATGTTTCCCCTGCGCTCAAAATTCCCGGGGTGAAGGCGGCCATCACCTGCGAAGATTACGTTGACCACGGGCGTTTTGGTTACCCGGTGGAGGATATGTATATGCTGGCCCACGACCGCGTGCGTTACGTGGGCGACGCGATTGCCGCCCTGGCCGCCGACAGCGAAGAAGCCCTGCAGGCCGGGTTGGATGCCATCCGCGTGGAACTTGAACCCCTGCCTGCCCTGTTCGACCCTGAAAAGGCCCTCCAACCCGGCGCGACCGTGATCGGTGAAACCCCCTGGGACGCGCCTGAAATGCCGCGCGGCAACCTGCTGACGCATTACATTGTGCGCAGCGGCGAGCCCGCCGATGTGCTGGCAGACAGCCAGGTGACCCTGGATGAACATTACAGCACGATGCACCAGGAACACGCCTACATCGAAACCGAAGGCGCCCTGGCCGTACCCTATCCGGATGGGCACGGCGTGACGGTTTATGCCCCGAGCCAGAGCCCCTTTATCACACGCAGCACCCTGGTGAAAGTGCTCGGCCTGGCCGAAGAAGATGTGCGCGTGATCCAACCCCCGGTGGGGGGCGCCTTTGGCGGCAAAGATGATTTCATGTACCAGACCGCTGGCCAGGCGGCCCGCCTGGCGCTGGCCACGGGCTGCCCCGTGCGTTTGCTTATCCCGCGCGAGGAATCGATGATTGCCTCTTACAAGCGCGACGCGATGCAGATGCACATCCAGCTTGGCGCGCAAAGGGACGGAACCCTGCGCGCCAGCAAGGTGCGCGCCCTGGTAGACAGCGGCGCTTACGCCGCCATCACCCCTTTCACCGCCTGGCGTTCCTGCATCCATGCCATGGGGCCTTACCGCTATGAAGCCTGCCATGTCGATACGGATGTGGCTTATACCAACAACGGCTATGCGGGCGCGTTTCGCGGTTTTGGCAATACTGAAGTTTGCGCCGGGATTGAACAGGCGATCGATGAGCTGGCCGGTAAATTGAACCTGGACCCGATCGCCTTCCGCCTGAAAAACTGCCTGCGTCCCGGGGATACCACTTCCCACGGGCAGCGCCTGGGCAATGACGTGGCGCTGGCGGAATGCCTCGAACAGGTGGGCAAACTCTCGGATTGGGAGCGAAAACGCGGCCTGTATGCCCGGCAAAGCCCGACCGCCAGGCAGAAACGCGGCATCGGGGTTGCCTGTGTGTTCCACGGCATGTCGCTGGGCGCTGAAGGCGCCGATTATGCTGTCAGCACGATGGCGGTGAATTCCGATTATACGTTAACCCTCACAGCCGGCCTGACCGATTACGGCCAGGGCTCGCGGACGGTTTATACGCTGATCACTGCCGAGACGCTGGGCCTGAACCCCGACCGGATCAAAATGCTGCGCCCCGATACAGACACGTCGCGAGAAAGCGGCCCCACGGTTGCATCCCGTTCCACCATCCTCGGAGGCAACGCAGCGCGTGTTTCGGCTTCCAGGTTATCCAGTTTGCTTTACCAGGCAGCTGCCGACTTGTTTAACTGCGCTCTGGCACAGGTGCAGCGCAGCGGGGAAGATTTTGTCGGCCCCAATGAAGAGCCGGTCCCGTTTGAGCAGGTCGTAGACCATGCGCGCAAAATGGGGCTGACGCTCTCGGCCACGGGGCGCTGGGAAGCGCCTGAAAACCACTGGTCGTTTGAAACCGGCCAGGGCAAGCCCTATTTTGCCTACCATTTTGGCGCGCAGGTGGCTGAAGTGCTGGTGGACAGCGGCACGGGCAAGGTGGAAGTGACCGGAATCTGGGCGGCGCACAATACGGGAACGGTGATTTTCCCCCAGGGGGCGCTGGGCCAGCTGTTTGGCGGCATCACCCAGGGATTGGGATATGCGCTGATGGAACGCGTGGATTACGACCAGGGTTTCATGCAGGCCACCAATTTTGATGAATATTTGATTCCCACCGCCCTGGACGTGCCGGAAATTGTCGGCGTGTTCGTCGAAAAACCGTATGATGACGGGCCGTTTGGCGCAAAAAACATCGGTGAACCGGGCATGGTCCCGGCGGCTCCCGCCATTCTTAACGCCATCTACAACGCCACAGGCCGACGCATCCGCGATTTACCTGCCAACCCCGAACGGGTGCTGTTGGGCCACGACCTTCGCAAGGAAGGCAGCAACGCCGCCTGCAAACTGGGCCTGCGCGGAAAATAAATGGTTCTCTGGGAATTCCCGTGTTAAGGGCGATTCCCGATGATCCAAAATAAATTTTAATTTCCAAACTGGTTCAAAAAAGGGAACACCCGCGCCTGGATGTCATCACGCACCTGGCGAAATACCGCCAGTTTTTCTGTTTCGCTGCCAGGCGCCAGGGCGGGGTCGGGAAAACCCATATGGACGCGCTTGCCTTTTCCGAGCCAGACCGGGCAATTTTCGGCCGCGTCGTCGCACACCGTCACGACCAGGTCGAAAGGCGTTTCCCGGAATTGATCCACCCCTTTGGAAATCCCCTGGTGATCGATCCCCAGCTCTGCAAGGGCTTTGACTGCCAGCGGGTGGATGTAGCCTGCCGGTTGGGTGCCTGCGCTGCAGGCAACCCATGTTTCTGCGAGGGCGTGATTAACCAGGGCTTCCGCCAGCTGAGAACGGCAGGAATTACCCGTACACAGAAATAAAACGCGGCGCCGGTTTATAATTTCGCTCATTTAAACTCACTTTCAGGTAAATAGGCCGGCCGCACCTTCGTGGGCCACGCTTTTAAAAAGATTGCCACGCCAAATTGCGGACGCTTTTCCCGCAATTTGGCTCACAAAGACATTCCGGGTAAATAAGGATATCTTCTCAAAAAGAAGGGGTGTGGTTTTTTTTTGTGTGGGCTTCGCTCATACAAAAAAACCACTTTCCCCACTTTACCGAGATTTTACAAATAATGAGTTTAATAATTATAAACGATGGGCCGCGACCTTATTTTAACAACAGGTTAAGGGATAACCTTTTTTGTAATTCCCATGGGGTTCCCGGGTTCTATTCAATCGTTGTGGGATGATTTGAAATAGGGAAGGCCATGCGCAGGATGGCCCCGCTCTCCGGGGGTGATTCGGCGGCAATCGTGCCGCCCATGGCTTCCACCAGCGCCTTCACGATTGCCAGGCCCAACCCGCTGGATTCTCCGCCTTCGCTGTAACGCGACGGATCCGAGCGGAAAAAGCGCTCAAAGATGTGGGACAAATCATCTGGAGAGATGCCTTTGCCCGAATCCTGGACAGTCATCTCAACCATGTCATTCACTTTTCTGGCAGAAAGGGTAACCATTCCCCCTTCAGGCGTGTAACGCAGGGCATTGCCGATCAGGTTCCCAAAAATTTGCATCATCCTGGATTCATCCAGCCATAATTGGGGCAAATCATCACTGCTCTGGATTTGCATGGTCACCTTTTGCTCCTGCAGGCGGTGCTCGTAAGGCGCAATAGCGCGTTCGAGCAGGTAACTGGGCGATAAAAGCTGCGGGTGTATCGATAATTCACCTGAATCGGCCAGCGAAAGGGTCCGCAAGTCGCCCACCAGGTCCTGCAGGCGTTTAATTTCATCGTAGATCAGGGCCAGGCGTTCAGGGGTGGGCTGCAGGATGCCGTCCTGAATGGCTTCAATATATCCGGCAATCACAGTCAGCGGGGTGCGCAAATCATGGGCGATATCGGCCGTCATCTGGCGCCGCAGGCGGTTGACGCGCGCCACTTCCTGGCTCATCAGGTTGAAGGAGCGGCCCAACTGGCCAATTTCATCGGAGGAATTAATCTTCACTTCCTGTTCAAGATGCCCCTGGGTAATCTTCTGGACGGCCACCGTGAGCGCCTTCACCGGCCTCACCAGGTTGCGCGCCAGTAAAATGCCAACGAGCATGGCAGCCAGCAGGGCCACCAGGGCTGCAGATAACAGGGCGGTGTTGGTGCGCTGGAGGTAGAGTGATTCTTCAGGGGTGAGCCAGGGCTGCGTATGCACGACGAGCAGGGTGCCCACCTGCTTCCCACTCACTTCAATGGGAACCCCGTCGCTGATCGACTGCTGTGAGGCGGTGGAACCGACCGGTTCGGTGCTGTCAACGGATACGATCACGACCCCTTTTGCATCCGCCAGCCCAAACAGCTTGCGGCGGTCGCGTGGTGGCGGCTGGCTGGGAAATTCAGGGGAAGGGGGAGGGGTGGAGCGGCGGGCTGAGAACTGGAGCTTCTGCCAGTCCAGGGCAATACTATTCCAGGATCCATTCGTCTGGTAATAATCGGTCAGCGAGGCGGTCAGGTCACTGCGCTGCTGGTCGATGATCAATTGCACCAGGCGGTCATTGCTGGTTAAACGGATAAAAAGGGCCACCACGGCCACGGAGGTGACGGCGACGACGATAAAGGCGATTGTGAGTTTCCAGACCAGGGATAATTTTAAACGCATGGTTATACTCTTTTAAACCGGTATCCCACCCCAAATACGGTTTCGATATATTGAGGGATGCCTTCTTCATATTCGATTTTTTTACGCAGATTGCGGACGTGTACATTGAGCGTCTGTTCCAGGCCGGTAAACCCGCTGTCGACCAGATGGTCGACCAGCTGGGTGCGCGTGTAAACCTGGCCGGGTGAGCGCATTAAAATGGAAAGCAGGTTAAACTCAATCGGTGTCAACGAAACCTGCTGCTGGCGAACCATCACCTGGTGGGCGCTCTGGTCGAGGGTGATGTCGCCGACATGCAGCTGCTCTGCGGGAATTTCGGCGCCGTCTGCCCGGCGCAAAACTGCATGGATGCGCGCGACCAGTTCACGCATCCTGAACGGCTTGATAATATAATCGTCTGCGCCCAATTCAAGGCCCAGCACAGCATCGGCTTCTTCCTCTTTAGCGGTGATAATAATGACCGGGGTGCGTTTCTCCTGCCGGTAATGGCGCAGAAAATCAAACCCATCCATCTTGGGCATCATGATATCCAACAAAATTAAATCCGGCAGTTCATGCCTGGCAATGTACAACGCTTCCTGCCCATTTTCTGCCATGACTACTCTGAAATCCTGCTTTGTGAGATAATCTCTCAAAAGCGCACGCACACTGGACTTATCATCCACAACAAGGATTAGATTCGACATATTTTGTCCCTAACACCCATTTTTCCTCAGATTAATTAATCAGGTCACAATCTCAAATTTAATACCATTTTTAAATAACGTTATGGTGTGACATAAAGTTACCATAGCGATGTTAAGATTTGATTAAGAGCTTATTCATGACCTGTTTGCTTGCAAAAAAGTTATACCAGAACTTTACCGTGCCTGAATAAAATCTAAATCAATTCTGGTTATGATCATATCGACATTAAAAGACAACATCGAAAGGCAGCACTTTGCCGGAGGATAAGGAATGGACTTAAGCAAAACATCTGAAAAGACAAAACGCTCCTGGTGGCGCGAAATGGGGTGGTGGTGGATCGTTCCCGCCGCGATTTTAATCGCTCTTGGCGGGACGGCGTATTATTTCTGGGGAATACAGACTGCCGCAGCCACCACTGCCGCGGCCAAGGCCCCAACCTATAATACTGCCAGGGTCACCCGCGGCAATGTTCTCGTTTCCGCCCCGGGTTCGGGCACTTTGACGGCTAACCCGCTGATCAATTTGAGCTTTTCCATCGGGGGCCGGGTGGGGACGTTGAACGTCAAAGTGGGCAGCAGCGTCAAAGCGGGCGATACCCTTGCCCAGCTGGACAACCTCCAGCAACTTCAGGCCAGCATCGCCAACAATGAACTGTCGGTCATCCAGGCTCAACAGGCCGTGGACAACCTCAACAAAAATGCCCTGGTCAACCTTTCAACAGCTTACCAGACCTGGGTGACAGCCCAAAAATCATTCAACGATGCTCAGACAGCCGAACTGCGCACGGCGTATGCCCGCTGCAGCAAGGATGTGAACACGAAATATGCGCTGGCCTATCAGAATGCACTCGATAATTTAAATACGGTCACATCAAAAGCACCGGGTTCCGACGCTGCGATCACGGCCCAAAATGATTATGACACGGCTGTGGCGAATTACACATACTGCATCAGCTATACCCAGGATGAAGTCACATCCGCCAAGGCCAACACGGACATTGCCAAAATGAAGGTGGACCAGGCCAAGACCAATTATGACACGCTGAATGCCAACAAGGGCATCGATCCGCAAACCCTGGATGCCGACCAGGCCGCATTAAAGCAGGCCCAATTAAATTTGGCCCAGGCGCAAAGCGATCTTGCCGGGGCGACCATTAAGGCGCCCATCGACGGCACGATCATCTCGATTGCCGCCAACCAGGGTGAGGTGGTGGACACTTCAATTTATATCGTCATGGCTGATTTGAATCAATCGCAGGTGCAGGTGCAGATTAATGAAACCGACATGAATAAAATGTCGGTTGGCAACGCGGCCCAGATTGTGTTCGACGCCGTGCCGCAGAAAACATTTACCGGCAAAGTGACCCAGATCAATCCTGCCCTGGTGACCTCGGGCGAAACCACGGTGGTCAACGGGTTGATCACCCTGGATGCCCCGCCGAGCAACCCGGCCAATAACCAGCTGCTGCCCCTGGGGATGAACAGCACCGTGACCATTATCAACAGCCAGGCGAATAACGTGACCATGGTGTCACTGGATGCACTGCGCGACCTGGGTGACGGCACTTACGGCGTCTTTGTGCTGGGACAGGACCAAAAACTGCGCCTGAAAATCGTTCAAATTGGGATCAAAGATTCTTTGAATGTTGAAATTAAGAGCGGTTTAAACCCGGGTGATGTCGTATCGACCGGATCAGCCAGGGCAAGTAACTAAGCGGACCAAAGGAATATCATGAAAGTCGTCAAAAATTTTTCCAAAAAAACCTGGTATGCGGTTCTGATACTCTTGCTCCTGGGGGTGACTGGATATGGAATTTATACCGCATGGAAATACCAGCAAAGTGTGCTGGAAGCCAGCCAGGTTTCTCCTTATGAAACATCAACAGTTACGCGTGGAAATGTGATCCTGGGCGCGAACGGTACCGGCACGGTGATCTCCAATATTACGCAAGATTTATCCTTCTCCGCAGCCGGCACCATTGCGCAGCTCAACGTTCAGCCGGGGGATACGGTCACCAAGGGTGAAGTGATGGCTTCGCTGGATGATATTGACCAGCATAAAACCGACCTCCAGACAGCCCAGTTAAACCTGCAGAATGCGCAGAAAACCCTGAACGACCTGACGGCCTATCCTGACAAGAATATTGCCCAGGCCGTGGCAACCCTTTCCAGCGCCCAGAAAACCCTGGAATATGCCCAGTACAACCTGAGGTATCCAGGGCAGCAGCGCTGCAGCAATGACCAGGTCTGGAATTATTACTTTGCGACCCTGAAAGACCAGCATTTCCTGAATTATTGGGGAGGCGTGCTCTCGGACTCAAACACCGGTTTAGGGCATGATTTTATCCTGAACAACCTGAACTACACCCAAAAAGTGATGAACAGGGATTCAGCCAACCTGGAATACTGCCAGGGTTTTACCCAGGATGAAATTGCCGCTTCCCAGGCCAACTTAAAAGTGGCTGACGCCAGTGTCAAACAGGCGGACGCCGCTTTGCAGGAGATCAAGGCCAGCAACGGGGTGGATGCCAACCAGCTCGCCATGGACCAGGCCAGGGTTAAACAGGCTGAACTGCAGCTGACCATGGCCCAGCAGAAGCTGGACGGGGCCGTGTTAACCGCACCCATCGACGGCACCGTGATGTCGGTGGCCGGCAACCTCGGAGATACCGTCGGCGCGGTGGGTCAAACCAAAACTGCCAACACCATCGCCAATTCCACGGTCAGCCAGAGCAGCAGCGCTTCAACTGCCAGCATTGTTGCAGGCACAACTGCGTTCATTACGGTCACTGACCTGACTCACCCGATTATCGACACATCGATTGACCAGACCGATTACCAGAATTTCAAGGTGGGCTGCAGCGCCAATGTTTCCTTTGATGCGCTGCCCGGCAAAGTGTTTACCGGGACGGTGACCCTGGTGAAACCCACGCTGGAGAGCACCAACGGTTTTGACTCGGTCAAAGGCTGGGTTGAGATTAATCCCGGAACACAGACTCTATCGAAGCCGCTTCCACTCGGATTACCGGCAGCTGTGGATGTGATCTGCCAGGAATCCCAAAATGTGGTGATGGCCCCGCAGCAAGCTTTGAAGAATATTAATGGGACCCAGGCTGTTGTCTACGTATTAAATTCTGCCGGCCAACCCGAAAAACGCCAGGTGACCCTGGGATTATCGAACGGCATATTTACCGAGATTAAAAGCGGGCTGGCGAGCGGTGAAAAAGTAATTATCAAAGGTGCCCCGGCTCAGTAACATTTTTCGGGCGAAATTTGGAGGAATTGTGAAATCAATTATGAACATCAGACTTTTTAAGATACGCGTGATTTGGATTGTTCTCGGCGTGATCGTGATCGCGGCCGCAGGGGGCGGTGGTTATTCCTACTGGACCCAGCAGCAGGCTAAAGCAGCCAATACCGGTTCAATTGCCAACCGGGTCACCACGACCACGGCGCGGCGCGGAAATATTACCGTGACCGCCTCCGGAACCGGCACGCTGGTTGCGGCCCAGCAGGTGAACCTGGGCTTTTCTGCCAGCGGTACGGTGGCGGCGGTGCATGTCAAGGCCGGCGACCTGGTTAAAACCGGGGACGACCTGGCCGACCTGGGTGACACTGAAAACCTGCAGTCGGCTGTGCATACGGCCCAGGTGAACCTGGCGTCGGCCCAGCAGGCCCTGGATACGCTTAATCAGGGTGCGGCTTCGGCCCTGGGAACAGCACAGTTAAACCTGGTCAATGCCCAGGCCACCCAGGTGGCGGCGAAAAGCTCGACTTTGAACGGCACAATGTCGCCCTGTGACGACACGACGACCCTGGCTTACTATAATGCTTATGTCAAAGCCCAAAAATACCTGGACGACCTGGGTCAACCGACGACCACGGATACGCAATCGAACTGGTATCTCAAAATTTATATTCCAACTCTGAAGAACCGCAACGTGGCTTATTCGACCTGGAAGAGCTGTGTCAAATATACTGACTATCAAATTAATAATTCCCAGGCCCAATCGACCATGGCAGCCGCCACCGTCAAACAGGACCAATCCATCCTGGCAACCCTGACGCCCAACAACGGCCTGGATCCCTACCAGCTGAGCATGGCGCAAAACAAGGTGGCGGTCGCCCAGATTGCCCTGACCCAGGCACAAAAGAACCTGGACGGCGCGGTGATTAAAGCGCCTTTTGACGGCTCGATTGTTTCCGTGGCCGGGATTGTGGGCGACAAAGTCGGTACAGGCACCTTTATTGTCCTGGCAGACCTTTACCACCCCTACGTCCAGTTCCAGGTGGATGAAATTGATATGGGCAAGGTGGCTTTGAACGAAAATGTCAACGTCGTCTTTGATGCCCTGCCCTCTAAAACGTTTACTGGAAAAGTGGTTGAGATTCAACCCGCGCTGGTAACATCCGGCAACACCCAGGCGCTGCAGGGGTTGGCGCGCCTCGATAATACGCTGACGACGCCCCTGCCTTCCGGCATTGGCGCGGCGGTGGATGTGATTGGCGGGCAGGCGAATAACGCCGTGCTGGTGCCCCTGACGGCCCTGCGCGACCTTGGCGATGGGACTTACGGCGTGTTTGTGCGCGACAACAGCGGCAAGCTGGTTTTCCGCCTGGTGACGATTGGGCTGCAGGATCTGACCAATGTCGAAATCACCAGCGGCCTGCAGGCAGGTGAAGCGGTTTCAACAGGATCATAAGGAGTTACCATGGCAGAATCAAAAATTATCGATATTTGTGATATGAAGAAAATTTACGGCATGGGTGATTCCGAGGTTGCGGCATTAAACGGGATTGACATCGACATTTGCGAAGGCGAATTTGTGGCCATCATGGGCCCCAGCGGATCCGGAAAAAGCACATTGATGAATATCATCGGCTGCCTCGACCGTCCCACGAGCGGGACCTATAGGCTGGACGGCGAATCTGTCGGCGACCTGAAACGCGAGGACCTGGCCAAAATCCGCAACCAGAAACTGGGATTTATCTTCCAATCCTATAACCTGCTGCCCAAAATGACAGCCCTGGAAAATGTGATGATGCCGATGATGTACCAGCGGATTAATAACCTGGGTTTTGGTGCCCGGCGTAAAAAGGCCATGGAAGCGCTGGACCAGGTTGGCCTGGCCAACCGGGCCAGCCATCACCCCATGGAACTATCCGGCGGCCAGCAGCAGCGCGTGGCCATTGCGCGCGCGCTGATTAATGACCCGGTGCTCATCCTGGCGGACGAACCCACCGGTAACCTGGATACCAAATCGAGTTACGAAATCATGGAATTACTGCATAAACTGCATGATATTGGGCGCACGATTGTGATGGTGACGCATGAGCCCGATATTGCCAAGCATATGAGCCGCATCCTCCATATTCGCGACGGCAAACTGGCCAAGGATGATGGGAATGAAGCGGTGGCACTGGAAGCCCGAAAAGAGCTGGAAGAGCAGCTGGCCAACGTGGCGAAGGAGGATTACGATGAGCTTTAATGAGATTATCTCTGTATCCTGGAACAGTATTGCTTCCAATAAATCGCGGGCATTGTTAACCATGCTGGGCGTGATTATTGGTGTGGCCGCCGTGATTATCATGATGGCGGTCAGCGCCGGAACGGAAGCCACCATTTCTGAATCGATCAACGGCCTGGGTTCCAACCTGGTGTTCATCAGCGCCTCTTTTGACCGCGGCGGCCCGGGGGCGCAAAGCACCAACCGCCTGG
>Ga0118677_10014378_pt1 | contig 11184 bp, 8 predicted proteins | sample AliMusrvi5mmetaG_FD_86154 | JGI IMG/M metagenome (GOLD analysis project Ga0118677, IMG submission 86154)
AATTCGATGATCGAAATCTGTTCTGTGATATTTTTTAGTTGCCTGACATTACCAGGCCACCGGTAATTAAGCATCACATGCTGAGCCTCTTCGGTAAGTCTGATCGGAGGCATTTTGTATTTCTCAGCAAAATCAGAAGCAAATTTTCGAAACAGAAGCAATACATCCTCCGACCGCTCCCGGAGAGGAACAACTTTAATCGGCACAGTATTTAAACGATAGTACAGATCTTCGCGGAACTGCCCTTCCCTGATCGCTTTGGTCAACTCAACATTCGTTGCTGCAATCACCCTCACATTGGTCTTCTGCACCTGAGATGAACCAACCCGAATAAATTCACCGGATTCCAAAACCCTCAAAAGTCTTACCTGGGTTGAAATTGGCAGCTCCCCGATTTCGTCTAAAAAAAGCGTCCCTCCGTCAACCATCTCAAAATAACCCTTCCGGTCAGTAAGGGCACCTGTAAACGATCCTTTCTCGTGACCAAACAATTCAGAATCAATTGTCCCTTCAGGAATGGCCCCACAATTGATTGCGATAAATTTTGCATGTTTACGATGAGAAAAACTATGAATAATTTGAGGAAAAGACTCCTTCCCCACACCACTTTCTCCACTGATCAATACCGACAAGTCTGTTGGTGCCACCTGAATGGCAACCTCAATAGCACGGTTTAACTCCGCAGCATTCCCTATAATCCCAAACCGTTGTTTTATTTCTTGAATATCCATTCTGATGCCTACAAAATTTTGGATTACAAATTTACAATTAATCCCGAAATAATACCGATTTATCTTTTTAGGATTGATTCAAATATAGTCAAATCGTCATATTTCAATAAAATTAGCGCCAAAATGACTACTTTAAATCAGCAATCTGCTAATTTTGAAAAAAATTATAAAACAAGCGCATGAATTTTATTGGAATAATCCCTTCACGTTATCAATCAACCCGCTTTCCGGGAAAATCGCTCGCCGATATAGGCGGAAAAACAATGATCCAACGGGTTTACGAACAGGCTCAAAAAGCCATGGAAGAGGTATGGGTTGCTACGGATGATGAACGAATTGTTGAAGCCGTAAAAGGATTTGGGGGCAATGTGGTGATGACCTCCACCAATCACCGCAGTGGTACAGACCGGTGTGCAGAAGCAGCATTGAAAATTGTTGAATTAACCGCCAAAACCTATGATGTTGTAGTGAATATTCAGGGAGATGAGCCCTTTATGCAGCCTCGTGAGATCGGACTTATCAGGGAATGCTTCACCGATTCAATGAACACTGAAATCGCAACGCTAATCCAGCCGATACTTAACAATGAAGACATCTTTAAGCCAGTCATGGTTAAAGTGGTCCTGGATAAGGATTCGAATGCGATATTCTTTAGCCGCGCTCCAATTCCTCATATCTTCAATGTCGACGAATCAAAATGGCTGGAAAGCTATCCGTTTTACGGCCATGTCGGACTCTATGCCTACCGGTTTTCCATTTTACAGGAACTGGCCCAATTATCTGAAGTACTGGTTGAAAAAGTGGAATCTTTAGAACAGTTGCGCTGGCTTGAAAACGGATATAAGATCAAAACCAATATTACCGATTCCGACAATTTTGGGATTGATACCCCGGAGGATCTTGCGAAAGTGCTGGCCGAGGGGATTGAGAAGTATTATCTTTAGGTAATCAGCGATTTAAAAAACATCAAGATACGGCAGAATGAACTTATTAGAAACAGGTATTGAATAAGGACTGATCCGGTTTGACGAAGACCGAAACTTTATAACCTATATTCATCAAAATAAAAAGCGGAATTACAACAACCCCGAAGAGAAGGTTCAGGCTGAAACATTTCTAAATTTAGTATTGATTTATGGGTATCCAATAACCAGAATAAAGCAATTTGTTTCGGTTCAAATGGGAGCAGAGACAAAAGAAGCTGATATCGTTGTATATTCGGATGAAAAGCTCGAAGAAACCTATATTCTTATTGAATGTAAAAAGGAAGACTTAACCGACCAGCAATTTAATATCGCTGTTGATCAGGCATACAGTTACGCTGTTGCAGAAGGTGCAAAGTATGTTTGGACAACTTCGCGCATTAAAAACCAGTATTACGAACTTCCTGATAAGAAACCGAAAAGCAGAATTGAAATACCTGATATACCACAATTTGGAGTTGGTAAACTTGCTCCTTATAAATACGTGAAAGGCGGTATTTCACAAATTGATGCTGAAGCAGTTACAAAGCCTAATGAGATTGAAGAACCTTCACCTGGTATAAGCCAAAAATTCTTTGAACTGCAGGTTGTAACTGAAAGTGAACTAACTAAAATCTTTATTCAATCGCATCAGGCACTTTGGGGAGGTGGACAACGAAATCCTAGTGTAGCTTTTGACGAGTTGGATAAGCTGATCTTTTGTAAAATCTGGGACGAAAAACATCCGAGAACTAAAGGTCAACCTTATGAATTTCAAATCTTCAGAGGTGAAGATCCTGAAGATTTATTACGTCGGATTAAAAAAATATATGCAGTTGGAGAAAAGGAGGCGCCTGAAGTCTTCAAGGACGGAATTGCACTTTCGGCTCAGGAAACGCTGACCATTGTTAAATATTTCCAGCGCATAAACCTCAATAAAACAGACCTCGACAGTAAAGGTAAAGCCTTCGAAACCTTCATGGGTAGCTATTTCCGGGGCGATTTTGGACAATATTTTACACCAAGGGCTATCGTAAAATTCATTGTCGAAAGCTTGCCAATCACACACAAATCAAGGGTTTTAGATACAAGTTGCGGTAGCGGTGGTTTTCTGTTGTATGCACTGGATAAGGTTAGAGAGCAAGCCAATGAATTTTATGATCCCAAAAAAGAGGAGAAAGACCATTACAAACATTGGCATGATTTCGCCGAAAAGAATTTGTTTGGAATCGAGATAAACGATCAGATCGCCAGAACCGCAAAGATGAATATGATCATTCATGATGACGGACATACCAATGTAATCGCTTCTGACGGACTTTTAAGCGATCTGGAAATGCAGGCCAATTCAAGGAATAAAGAGTTCAGGTACAATTCGTTTGACTTCATTATTACCAATCCCCCTTTTGGCAGCAGCATTAAGCAAACCGAAAAAGCTTATATGAACCAGTATAATTTAGCTTTGAAGGAAGCAGATTGGTTGAGTACAACATTAAACAGTAAAGCTACCTTGCGTGACAGCCAAAGCACCGAAGTTTTGTTTTTAGAGCAATGTCATAAGTTCTTAGCCGAGCAGGGTTATCTGGCCATTGTAATCCCGGACGGAATTTTAACCAACAGCAGTATGCAATATGTTCGGGATAATTTAGAAGAATTGTACCGCATTGTTGCTGTGGTTTCTATGCCCCAAACAGCTTTTACGGCAACCGGCGCCGGTGTTAAAAGTTCAGTATTGTTCTTGCGCAAACACAAGTTAAAACAAACAGAAAAGATATCAGATCAAAAAGCCAGGTTAAAGGAAGGGCTAAAAACCGACAATCAATACATAGCCACAATTGAGAAATGGGAAAAGGACAAGGCAGAGGCTATAAAAAAACTGGAACAAACTGCGAAGAAGGCGGCTTTGACAATAACAAAAACACTTTCAAAAAAAGAGATCGCAGAAATTATTCAGGCAGATAAATCAGCAATTCAGGCAGCTTTTACCGACAAAGTAAATTTGTTAAAAGAAGAGTTGACCGAAAAGTATTTTATAGCTAAGCAGAGTACTTTAGACGACTATCCCATATTTATGGCAATAGCCGAAGATATAGGATATGACGCTACCGGAAGAAGCACCGCCATCAACGAACTTACCGAAATTGGAATGGAATTGTCTAAATTTATATCGAATATAAATCTGACTGAAAAGTAAATTATAAAAATCGTTAGTTTACTTTGATGCCACTAAAGTAAACTAACTGAAAAATTAGTTTACTTTGCATGGTTAAAAGTAATATGATACAATTAGAAAAATACATCTCCGGAGAAATCAGAAAAAGTATTGGTTATAAATACTTTTTGCCCAGCCTTATCAATGTCGAGTGGATCTGGACTGATCCTAAACTCAATAAATTAATCGAAAATGCTTCCTTCGAATTGGGTCAATTAAATTCTTTTGCCAAACTGGTACCCAATGTTGATTTATTTATCCACCTGCACATTACCAAAGAAGCTGTTGTATCAAGTAAAATTGAAGGGACTCAGACCCATTTTGACGAAGCATTCCTGCAAATAGAAAATGTATCACCTTAACGGAAAGGCGATTGGCAGGAAATACAAAATTACACTGAAGCATTAAATACTGCAATAGAGGAATTAAAAACCTTGCCTATTTCGTCAAGGCTGATCTTAAAAACACACCAAACCTTGCTTCAAGGGGTCCGGGGCGAGAAGAAAACATCCGGAGAATACCACAGAAGCCAAAACTGGATTGGAGGTAAAAGCCTGGCTGATGCCGTATTTATACCACCGCATCACGAACATTTAAGCGAATTGATGGGTGATCTCGAAAATTTCATCCAAAACGAAAACATAGAGATTCCATTACTTATCAATATGTTTGTTGAGAAACAGATGCTACAGGAATATACCGGCCAATCCCGAAACCGGATTTTTGCCTATGAGCCTTATTTAGCCCTTTTTAATGATTAAACTCGCCGTATAAAGACAGCTCTTAATCGGTCGAAGATTTTTGGATTGAGGAAATACGGGGCATGTAAGCGGATCGTGTGTACTTGAAAGTATTACAGACAGCGAAAACAAGAACATTCTTTTAATCTAAAATCCATATACTTTACTAAATTTGTGAAGCACTACTTCTAAAAAACTTAGGTTATGGAAACCCCCGAAATTGTTAAAAATGATCCTTACCTCGAACCTTTTAAAGCCGACTTCATCCGCTGGAAAGAGAAATTAAAGGTAAAAGAGGCCGAAATACTGGATGGGAAATCGCTTAAGGACTTTGCTTCCGGGCATCTTTACTTTGGCCTTTTCCGTACGAATTCCGGATGGATCATCCGCGAATGGGCCCCCAATGCAACTGAAATCTATTTAATCGGGACCTTCAACGATTGGCATGAACGGAGTGATTTCAGGTTTACAAATATTGGAAACGGTTGTTGGGAACTACATCTAAACGAAAGCAGAATATCTCATGGAGATCTCTACGCCCTTTCTGTAATTTGGAATAATGGGCATGGGAAAAGGATTCCTGCCTGGGCTCGCAGGGCTGTCCAGGATGACCATACCAAAATATTTAATGCCCAGGTATGGTCACCGGAGGTTCATTACAGCTGGCAAAACAGCGGGTTTATCCGTCAGGAAGAAGCCCCGATTATCTATGAGGCCCACATTGGGATGAGCGGTGAAGAACCCAGAGTGCATACCTTTAATGAATTCAGAACAGATATACTCCCCAGAATCAAAGCAGGGGGATATAACACCCTCCAGTTGATGGCAATTCCCGAACACCCTTATTACGGAAGTTTTGGATACCACATTTCAAGCTTTTTTGCAGCTTCCTCGCGATTCGGAACTCCGGAGGAGCTCAAACAGCTAATCGATGAAGCACATGGAATGGGAATTTCAGTCATAATGGATATTGTCCATTCACATGCCGTAAAAAATGTAGTTGAAGGGTTGGGAAGCTATGATGGAACCCGTTACCAGTTTTTTCATGACGGAACCAGAGGTGAACACCCCGCATGGGATTCCTATTGTTTTAATTACAATAAGAATGAAGTCCTCCATTTCCTTTTGTCGAACATCCGTTTCTGGCTCGAAGAGTACAAATTTGATGGCTTTCGTTTCGATGGCGTGACCAGCATGCTCTATTTCGATCACGGCCTTGGAAAAGCGTTTACCAATTACGGAGACTATTTCACTCCCAATATTGATGATGATGCAATTGTTTACTTTAAGCTCGCGAATCAACTCATCCATGATTTGAATCCAAAGGCTCTCTCAATAGCAGAAGATATGAGTGGTCTTCCCGGTCTGGCAGCTCCACTTGAATCGGGGGGCCTGGGATTTGACTATCGCATGTCAATGGGAGTACCGGACTATTGGATCAAACTGATCAAGGATCAAAAAGACGAAGATTGGAATGTTGGACAGATCTTCCATGAGCTGACCAGTCACCGGGCCGATGAAAAGGTGGTCAGCTATGCCGAAAGTCATGACCAGGCGATGGTAGGTGATAAAACAATAATATTCAGACTTTTAGATAAGGAGATGTACTTTAGTATGCGCAAGGATCAGCCAAATCTTGCGGTTGATCGTGGTATTGCTCTTCATAAGATGATACGGCTTGCTACGTTAACTTGTGCAGGAGGCGCCTATCTAAACTTTATGGGAAATGAATTTGGCCATCCCGAATGGATCGATTTCCCGCGCGAAGGGAATGGCTGGTCCTATCAACATGCCCGCAGGATATGGAGCATCGCTGAAAATCCCGAACTTCGGTTCCATTGGTTACTCGATTTTGACCGGGATATGATCAACCTTGTTAAAAACGAAAGGCTTCTTGAAGAACCTTATGTCCAGTGGATTACCGACAATCAGCCCGACCAGGTGCTTGCCTACAGGCGAAAGGATCTCCTCTTTATTTTCAATTTCAACCCGTATAAATCGTTCGAAGGGTATGGGATACAAATTGAGCCTTCCAAATTCAGTATAATTCTCCAAACTGATGCTCATGCCTTTGGCGGATTTAACCGAATCGATGACCGGATGACCTATTATTCAATTCCTGAAGGGGGACTTGGGTCAACACACTATCTCAAAATTTATCTTCCGGCAAGAACAGCTATTGTCTTAAAAAAACAGCCCTACCGAAGTGTCCGCTAATGAGAATATTTACAATTGGGGAAACGACTTACGACATTTTATTTCGAAATGGTCAGCCTGCAGGTTCCTGCAGCGGAGGGAGTGCCTACAACTCAGCGATCTCGCTGGGAAGATGTGGATTACCTGTTAGTCTGATCTCCACTTTCGGCAATGATACAGTTGGAGATCTCTCGCATGACTTCCTTACAATGAATGGAGTAGACTGCCGATTCATAAAGCGATTTGATGGCAGGTCACGTGTGGCTCTGGCGTTTTTCGATCATGAGAATAATGCAGATTACTCATTTTATCCGGCATCAATGGATGTTTATCCTGAATATCCCTCATTACAAAAGGGTGATATACTGTTGGTTGGTTCTTCATTTGCTCTACGGAATAATGGAAGGGAAAGTCTGCTCAATTTTTTGGAACAGGCCAGGGATCTTGGGTGCATTACCATTTATGATCCGAATGCACGCCAATGCATGACAAAAAATCCTGAGCTCCTCCAAAAGATCATCCAAAATATGTCGCTAGCCACCATCATCAAAGGTTCAGACCAGGATTTCAGGAATATCTTTGGATGCAAGGATGGAGAAAGTGCTTATTCCAAAATCAGAGAATCAGGTGATAAAATCCTGATTTATACACGCGGGGCAGAGGGAGCCGAACTGTTTACTCCTGATTTCCACCTTGAAATACCAGCCAGAAAAACAGATGTCATCAGTACCATTGGAGCCGGTGACAATTTTTCAGCCGGAATTGTTTTTGGATTATTTCAAAAACTGAAAAGCAAACGAACATGGAAAGATTTAACCACTGAGGAATGGGAAGAGATTATGAGCTTTGGAACCCTTTTTGCTTCAGCGGTTTGTGCTTCATCCCAGAATTATCTTCCGGAGGAGTTTGGGAAAAGGCTGAGATTAGAGGTAAATGAAAAAATGAATGAATGAATCCACTTTATTTCGTCAATTTTTCTTATATTTCGATAAAAGTTCATACCCTATTTAATAGTTTAATAACATGAAGAAAAACGAGGAAAAAACAAGTGTTCTTTTTCTTGAGAACGGGCCTATTCAAGTGACCGGAACCCTCAAAATTTCTGGACAGTACGGTGAGAAAGAGTCAAAAGACCCGGTTTATTTCTGTCGCTGCGGCGGATCAAAAAATAAGCCTTATTGTGATGGTTCACACCGGACAGATGGATTTAAAGGTTAGAACAGCATTCTGTTGCTAATTCTAAATGCCAGATTTATTGGTTCTTTCAAAAGGCAACTACGTGGCTTTTGAAGACTTAAAGGCTCCTATAAACGTTGTGATCACCCCCCTCATCGAATGAATTTCTTATCAGGAAGCGGGTGTGTGTTTGTTCCATTAAGACTCTTTTAGTTAATTATTTGCCATATATTTAACGACTTGCCATTTTAAAATAATCGCGAATTAGTTTCTTCAGCAAATTCAGATCAAGAGGTTTAGCAATATAATCATTGCATCCTGCCTCTAATGCCTTTTCCCGATCGCCAATCAGTCCAAAAGCGGTTTGTGCGATAATAATGATGTCCTTGTTAAATTGCCTTATTTGACGAGTGGCTTCATATCCGTTTAATCCCGGCATTTGAATATCCATAAGCACCAAATCAATATCCGGATTATTACGGCACGTTTCAACGGCTTCAACTCCTGAATTGGCGATTAACACCTCTTTGCGAAATGGATTTACCAGAATTGTAATCAGCTTCTCGGATATTTCGTCGTCCTCTGCAATTAATATTTTCAATTTTTTATTCAGAGTCTCTTTCCCTTCACCTAAACCAACCTCTTCAACAGAAACTTTTTCTTCCAGTCTGGTAATATACGGAAGAGTGAAATAAAAGGTTGAGCCTTTTCCCGGTTCGCTTTCCAACCATATCTTTCCTCCTAACATTTCGACATATGCCTTTGTAATAGTCAGTCCAAGTCCGGCTCCCTGAAAGGCTCTTTTATCGCTAATGTCGGCCTGTATAAAACGCTCAAAGATTGCCTGTTGCCTGTCCTGAAGAATCCCAATGCCAGTATCCCGGACGAAAAATTCAAGATTTGAACCTTTTTTTACGTATCCGAGTTCTATTGAGCCATTATCGCAGAATTTAATTGCATTCTTTACAAGGTTGGTAAGAATCGCAAATACTTTTTCTCGATCTGTTTTAATGATTGACTCTTTTGAAGACAGGGAATTTCTAAGGGAAAACTGCAACCCTTTTCTTTCAACTTCCGGCTTAAAAAAGGTATAAATGTATTCAATCTGCTCATTAATATTCGATTCCTGAACACCAACTTTCATCTGTCCCGATTCAATTTTGGAAATATCGATGATATCATTGATGATGTTCAGCATACGAACTCCGCTGTTCGCTATTATTCGAATATATTCCTGTTGTTCTTCACCAGACAGTTTAGGTTCTTGCAATAATCTGGCAAACCCCAGGATACCATTCATGGGAGTTCGTATTTCGTGACTCATATTTGCCAGAAATGCTGATTTTAATCGGTCGTTCTCCTCTGCTTTTTCCTTTGCACTGACAAGCTCTGCCTCTGCCTGCTTCTGCCTGGTGATATCAATAGCTGTCCCCTGGGTGCCAATAAGGTTTCCATGCTGATCGGCAAGTGGAATAGCGTTGAAAAGCAGTGTAAGTTCCTTTCCATCCTTAGTAATATGATTGGTTTCATACTCCGATGCGGATTCTCCTTCGAGATTCCTGGCAAATTCTTCTAAATCTCTTTTATAAATCTCCGAAGGGAGAAAAGCGCTGAAAGATTTACCCAGCATTTCATCTAGTTTATATCCGTGAGTTTTTTCCCAGGCAGGATTCAAATAGGTAAACCGGCCGTTTGAATCACATTTCCAGATAAGTTCCTGTGCCGTTTCCACGAGGCTGCGGTACTTACGTTCACTTTCGTGCAGGGCAATCTCAGCAAGCTTACGATTGGTGATATCCACAAATACTTCCAGGACAGCCTTATCCCCTTTAAAAACCATTCCGGAGTGGCTGACTTCAAAGATTTTCTTATTAAACACACCTTTAATTTCAAGGATTCTGGTCTCCCCGATGTTAATTCCAGATTGCAATGGGCAACCGGAACATTGCGATTTATCATCGCAAAACAGTTCCCAGCATTTTTTACCTAATCCTTCTGTACCTAAAAATTGTTTTAGATTTTCACTTAGGAAAAGGATATTTCCATGCTTATCAACAATATCCATTCCAAAAGGTATGGTTCGTAACAAGGTATTATTGAATTCGTTGCTTATATAAAGATCCTCTTCGGCCTGTTTACGGCGGGTAATGTCGTAGACTAATCCGTTTACAGAAATGATTTTTCCTGCTTCATCTTTTACCCACGAAATTCGTTCTTCGACCCACCGTATTGCGTTATCTTTTCGGATTATCCGGTAAGTAAGAACCAATTTCTTCATGGTATTCATCGCTTCCCTGGAATCTTCAAGCACTCTTTCCTTATCCTCGGGATGAATCGAATTCAGCCATAAAACCGGATTCTCAAGCCATTCCTTCACCGTATAACCGAAGATGTTTTCAATCGCCTTGTTTATATAAATTGTCTTTGTGGAATATGGGTCGGCCTCAAAAACCACCTCGTTTAAATTTTCGGCAAGGTTCCTGTATTTCTCTGCAGATTTCCAAAGCGTATTTTCAATTTGTTTATTTTTGGTGATATCGCGTACAAACACAATGAATCGCCCCCCTTCAAATTTCCGGTACTTAACGCTGACCTCAACATCCATAAGGCTTCCGTCCTTTCGGCGGTGGAATGTTTCAAAACAATCATCGCCATGCAGAACGACCTTTTGCAATCGATCGGTCAATTCTTCAGCCGATCCAGAAGCTTCGAGATCGGTTGCCCGCATCGATATTAACTCCTTTTCTGTGTAACCACTCATCCTGCAATAGGTTTCATTGACTTCCAGTAAACATCCTTCTTCATCAAGCAACCAGAAACCATCCTTGGTGTCCAGAGGATTAGAGTTGTGCGAATCCACTGTTGGTTGAAATTTAGTTTCCTGCTTTTGGTAATCAGCAATTCCCCAATCAAATAAGGTAGTCTTTAACAAATCATTCTCCTGCCGCAATTCCTTATTTTTTCTTAATAGTTCGTCTTTGTATTTACCGGGATCTTTCATAACGACTGGTTACATTATAATGAATACACCAGAAAAGTAATATTAATCCGGGATCCTGGGTTCACCCGGATAAATGTCTTGGATGGTTGCCTGCAAATTAAATTCATTTTCATACAGGTAATAGGCTTGAGGGCACTGTATACTGTAAATTTACATCGTTTTTTAC
>Ga0118677_10014379_pt1 | contig 11182 bp, 11 predicted proteins | sample AliMusrvi5mmetaG_FD_86154 | JGI IMG/M metagenome (GOLD analysis project Ga0118677, IMG submission 86154)
TGATGCATCTGGTACTTTTCAAATCGGATTGGATCTGGAACAATTATCTGGCAAAAGTGGTCAAATTATTAGTGGACTTGATACCACATCTTCTGATCTGTTTTTTAGTGGAACATGGTCAACTATTGTAACATATGGAAGTACAAATAATACATCCATTTTAGCAGATTTTTACGCTCATTACGACAGTGTTTTGGTAATCGTAGATGGCCAAATGGTTATTCATTATTAATTTCTATTTTAAACTAAATTTCACGATTTCCAACGACACTGCCGTATGGGGTCAGCTAGGTGATTACTTTGGCGGCTTATTAAATCCAATTTTAAGTTTTATATCGGTAGTACTACTGATTAAATCGTTACGCCTACAAAATGAAGCTAACGAAGACCTCAGAAAAGAACTAATAAATACTGAACAAACTGAAAAGATTCGTTCATTTGAATCACTATTTTTTAATATGATTAACTCTCAGAAGGTATTATTCGATTCATTTAAGATTAAAGTGAATACTACCAGCCAAGATGTCATTATATTTGGGGTTGAAGCCGTAATCAAAATAGAAGATGAAATAGAAAACATAAGGAAGCAACATCAAGATGATAAGTTAATCATTGAATTCTTAGAGGGAGTTGATTCAAACGATCAGATTTTTGGCGTTACCAGGGGGTTTTACATAATTGTGAAAATGATTACAGAAAAACTAAGTAATGACAATGGGTTCAGTGAAGAAGATAGAAAATCGCATCTATTGGCACTGGTGAATTTTACTGACTATTCCTTACTAAGGTTGATCATGATTAGTTTGCAGTTCATGCGCTATTATCCAACCGATTACTTAAAAAATAATAATGATTTTAATTTGGTTTTGAAAGAAGTTGAACTTAGTTACACTCTGTACTAAAAGTCAATATGTCATAAGAAAAGCATGTATCTTCAAAATACCCGCAGCTGGTATCCAACCTTACATTAATATTACTTGATCAAAGAGATGATTAAATCCAACTTAACCTTTTGTAAATCTTACCCAACATGGGCCAATGCTTGCGTTGGTAACAATGGATCACCTGGAAACTGGGAGTACTCTAGAGGTTACTCTTATGCTGCTAATCTACTAATTGATCAAGTACTTCTGGATCAAGGCAAGAATTATCCGGTAGATATGTTTATCTACCCTGTTTGCTTTAACATGAGGCACTCTGTTGAACTACGATTAAAAGGTGCAATACAGAAACTGCAAGAAATTTCAAAAATTAGGGATGAGAATTTAGAATTTAATTACGCACAATCACACGACATAGGCCAAATCTGGAATTTTTTTAATGATAAGTCAAAAGCTATTGATGAGCGTTATACAGAGATAAACGATAATCTGAAAACAAAGATTTTGGATATTGCAGAAGTTGACCCAACCGGACAAACTTTCCGTTACCCATTTAGTACTGAAAGTCAAAAACATTTAGTTGATGTTTCCATTATAAATTTCCTCAATCTTAGGCATCAGTTCAATTCACTTGAATCCGATTTAGAAAAGCTTGATGAGCTAAGTGTATATTTAATTGACGAATATGGCCAGAAATCATGCACAAAACATCTTTCAAGAAAAAAAATATTTAACATCGCTCAAAAACTTCCTGATAGGATTAAATGGTCAGAAAACAGCTTTATTGAAGTGAAAACAGAGATCAAAGAAGCATTCGGATTAGGAAGCAAAGAGCTATCTATTGCCCTCAAGATTATCGAAGACCATTACGAGTTCGCACCATTAATTGGTGTTTTACCTACATTAAAAGGCGTAATAGAAAGTGAAGTGATTCAATTTTTCAATGAATGGTGTAAGTTCCATGATATTTCATCTGACACAGAGGACACTGTAGAATTAGAGAATCTTGGAATAGATTATTTCGCCGGCACAACATCTCAGTTTAAACGCTACTTATTTCAAAAGAAAACGCAAGAAGAAATATGGGAAAACATGTCCAGCACTCTTACCCCAGAGATGATTGCAGGGCTAAAGACATTATTTTTTTTCGCCAATGAGTTAGATTTCTCGGAGAAATATGTCTTTTTGTATCAACAAGAACTCAAAAATATAGAGGATGTGTTCACCCGCTCTAAAGATGATATGAAAAGTGAGTTTATGAATATTTTGTTGAAAACGAATGCGATGTATAACTTCGTTAAATCTCTATATTTCTTAAAACACCACAACCTTGCGAAAATCCTAGTTAATTCTTATAACCTAGAAACCAAATTTCCGTGGCTAGACGACGCTCGCTCTGGAAAGTTGTTTGAAAAACCAGCGTATTGTGGATATGAGATAAAAAACTCTAAGTAGATTTTCTGATAGAAACTTTTGCGAAGAGCAAACGATGCACGGCTTAAAGAATTTATATTAACTGCATTTGGCATTGAATTGATCCATCAGGAGGGGGGGGAAGGCAGATTTCTAAGAATAACTAATTAAGCGTGTCCAGCGAGCCCGGCTTTCGTAAAGATTCTGGCCTTTGAGATAAAATATACCGATGTAACAGGAAAGAATAGCGGTTCATTAATACGACTATTTGGCAAGGTTGGCAGTCGTTTATTCAAGTACAGAATTCAATTACAAAATTTCAGCAATCGCTTTACCAATAGCTTCCCCTAGTAATGGCGGTACAGCATTTCCAATTTGTTTAGTAATCTGGGATCTTGAACCGAAAAACTCAAAATCATCATCAAATGATTGCAATCTTGCGCCTTCTCTAGGTGTTAGCGCACGGTTTAATAGTGGATGTATGCAACGGTTGGAAGCGGGATGTACGAAATTAACCGTAATTGTTACTGCCGGCTCATCCGCATCAAGCCGACTGTAGCAACTACTAAATCCACTTGTTATTAGGTGAGGAGGTATACAACTTATATTTCTACCAGAGTGCTTTATAACTTCCATCATATTATCTGAATGTTTTGTTGCAATATGCAGCTTTAGTGTTTTAGTGTTTTTACGTCGTTGTTTTTGATATTCAGTTTTTGGTTCTGATGTATATTTATCCGTAGTTTCACCAGATAAGATAGGAGGAAGATCACTAATCGCATCCATACAAGTGACAGCAGGTATAAGATTTTTGTTTTCAAAAATATCGTCTTTTAAAAGATTCAATACTCTTGTTCTATCTTTATATCCGATTGTGGTACCACTATAAATGTGCGTTGGTTTTGGAAAAACAATTCTTCCTCCTTTTTCAACACCAATCATAACGAAACGTTCACGTTTTTGAGGAACGCCAAAATGTGCAGCATTTAAAAGTCGCCAATCAGTATCATAACCTATGGAGGCAAAGCACTCCTGTATAATTTCGAGAGTATTTCCTTGTTTATGGGTGGCCAAGCCCACAACATTTTCTAAAATAAAAACATTCGGCCTAAAATAATTCACAAAAGAAGCGTATTCCTCGAAAAGAGTGTTTCGTGGATCATCATCGTTACTTGATCTAAAAGGACGAATTGATGAAAAACCTTGACAAGGTGGCCCTCCGACTAAAACATCAAGTTTTCCCTTTCTAATACCCGTCAAATTCTCAACTTCTTGTCTTCTAACAGTACGAATATCTTTACTTAAGCCAATAGCATTTAGATGATTCCTCTTGAATGTTTTCACCGAAGTATCTAATAAATCAATTCCAAACCTAATATCAAAATTAGCTGCAGTGGTGTTTTCTAGCCCTTTAGTAAATCCCCCCGTACCACAAAATAAATCAAATACTTTCATATCAAGCCTCCGTTCTTATATTTTTATGAGACTATAGTCTCGTATCTAGATTATGTCAAGTGTCATACAATCTTAAATTTTTTTTAAATTGAGACATTATATGGCAAAGGAAGCTGGAGTTACATCAGCATTTATTGAGCTAGTGAAAAAAATACGAGAGCAACGCAGCTTAACACTTGAACAGTTAGCAGATCTTACTGGTGTACACCGCACTACAATTGGCTTATTGGAAAGAAACGAAAGAACTCCTACATTGCAGGTAGCTACACAAATTGCTAACGCACTTAAGATGCCGCTTAGTGAGTTAATTCAGGAGGCTGAGTTAATAGTAAGTGGTAAATCGAATGTAGAGTTGCTCGTTGAATTCCATAAAAAAAGGAAGCCAAATCACGGCAATCTCAGGAACGAAGACAAATTATTGCAAACCATAGGTATTGATAGCCATACACTCCTTAGCGCAATTGATTCATGTTATCAGACACTTGATATAATCGATGAGCAATTAATTGGAAAAGGCGCACTCCCTATGGCTCATTTAGTTGAGCTAGCTAATTTATCTTCTATGGTTGGAAATATGATCGGAGGTGGAATTGCCGATCATTCAAACGGTTTGTATTCTAGAAATAAGCCGCATACTTATCCAGATCTATTACCGCAGTCAGCTAAAGCAGTTGATCTAGAGTTAAAAATGGCCCTAGAAACAAACAAGCCAAAAGGTCACCTCCCAAAATCTGGAACTTATATAACTTTTCGCTATGTTCTTGCTGATAAGCTAGGTAATTATTTTAGAGGAAAAGAAAATAGAGGTGACACTGTATGGATCTGGGAGGTTAAAGTTGGTTTTTTAACAGAAGAAGACTTTTCATGCAGTAATACAGATGGGGATTCTGGCAAAACAGCCTCAATAAAAACTGAAGCACATAATAATATGCATTTAGTGTATTATGTTCCTGAGCATTTGCCCTATGCTTCAAAATCAGACGGTAAATATGTTGGATTTAACTAGTCTTAGTTGGTTGGAGATAAAGCGATACAGCCAGTTATCTCTAACCATTTTTTCAAGCTATCCATCAACCTAACTCCTCATAAAAATATAGCTCTTAGTGGCAAGTGTTCAACGGTAATAGATAGTCTTGTGTTGCCACATACTCATCAAATGCCACAACACCTTCAGGTTCAGGTATAGCATTCCTATGATCAATTACTTCTTGAGCGGTTGTTTTAGTCAGCGCTACCGATGTAATTTCATCAAACCACTTGCTGAATATGTTGCCACCCACACGAAAGGCATTTTCAATGGCTGCTGCCGATGGATCTGTGCCTTCAAAATCAACACTATGACGCCATCTGATGGTACCGTTTTCATCATCACAGGCTATTGCACCCCAAATAGTACTGTTATTGATGTGATTGAATAAGATAGAACACTCATGCAGTTTGTTCGGCAAAGCATCCCCCTGCGTCAGAATAGTTGTCGCCTCAAATTTTAAAAAAAATAAAATTTGAGATTAGAAATCCATTTAATTTTGTCCCAAAACTCAGACTCAACGAATTTAATATCACCTTTTTTAATTTTTGCTAAAAACTCTGGTGCTACTGCTAGATGACAAAAATAATCAATAGCTTTTCGTAATAAGTTTCCACCATATGTTTCATTCACAGCAATTTTTGACATTGCAAAATCTGCTTGGGATAGTGGTGAGCCCGCTGAATTTACTCGGATAAAAATTTCAGTTACCGTTTCGATATCTAAATCTTCCGATAACTCTATAATGCCGACGTGATTATGTATTATGCTCCGCAACTTCTCTATAACCTTGTGAATGTCATCTGGGATACAGTCCTTATTAACTAAACAGTATTCATTAACAAGTTGATAAATGCTTGTGTCTGGCTTAAAAACTGCAGAAACATCTGGAATCCAAGCTGTATTCTTCCTGATTGCCGGATTAGACACCTCAAATGTTTCCTTTTGAGGATTAAAAGCAATACGAATTTGCACTGTTTCATAATCATCATTTAGAACTTCAATACCTAGCAAAGATGCCATTAAAGCAGTTACTCTTTGCTGTCCATCAATCAATATTTTTTTACCCGCCGAGGATGACCCATCTTTTAATTTGATTGTTGGATTACGCCAAGCAATCAAATAACCAACAGGATAGCCTTGATAAAGTGAGTCCAGAAGATTTCTAACCTTTTTTCCTTCCCATACAAATGGTCTTTGAATTTCTGGTATCGCTATTTCATTGGACTGAACCCAAGTTAGCAAGGTTTGTATAGGATGTGGTGTAACTGAATATCGTTGGGTAGCCATTTCGAATAAGTCCTAATGAAGTTCGCCCGCAAAGGCTTTTTGCAGGATGGATTTTTTCAACTCGTCCAAATCGTTTATTTTCTGCTGGTAGATGGCTTCTAATTGCTTGGTTTCAGTGGATAGGGCATCCAGTTTTTGAACTATGTCTTGTTGTTCTTTTAGTGGAGCAATAACTATACTCAAATTGAGTTGCTTAGTGATGCCTATGTATGCTCTTGTTGAGCCACCTTGGGCAATACCATTAATTGCCTTTTGAAATGCTGGTGATAAAAAATAATAATAAAGAAATCTGTTATAAAATTTATCTTTGTTTTTTATTCGGTAATATGTAATTTGAGGAGTCAATATAACAAATTCATTATTCGTTTCTAAAATTGCTACACTTCCAATTGTTCCTTTATGAGACAAAAGAACATCACCTCTAACAGAGAAACCAGTTCTTAAACTACGAGCCTGCTCCTCACTTATAAATTTACAATTATCTTCATCAACTATTCCATTTTTCATATCTCTCGACATAATGAATGGTATCCCCTTATCAACATAATCATCTTTGAGCGGATGTATTTCACCGTGATTACCATCAAGTGGTTTGTATATTGCTCCTTCTTTTATAAGATTTTCAACTGTTTTCTCTTCCCAACCTTCACCTTTATTTTCAAACACACTCTGTAAATAACTCTCAAACAGTTCTTTGGCATTTTTGAGGTTCTGTTCGGCATTGGCTTTTGCTTGGGCTATGGCGGCAAAGGCTTCATCTAAGATGGCGACTATGCGTTGTTGTTCTTGGATTGGGGGGAGTGGGATTTCAAAGGCTCTTAAATAACCTAAACCAACAAATTTCTGTGTCGCACCTTTTGCATCCCTAATCATCTGCTCAATCACAAGACCTGAATCAAGATAATACTTCAAGAAATAACTATCTTGTGTTGTGGGAACTTTAAATAAGGCAACATTTTTAATTGCAAAATCTGGCTCATCTTTTATCACAATTGGATTGCCAATAGTTCCTATCATTGCAAACAAAATATCGCCTATATCAACTTTGCTTCTTTTATTGATGCTTATGTAGTCTTGCTCTGTAATGTAATTTACATTATCGTAATTTAAATTATCATTCTTTAAGTTTTTAGAGGTAATTAAGGCATAGCCTTCCTTAACATATTTGGGTGAATCATGAGTTCCATCTCTAACATCATAAACATCACCAAGTTTTTTAATCTCCCAACCCTGTTTCATAGCAAGTCCAGAATTGAGTCCAAAATAGCAGCACTCTCTTCATCCAGTGCTTTCATAGCCGCCAAAATATCAGTTGGTTGGCGTAGAGCTGCTTCTTCTTTCTTATTAGGATTCTTGGCACTTAAATCAAAGGTGCTTTGGTCTATGTCTTTAACCGCAATGCTCCAAGAGTTTTCACTCTCGGCTTTGCTCTTCTGTAATTCAACAAAGTCTGCCAAATCCTTTTCATTAAGAGCATTGGTCTTACCCAGATTCCTGTCCAGATTAAGTTGGTAGAACCAAACATTCTGGGTAGCACTGCCTTTTTCAAAGAACAACACTACGGTCTTTACACCCGCACCCGTAAAAGTGCCGCCTGGTAAATCCAACACGGTATGCAGGTTGCAGTTTTCTAGTAGTTGCTTACGCAAGGCAACCGAGGCATTATCGGTATTGCTTAGGAAGGTGTTTTTAATAACGACACCTGCTTTACCACCTGCCTTTAAGATTTTGATGAAATGCTGTAAGAACAAGGATGCTGTTTCACCTGTTCTAATAGGGAAATTCTGCTGCACTTCGGCACGTTCTTTACCACCAAATGGCGGATTAGCCAGAATCACATCATAGCGGTCTTTTTCTTGAATATCGGCAAGGTTCTCAGCAAGGGTATTGGTATGTACAATGTTGGGTGCTTCTACACCGTGCAAAATCATATTCATTGTGCCAATGATATAAGCCAAAGACTTCTTCTCTTTGCCATAGAAGGTATTCTTTTGCAGGGTAACCACATCCGTGGTGGTTAAGGTCTTGCTGTGCTTTAAGTATTCAAAGGCTTCACATAAGAAACCCGCAGAACCCACCGCACCATCATAAATGGTATTACCAATCACGGGAGCAACCACTTTAACGATGGTTTTAATCAAGGGTCGTGGCGTGTAGTATTCACCGCCATTACGCCCAGCATTGCCCATATTCTTAATCTTATCTTCGTAAAGATGACTCATTTCAAGCTTTTCTGTATGCGTTCTAAACCGTAGTTCATCAATACGATTTATAACTTCACGCAGGTTATAACCTGATTGAATACGGTTCTTTAACTCCGAGAATATCTCACCAATTTTATATTCAATGGTGTCGGCACTTTCGGCAGAGGTCTTAAACTTTTTAAGGTAGGGGAATAACTGAATGTTGACGAAATCGGCAAGGTCATCACCTGTAAGCGCATTGTGGTCAATTGCACTATTAGCTAATTTAGGTGTTGCCCAAACATTCCATTGGTATTCGGGTGCAATAATAGGCGAGTAGCTTTTACCTGATAGCTCGGCAGCAGTGGCTTTGTCTCGTTCTAAATCATCCAAGTATTTAAGAAATAACACCCAAGAGGTCTGTTCTACATAATCCAGTTCACTGCCACAACCCGCATCTTTATGCAGGATATCGTCTATATTCTTAAAGGTCTGTTCAAACAAAATGGCTATCCTTGGTCTGGGGAGATTTGGACTTGAATCGTAATGACTCTAATGGTACCAGATAACCGCAGTAACAGTATGTTTGTATAGGGCAAGCCAAGCTAAATCAAGCTACCACCATAGTTTTATTGCTTTGGAGCGATTGTAATTTCCAGATTCTGGTAGAGACCATAATATATGTCACGAACTTATATTTCATCGGTCTTTATATGGTAATGTTCCCGCAACAATTAACAGTTACAGTGACTAAAACTTAATTAATAGGTGAGTGTGAGATGAGTGTTGCAGATACTGTTTTCCCTTGGATAATTTTGGCATTATTTATTGCTACCACCTTTGCTGGCTACTACTTTGGCAGTAAGCACAGAGATTGAATTAGAAAATTATCCAAAGGTCACAGTAATCCCAGTAAAGATGGAACAATCGACTATCAAGGAATATTGTCTGAAAGTTAAAGCGTATATTGTATTTCGGCTTTATTCGCCAGTGCTACTTTTGACTGGTTGTTTACCACCCACTCCTGACAATTACGAATGTGGTATGCCTGCAATTGCACCTTATGGGTATGTTTTGACTACACCTGCTTATGTTACCCCGATTGCCCGACCTGTTGGGGTTGCAGTAGTTGCTCCAATTGGATTGCCAGCAGAAACTAATTGGAGATGGGCTTATCATCCTAAACTGGGCTGGGGTTGGTATCATCCTCATAATGGATGGCGACACCGTTAAGCAACAATTACATTGTATTTATCGTTAGCTCTATTGATGTATTCTTTCTCAATGTCTTCGTTATCATGGGTGGTATTAGACAATTATCTTCAACTTTTTTGAACCCGTTATATTCAAGTTCATCAATGAAATAATCTAATGCCATTTGTCCTTCTAAATCGTCCTGTATGTCTTGCTTCCTAATAAATTCATGTGACAGCATTGGTTTTTCTCCTCTATAAAGGTATTTAGTCAGAAACCTACCCTACCAACCCTTTAATTGCTTTTTACCCAATGCCCAATAGGGATTGCCAGTATGTTTTCTCATTGCTGCTTCAAGTTCTTCTTTCATAGCATCACTGATATTTTCTCTGAAAATCACTGCATCGTGGATATTCGCTAATAGGGTTAAATTACTTTCTGATGCTACCTTGCGGACCACATTCATCACATCTGTCTCTGCGTGTTGAAATAAATATGACAAAATCTTTTTGCTGTTTTTGCGGTCTGTCTTTGTGCGTAATTTTGGGTATGCAAATATTTCTGGTTGATTTTGTTTGGCATCAGCAAGAATAAAGGTATCTAATTCCTTTTGTTCGTTCAAGAATCCAGAAACATATCCACACTTATTGAATCGTTGTAATTCTTGCTTATCTGTAAATATCTTTGCAAGTGCGGGTACTTGTGATTTACCAAACTTATCAACAAAGCCATATACCGTTAGTCTCGCCCCAAAGTTCAATGCTGTTAGTGCTTCTTTAATCAATGAAGTCTGCTCAACATCATCAAGTTGGCTATTAATAAATACACTTGATTTGATAGGATTGATTATTTCTTCTTTGGAATCCACATATGCATAACTAAACAAGAATGCATCAACAACAGCAGAGCAGTCCTTTTTCGAATCTAAATATTTTTGGGCATACCCCAGTTTCCAAGTCACCACACAGCTACGAATGTCGTATTCCCAGCAATCACCAAGAACTGGTGCTCGTAACTCCTTTTTGATATTTTGAATACTTATTCCAGAATAGTACTTTCTACCAAAAATACTGGGTGGGTCTAATTTCTTTTGTGGGTAACAACCATTATTGTGTTTAGCACAATCATAGATTAGAACAGCCCTAATTAAATTCTGATATTCTTTTGATTTAATCGATTTACAATTTAAAGCCAAGCTCTGTATGTACTTCTCCAATGAAATTAAATCAACAGGTAACAAGTCGTATGTATCAGTAATTTGTTGGTCGTTTAATTTTGAATATTTAGGAAAACGAAGCCCAAAAGTCTCTTCGGGTGTTGCCGATGAAAGGTCAATTTTTAGTTTAACCCAATCAGTCAATTTAACCATTGAATATTCTTTTGCAAGGCGGGTTCCTCTGGTAAGGGTTCTAACTAATTCATAATTGTTTTCTCTTAACCATTCGTGAATTTTCTTTTTATTTGGGCCAATAGCACCGCCATAATCACGCAATCTTTTCAAAGGAATTCTATATATACCTTTTTTGATGGCATAATTTGAAACCCCACGGCTTAATTCATCTAATAGTAAACCTGCTAATTCTTTGGTATATTTTTCTATACCCTTTGCACAATTACTCCTAGGAAAAGCATCTTTCAATGCCTTGATTACTTCGTCCCTTACTTCTTTCTTAATGACTAATTTTATCATGGTCCATCCTTTATAAAAGTCCCCTGTATATGATAATTAATAATAAATT
>Ga0118677_10014383_pt1 | contig 11180 bp, 14 predicted proteins | sample AliMusrvi5mmetaG_FD_86154 | JGI IMG/M metagenome (GOLD analysis project Ga0118677, IMG submission 86154)
GTGTAAGACTCAATACACCGTTCCGACTTCCTGTTCACAGTGTGGCTCGAGCAAGGTCAAAGAATTCTGAATAGGAACTCAGAAAGTCGCAGAATTTCTCAAGAGTGAGTTTGCTGTCGACGCATTGATTATCGAGTCCGAAAGTGTGAATTCTCCGAATAAAATTTGTAGACTCCTCTGAAAAATCTGAAAAAGCCCTGGATCAGAAATCTGAGAAAGAGCTGAAGAATCTGACAGATCGGCAGTAGGCGACTCCTCAGATGTATCAGACGATATCTCAGATTTATCAGACAATTCTGCAGATCTATCAGCCCAAATCATAATTTGAACATCACTTCTCGCCACTCCTATCAAGGATTATGTTTTCGATCTCATCATTTTCCTCAATGCAGACCTCGGATTAAACATACCAGACTACACGTCCGCGGAGAAGAATTTCTACTTCCTGTATGAGACGTTCATGAAACATCAGACAAAACATTTTATCGTGCAGAGTTTCAATCCTGATCATTATAGCGTTCGCAATGCCTGCAAACTGGATAAGAAAGCCTTCTATGAAGTGGATAATGTCTTCAGGAAAGAAAATAATTATCCTCCTTTCGCAGAGCTGTGTGTGATCTTGTACAAAAATGAAATCGAAGAGACGATGTTTACCAAGGTCGATCTCTTGCATAAGGAGCTCCTCTATCTCAAAGAAAAGTATGAGCTGAAAGATATCGAGATTTACTCCACTCCTCCGCTGATCTACAAGATGTTTGGGAAGTATAGATACAACATCATCTTGAAAGGCCCCGGACTCAAGCATTTCATGGACATCGTCTATCCCAAATTGAGATTAGCGGCTAAAGGATTTAAAGTGGACTGGATGGCTGAATCGATAGTTTAAAATTATTTATACTTGACTTTTTGTATATAATCACTATCAAAGTGACGTTTTATTTTTTTGTATTTATGAAAATGAGTGATGTTTCAGCAGAGAAAAAAGGTTCATTTAATATTTGGGAATCGAGTGGTTGTGGTAGTTGGATGTCTCAACAAGGGATTACATGTGATGCAGTATTCAAATTTTTGAAAACAAATTTGAAAAACACAGAAACCGTTGTCGTCCACAATACTTCTGATAATACCGCTCAAATCGTCGGGAAAAAAGATGCTGATGGCAGAAGGACTACCGAGAAATATGATGCCTTGAAAAAATTAATGACAGCGGAAAATTTTAAAGAAGGAACCATTTTTGATATTGCAGAAATCTTTTCGGACGAAGTGTCAGCGAACGAAATAGGAGAAACTTTCACTCCAGGTGAAATTGCATCATTGAAATGAACAAAGTCTCGTGGGTTTACTCAGCCATATAATCAACAAGTGTATTTCCCGAGATAAGATGTGTTATCCCCTGCATATAAATGCTGACGGACAAAATTGTCTCGAATCCTTTTATCTTCTTGTAATAGAAGATGCTGCAAATGAGTCCTCAAGAATTTAAAAAAAAGATTGAAGCATATACTCGAGCGAATATTCGTGATGTTACAGATCAGACAGCACAATGTCTCATGGACGATCTTTTTTCGAATCCGCCAAGTATGTTTCCATTATTTTTTGTAAGACGCGAAACAGAGAGGACAGTCGTGCAAAAAATCGTATGAGGGGATAGGGATGTTGAAAGAGTGCGTAAGCGATCTAAAGAAAGATTCGGAGGATGGACACGAGGTGTTATCCTCAAAGAAAAGCAACTTGAGAAAGCTAATGTTATTTGTCAGTAAGATAATTTTTTTGAAAAAAATCTCTCGAGGAAGTGATGATCCTTGAGATTTTTTTTATTGGTGGAATTTTGGAGATTGAAAATGATAGTATTTTATACTGCACCGCATTGAATATCATTGCATGCCGATAGATAAATCTATTTTTTGTGGCGGTGCAGTACGAGCGAATACAATCTACATAAGGATTTACATATCTGTGTTTTATCCGTAAGATTTTCACGACTTGTACTACAGGTTGATATATATAATCTCCATGTGATTTATAGAGCTTACGACCTGCGCATCTACGCATAAACTAGATTTTGCTATTTTGTCAAGCCGAAATGGCGGTCTGCTAGGATTGTTTTTGATTATTATCAGCTTCTGGATATAATTAAATTGGCTTAAAGCTTAAGGCTGAAAGCAAAAGGTGGAAATGTTGGAGTGTGGAAATGTTGGAATATGGATATTACAGTGCAAATACCCTGTCATCAACTCTAAATTCCAAAGTCTAAGGTCTAAGTACTACTCTCTAAGAGCCATTTAATTCTTTACCTTGCAAATACTCTCGATGTTAACAACTGTAAACAACATAGTCTACGACGCTAAATACGCGACACAAATACAAGCCAAACCGGTGTCCAAACCTGCAAATTCTTCGGTCCCTCAAAAAGATGGAAAGAAGCGTTTTACGTTCTTAGATGGATTTTTCCATAAAATTTTTCCCAGTCTTTTCCCTGCGAAACCCGGCACGGTCGATGCATCCGGGAAAGAGATCAAACCCGACAATGTCGCGATCAAAGATCAAGAGCTGAGAGATCAGGTGAAATATATTTTGGAATTGCCTGATGATCAATATAGCGACGAGAAATTGACCAGCAAGATCAGACAATATATCGTGAGCACAGAGAAACAATACAATACCGTTATCGCAGACTACAAGTCACATATCTCTCCTTCGTATCGAGAGTTTACACCTGTGCGTTACAATATTTCAGGGCTCTTTGGCAAGAGTTATTATGCGCAGAGTTATCCTTCGTACATCGATGCATTGTGGACGAGAGATATTTTGTGATTCCACGCAAAGCGAGACATGAGCTGGTTTATCTATCCAGAAGATGATAGCGCGATCCAGACGATGCTCAAAAATAGAGCGACTCAGCTCAAGGCTGAGATCAAAGATGCTGCGGCCAAAGGCATCACGATGGATGTAGAAGTAGAACAACAATACAGAGACGTGGAGATGATCAGAGAAAAACTCACGACGCGTGAAGAAAGATATTTTGAAAGTTCGATGTATATCAACCTCTACGAAGAAACTGAGGACAAGCTCAAAGAGGAAGGAAAGAAGGTAGAACAAAAAGTCGCATGATATGGGATCAGACTCAAAAATGCTATCCAGAGAATGGATGAAGGATTCAATTCTGGATTGCCCATCTGCGTGGATGATCTGTGAATTACGAGAAGTGCAGTGACCTCTTCGTTGGCAGGAAGTTTCCCGTTTATGTCGAATGATCTCGTAAGTACAACCTGAATCTTGTATGGACTCAATCTCCAGACCGGCGGATTGGTTATCTTTGATAGGTTTGACTTTAAACTTCCGAATATGAATAGTGTGATATTGGCCACTGCTGGTGCCGGAAAATCGTTCACTGTGAAATTGGAAGCACTCAGATATTTGATCAATGGAATCCCTGTGATCATCATCGATCCTGAAAATGAATATGAGCAACTCTGCAAGAAAGTGGGAGGGACCTATATCAATATCTCGACAAATTCTCAGCAATTTCTCAATCCTTTCGATATCCCACCCAAAATCGAAGATGTAGATTATGGCAAAGGAGATCTTCTGAGAAGTCAGATCATGAGCTTGATCGGTATGATAAAGATTTTGATCTCTGGCTGTACTCCAGAGGAAGAAGCTGTCTTGGATAAAGCATTACAAAATACCTACAGCCTTAAATGATTTTCATTTGATACCACCGAATATGAAGGCAAACAACCCCCTTTGATGGGCGATCTCATGAATGTCTTGGAAGGGATGGAAGGTGGAGATAAATTAGCATTGAGACTGAGTAAATATGTCACGGGAACGTTTGGAAAATTATTTAACAATTACACCAACATCGATATCAATAGTCAGATGACCGTTTTCTCTATCAGAGATCTGGAAGATGCGTTGAAGACTCCTGCGATGTTTAATGTCATCAACTGGATCTGGACCAAAGTCAGATCACAGAAAAAGCAAAGATTCTTGGCTTGCGATGAAGCCTGGATTATGCTCCAGCATGATATCTCTGCAGAATTTCTTTTCGGGATCGTCAAAAGAGCAAGAAAATATGGATTATGAGTCACTACCGTTTCTCAAGATATCGAAGACTTTGTCAGGAGTCCTTATGGCAAGCCTATTATCTCCAACTCCGCATTACAGATACTTCTCAGACAATCCACGATATCAATCAAAGCACTGAATGATTTGCTCTGACTTTCCGAAGCTGAGCAGAGAAAATTAGTCGCATGTAATACGGGTGAGTGACTGATATTTGCTGGCAATCAGCATGTAGAAGTAAAGATCCTTGCTTCACCCGATGAGAAAGAATTTATCACGACGGACGTCTGAAAATAAATGAAGAATTAAGGATTAAGAATGAAGAATTATTTAATAAGAGACTTCCTAATCCTTAACCCTTAATAAGCAAAGCTCTTAATTCTTAATCCCTTTTTATTCCATGGTCGATGTAGAAAAAACAGATAGTAATAAGACTCCCCTAGCTTTAGCAGCGCTAATGTTTTTTTCTCCATTTATCCAACATGGTCTCACAAGCGGATCTTTTAGCATGAATGAACAAGAAAAAGATTTCGTTTCAGGATATGTGAAATTGGGATATCTCAACCTCCTTTTTCTCCTTATCGCTGTAGGGACGGGCGTAGGGAATTATTTGGCGAACTCTCCCCTGCTAGAGATCATCTCTACGATAAGCATCGGTATTCTCCTTATCTTTTTACTCATCGGGACGATCTGTATCCTCGCAAATATCTCTCTCCATATCCAGAAAAGTTTCCAGATCGACTATTATGATATCGGAGACAATAGACAGCATGTCATTTTGAAATATCTTCCTTTGTACAATGTGTACCTTCGGTACAAATTACATGCTTTCGGAGCGCCCAATCGATGGCTCAAGGAATCGCTTCTACGATGGACGATCGCAATTGTTTTGATGTTCACTACGAGTCCTTATCTCGTAGGTACCCGGATCGTTTTACTGATCTTGAGAGTGGCGACACTGATGGGAGGCATAGATTTTCTCCACATCGAAGCAAAAAAACAGATCAATTACTTATTTGAAAAAAATCCTGAAGAGCTTCGATGATATATTACGTGATCACTGATCTATCTCTGACGTGCCATAAAAAATATTTTTCGCAAGATCTCGATCCCTGTCAGCCTCCCGTCTTGTATCCATGAAGAACAGATAGTATATGGATATCTTTATAATATCCCTGAAACTCCAAGTATCCGGGTTGAATATCTGATAGGTCTCGGGCTAGGAATCTGATATTGCTTGCTCGTTCGTCCCGATTTCACTGCATGGATAACATATATTCCGCTCGTCTTGATCGTCGGAAGATATTTGATCATGATCTTTGCATGGAAACATTTACCCAATCTGCCACTTGCAAGAGAAATGAGATTGCTGCTTACCTTGCTTATTATACAACCGTTCCGCTTTTTATTTACCAGACATCACCACGATGCAGTATAAAGGACAGAGACTCACCACCTTACGTCGATGAAAAATCTTATCCGTCATGATAGGTCTGTTTTTGTGATTTGGTATCATGTCCGTCTATGCGCAAAACTGTACGCTTCTGAGCACATGGACGCCTCCAGGAGGGACACTTCTAGATGGACATTCACTGACAGGATATATAAGCCCTGATGCAACCTATACTCAAGACTGTACAGGATTGAGATGAATCATCACCTGCGTCAGCTGAACGATCGTCAATGGCAACACTTATAAGTATGCTTCCTGTACTCCTCATACCTGGAATAATTGTACATCTCCCGTAGCAGCAAATCATGGACAATACAAAACACTGTATTCATTAGGCCAATCTACATATACTCAAAGTTGTACGCAACTGGGGCAACAGTTTCAATGTATCAACGGCGCATTCACGTGAATAAATGTAGGAGCGTATACTTATGGGACTTGCGTCAATCAAAGTCGATCCCCTTGTATCAATCTACGAACAAATTCCTATGTCAATCATTTACAGACACTCATTGCATACACCACCTGACAGGCATTTGGCAGTCAATCCTGTTCTAATGCGCAAGTAACACTTCAATGTTTCAATGGAACGTGGTCATGAGGTAATCAAGCAAATTTGTTTCCGACTTGTACGTATACTCCTTTTGCCCAATGTCTAAATATCTGGAATAATACTCACGTTAATCACTGACAATCTATTGTGGCATATCATTCGTTCTCGCAACCTACGCAATCATGTTCAGATCTTCAGACCACACTTCAATGTGTCAATGGGACATGGTCTGGTGGAAGTCAGCCCAATCTTCATGCTCAATGCCCACTAGCCTCCTGTCTAAATATTCGGACCAATACTTATGTCAGTCATTTACAGACTATCGTAGGATATATTGCTCCCTCAGTACCTGGTAACGCAGCATGTGCCAGTGGTGACGTTATTCTACAATGCGTCAATGGAATATGGTCGGGGGGAAATCAAGCAAATCTTTACTCATGATGTACCCATGGTTCTTCTTGTATGCTTCCTGGATGAACGGTTGTACAAAGTGGTTGGAGTCAACCCATGTACTCTACTATCCTTCGAGCGATAACTGGTCAGAATTATGCCTTATGATGCAATGCCTATTCTGGGCAATTAACATGTGCTAATGGAGATCTTCAATGAAATCCTTGAGTCTATAGATATACACGATGACAATGTATCGCTTGAGTGCAGAAACCTTGTTCTTTCACCTGAGGGAATGGACTACTGCAGACGTTACCCAACGGATCTGGAGGAACCCGATACTCGGCTACTTGAGTTTCGTTTCCCCAAAATTGTAGTAATGCTGCCACCACGCTGAGTTGTGTAAATGGGAATGTTATAGGTAATTACCAAACCTATAAATATCCTACCTGTTCATGATTGAATCAATTGGTCACTGGCGTAGATCTTTCTCTCGCCGATTCCATATGACTTCCCGGTGGGGCAACTGTTGTCGCACAATGAACAAGTCCTATTTTCTCTCTCAATATCAAAAACAATGGGGATCATATCGCCGCTGGAGTCAATGTCCCTGCCTGATTTATCTCCTGTATGTGGACCGATCAGAATATTTCTGTTTATTCTTCTCCTATAATTTCCGCATTTGTTGTGAATACTGGCACACAAAAAGCCATCGTTATCCAGTTGAATAATCTCTTTACTCAAAGCATAACCCCCGCGACCAAACAGATCAGTTGTAGCATCCATCCTTCAATGCTGACAGGCGTCACAGATAACTATCCCGCGAATAATACGCGATCTACAAGTATACAGGTGCAGGTCGCTTCGAGATTTGATCTTGCTATGGAAAACAGCATCACCTCTATCAAAACAAATCTAGAACCTGCTGAAGCCGCTGTAGGCGCCAATGGAATACAAAATTTCGTCTTTGAAAAAGTGATGGCTATTTTAGTCCCTTTAGTCGTCGTAATCGGCATCTTGCTGGCATTGCTTGGATTCTATAAACTCATGTTTTCTACTGAAGAAAAAGCTGTATCCGATGGGACGAAATATGTCATCTACTGACTTCTCGGCGTTATCATAATGATGAGTGCCAAATATATAGGATCTGCTATCTTCACTATCATTACGAATTCGACGGATATCAAAGGATTTCAAGTGGCTCAATCTCTGTATGATAAGATATTTTTCCCCTTTATCAAAATCGCTGTCTATGTGGTCCTGGGAGCGATGTTTGTCATCCTTGTCTCTCGTGTGATTACGCTCCTTTTCGGTACGGATGCTGATGCAAGGAAGAAGGCAGGGACGATTATCTGATGGAATGTTTTGGGTATGCTCGTCATCATCGGAGCAAAACAGATCGTAGAAGCCGTCTATGGAAAATATGCTGCCGTAGTACAGGATACTTCCAACCTAGGGCAAATAGGGACTGGGATCCTCGCCGATAAAAATATTCCACTCATCTATCAAGTCATCAATCGAGCATTGTGACTCGCTTCGCTCGTCGTCCTTATTGTCATCATTGTCCAGACGATCAAATTGCTGATGAAACCAGACGATCCGAAACAACTTACCAGTATCAAAACCAGTCTCATATATATTTTCATCGGCATCTTGGTCATAGGTGCAGGATATCTGATCGTAAATTTCTTGATCGTGAATTAGTGTTTGGATTCTAGAGCCTAGAGACTAGAGTCTGGAGCCTAGTATCTAGAATCTAGCATCCAGTACCTAGAAAGCTTTTCTGTTTGCAATTTACGGACGAATTTGTATCATCATTCGTACCGCTTTATTTTTTTATGTAGATGGAGATGCGTACGTTACTGATTATTGTTATGATATTGGCAGGTATCGTTTTTGTAGGGTCTGTTTTGCTGATGTCACCTAAGTGAGGAATCGGATTGGGAATCTGAGGACTCTCCGGAGTGAGTGAATATGGAAGCAAAAAATGACTTGAAGGGAAACTAAAGAAAGTAGCCATAGTTTCTATCGTGATTTTTGTCGCCATTTCGCTTATTTTACCTTATACCGCAGCCGGGTAAACGATGTTCGTTATCGACAAAAAACTCGTGAAAAGGGTACTGAGATATCTCTTTTTCGTAGCCCTTTTGGCGTGGATACTGATAAGTATCTATATAGGATACCAATATGCTTGGTTCTCTTCCGATCAGCTTAGTAGCAAAGGGGGCACTTTTGTAGAAGGCATTTTTGATACTACCTCTTATCTCCCTTATCTGCGCAGCGATGTTCAGAGTCTGTTTTATCAAGGACTCTTATTTAATAGTTGTCTCAAAGAGAGTGACAATGGATCCATTGTCAGTGATCTATGTGATGTGACCACTACTGACAATCAGACCTATACCGTCACACTCAAAAAATGAGCCATTTGGTCAGATGGGACGCCTGTTTCACAAGACGATCTCTATTTCACCTATAATGATATCCTCCGTGAGAATAAATGGAATATCAATCAATTGAGCATCTATAAAGATATCGTCATCCTCAAAGATACAGACAATAAGATCAAGATCAGCTTCGCTTCACCCAGCGAAGACAATCTGATCTTCTTTCTTAATTATATTCTGCCTCAGCACATCCTCAAAGACTATGATATAGATAACTATAAAAGCATTTTCTGAGTGAAACCGGTATATACCAATTGTGCGAATCTCGTAGCCGATTCCTCTGACCCGTATAGCCTGATTTTCAACCTCGTGAACTGCCCAGACACGAACCTCAATTTCTACCAAGTCAAAGACACACAGACCTTTGATGCATTCAGAAACAATCCTTCTCCCATGATAGATGCCTATGTGGGGATGGAGACCTTGAATGGATATATCCCGGAAAATCTTCTGACCAATAAACTTGTGACAGTATTTTTCAATACCAATTCTAAGAAACTCTATGTCAGGACAAGGAGAGTATTGTGAGGTCTCATCAAGCATAACTTCTATACTACCGGATACGAATCATTTATGCAAAAAAATAATGACGGACTCTTTGATGTCTTCCAATCTACTGGAGGAAATGTGAAGGATCTTATCAATCGCGATTATTCAGATGCTAGTATCACCAAGCAGGATCTCTTGGATATCAATGTCCAGAGCCTCCCTAAAACCATCTCATTAAGCAATGAGAATCTGAAATTAGCTTATTTCGTAGACACCGGATCCAGTTTCCCTATCACGTTTTCATTTGCTAAGAGCTATGATAGAGTCTCATTGGAATATAATGGGAACGCCTACCCTCTTAGCTATACCAAGGCCAGCAAAACATCTGACTACGTCATCGGCGGATCCAGTAAAAATTTCGCGACCGGATTGAATAAATACATGATCTATGGATACATCAAAAAACAAAAAATACTTATCGCCTCATTGGATATCTACAATATGATATCCACAGCACCCACTGTCTCTGATGATACCGTTGGCACAGGGGGCACAGGGGAAAATAAAGTAAAGCTTACCGTCATCTATTATGATAGTCCATTGTATAATTTTGTAGTGGAAAGGATGCAACGCATCTTTGAAAATGCTGGCATTGCGGACAATTTTACCTTTGAGAAAATCGCCACTCCCGAAGAGTTGCAAGGAAGGTTAATCGTCGGAGATTATGATATTTTAGTCAGCTCCGTGGATATGGGAGCTAAAAAAGATCTCACTAAATTGTTTGGTACTGCCAATTCAGAATTAAATCCTTCGCAATACCAAAATCAAAAACTCACCTCACTATTGAGTGATTACATGCAGACACAAAATAGTAAGGAGCTCGTAGAGATCAATACGACATATTCCAAAGATATGCCTTTTGTCATCCTAGGAAAATTGTATAGTAAGCTCAATATCAAGCCTGCCTTAGTGGACGAACTTTTCGGTTCTGGGAATAATTTCGGCACCATTGATGAATCCAATCGAAGATCTCAGATATATCAGAAACTCAAATTGGTAAATACCATCCACATCGATGGAAAAAAGATTTGGAGCAGAAGTAACTTTGTGAAATTTTTACAACAAAGTTTGAAATAGATGGGTAGGTATTTAGAGGTTTAGGTGCTTAGGGATGTCTACCTAAACATCTAATAATCTAACCCGCTAAGGCACTATTAATTATTCATTCTCTTCCTATGTGAATCGCAGAAATTATTCAACTCGCAATAATATTGGCCGTCTCTATCGGCATGCACGAATACGCTCATGCATATGTTTCCTATCGCCTCGGAGATCCTACGCCTAAATTGCAATGAAGACTCACGCCTAATCCCTTGAAACATATTGATCCTGTCTGATTTCTGATGATATTTCTCATCCACTTCTGACGAGGAAAACCAGTCCAGATCAATCCAATGTATTATAAAAATCCCGTCAAATGAGAACTGATGGTATCCCTCGCATGACCAGCAATGAATATTTTATTGGCCATCATAGGGATTTTGGTTATCCTGACGTATTCTAAAATCGGCTGAATCTCTTTCACGGATATTTTCATGAACAACGTAGATATCATGAATACGTTTTGGATGACATTCACGTATCTCAATATCGCACTTGCGATCTTCAATCTCATCCCCATATTCCCACTCGATGGATATAGGCTCATCAAGATATTTTGGAGAAAGCTTTCTGATAAGATGGAAGCATATCCCATGTATTCCATGATCGGGTTGATCGCAAT
>Ga0118677_10014384_pt1 | contig 11180 bp, 11 predicted proteins | sample AliMusrvi5mmetaG_FD_86154 | JGI IMG/M metagenome (GOLD analysis project Ga0118677, IMG submission 86154)
GCGGATGCAGGGCTTGCCCGTAGATGGGCACCTTGATATTGCCAAAGAAGTTTTGGCGAAACTGGGAATTGCCCCGAAAGATTACGATGACCATTACGCCCAAATGTTCAAACTGAATTTCGCAAGAATTGTTGAGCGCAATGATGGCAGCGTCGAGGTCGAGCATAAGCATAAACTAAATTCGCGGCAGAAACGCTATCTCGAAACGCTCGCAGATGCCGGAAAAACGATTACTTTCATATCCGCGCCACAACACCGCAACGCCCGCCATTTCAAGCAAGGAACAAATTGGCGGATACGCTGAAATGTTTCGCTAGCATACGGATGTGCGCCAGCGTCAACTGCTGTTCACCCCGCAGAATCATCCCGCCAAGCGTCCGGTGAACGTCCAGCAGCCGCGCCAAGTCCGCCGCGCTCATGTCGTGCGCGTCCAACAGGTGTTGCAAGGCGTCCAGCGCGGTGATTTTGGGCGTGTCGAGTTGCGCGTGTTCCTTGTCGTAATCTTCAATCAGGCGGCAAAGCAGGTCGAAATAATCCTCTTGGTCTGCCGTCAGCTTGTGTCCGGCCATCGCGTCGGTGATTTCCGTCACGTTTTCAAAATCCACCTTGTCGTGGATCGGGCGCGGCGTGAGTGTCCGGCAAAGCCCGGTGTAATCTTTGGGCAGTCGGGCAAATTCAATTTTCGTCTGGGTCGTTTTCATAATGTTTCTTTCCAACGGTCTTTGCTGTATTCGGCGTGCGTCATAAAGCGCAGCGTATAGACAATCTGGCGGTTGTAATGCGCGGCAGCAATCAGCCGGTAGTCATTCCGGCGGATGTTGAAAATCAACACCGTCCGCCCGCTGCGGACTTTTACGGCGTCCGTGTCGGGATAACTCCGCCGCACATCCACCAGATGGCGCCAAGTTGCCGCCTTGACCGTCTTGCGCCAAACATCCAGGTGACGAGCCGCCGCGGGATGTTCCCGCCCCGCCGCCACCAGAAACGCTTCTTTGATGATGCGCACGGAGACAGTTTGTATTCACCCGCCGGCCTTGTCAAACACGAGTTACCCGCGCGGCACGGCGCGAGTAACCGCACGTAAAGTCGAAGTGATTCTCCCCGACAACCCTCACCCAGTCTGCGGCATCCGCCACCTGCGCGGGTAAAAAGGGTCAATACTGGACTGACACTTGTACGCTGTGGTGTCGGACGACATGCCGCTCCTGACGGAGCTAACGTGAGGCAAGCCCAGCGCTGCATCAGAATCTTCCAGCGCCTCCGCCAATCTCACCTCAAAACCATCATTTCCATAATCCACGTTGCCGATGCCCAGTAAGGCAGGCACGGGTTTGGAGGGTGTGCTGGAGTTGTTCGCGGAGGTAATCGACCATGCATAAGGTATACCATCGAATCGATACCATCGCCGGCAATGTCGTTACTCTCAAGGCCAACGCGGTTGCCTATCGCGAACTGGCCGAAATCACCTCACGCCGGGGAACCTCTCTCGCCCAGGTCATCCGCCTGCAGGGGGATACCGTCGCCCTCCAGGTCTTCGCCGGAGCCCGCGGCATCGCCACCGATGCGCGCGTCCGCTTCCTCGGCAATCCCATGCGCGTCCCCTTCTCCGATGCCCTCCTCGGCCGGATCTTCACCGGTAGCGCCGAACCGCGTGACCGGGGTCCCGCCCTCAAGGATAACCTTATCCCCATTGGCGGGCCCTCCGTCAATCCCGCCAAACGCATCATTCCCCGAAAAATGGTCCGCACCGGCATCCCCATGATCGACATTTTCAACTCGCTGGTCGAATCCCAGAAACTGCCCATCTTCGCGCGGGCCGGCGAACCCTATAATCCGCTCCTTGCCCGCATTGCCCTTCAGGCCGAGGTCGATATCATTCTCATCGGCGGCATGGGGCTGAAATACGATGACTACCTGTTCTTCCGGGATACCCTGGAGGAAAACGGAGCGCTCTCCCGTTCGGTGCTCTTCATCCATACCGCCGCCGATCCGGTTGTCGAATGCCTGCTCGTTCCCGATATCACCCTCGCTGTCGCCGAACAATTCGCGCTCCAGGGAAAACGCGTTTTGGTACTCCTGACCGACATGACCAACTTCGCGGACTCCATGAAGGAAATTGCCATCACCATGGAGCAGGTTCCCTCCAACCGGGGCTATCCCGGCGATCTCTACAGCCAGCTCGCGTCCCGTTATGAGAAGGCGGTCGATTTCGAGGGCGCTGGATCGATCACCATCCTTGCGGTCACCACCATGCCCGGCGATGATGTCACCCATCCCGTGCCCGACAATACCGGCTACATCACCGAAGGCCAGTTCTATCTCCGCAATGGCCGTATCGAGCCCTTCGGCTCCCTCAGCCGGCTCAAACAACAGGTAAATGGTCGTACCCGCGAGGATCACCGGACCATCATGAACACCCTGATCCAGCTCTTCGCCGCTTACCGCGAAACCCTGGAAAAACAATCGATGGGTTTCCGCATGAGCGCGTGGGATCAAAAACTTCTCCAGTACGGGGCGCGTTTCGAAAAAGAGATGATGGATCTCACCGTCAATATCCCGCTCGAAGGCGCCCTCGATCTCGCCTGGCGCATCCTGGCCGACTGTTTCGAACCCGTCGAAACGGGAATCTCCTCCAAGCTGATCGAAAAGTTCTGGCCTAAATCACCCGCCCCGGAACCGGCCCCCGCCGCCCTCTGATTTTACTCATGCCCGCCATCAAACATACCAAGAATGAGTTGAAGGCCCAGCGCGAAGACTTGCGGCGCTTCGAGCGGTTCCTTCCCATGCTTCAACTTAAAAAACAACAGTTGCAGATGGAAATCCAGTCGATCGACGCCGCCATCGCCCGAAAAAAATCCGATGAGGAACGCCTCTCCCAGGAACTCCGCCCTTGGATCCGGCTATTCGCGGATGATTTCCCCATCGAATCCGTTCTCGCGGTCGAGGCCGTTCAACAAGCCGAAAGCAATATCGCCGGCGTGACCATCCCGGTCTTTTCCCGCATCGTTTTCAAACGGGAACCCATCGATCTCTACCAGTCTCCCCCCTGGGTCGACGAAGGCTTGGAAATCCTGGAACAATTAATCACGCTGCACGCCGAATTGGATATCCTGGCCGAACAACGCCGCCTGATTGTCGACGAACTGCGCAGCACCTCCCAACGCGTTAATCTCTTTGAAAAAGTCAAAATCCCCGAATCCCGCGAACATATCCGTATCATCAAGATTTTTCTCGGCGATGAACAAACTGCCGGTGTCGCGCGAGCCAAAAACGCCAAGAATCGATCCGCGTCCCGGCCGCAGGATGCCGAAAGCAATCCCTTGGAGCGCTCGGCATGATCGTCCCCATGAAAAAAGTAACGATATTGTGCCTGGATTCCGATCAAGCCCAGGCCGTTTCGACGCTCCAGGATATGGGACTGATTCATGTTGAGCCTCTCCAGCCTCCGGATAACAGCGAGGTCACCGCCATCCATGCGCGCCGCGATGCGGTCGTCGCCGCCCAAACCATTCTGCATTTCTGGGGCGGTTCCCAGTCGGAATCCAGCCCCACCCATCCGCCCGAAAATCTGAATGCCATCGCGGATCGCGTCCGCTCGCTGGACCTCGAATATCGCGAGCTTACTATTCAAATCGAAGCCAGCCGAACCGAGATAGCTAAATGGGAACCCTTCGGCCATTTCAATCTTCGTCAAATCCAGGAATTGTCCCAGAGCGGAATCCGGATCAGGTTGCTCTTTATTCCCGGCAAAAAAACTCCCGTTTTTCCCAACTCGGTCCAGGTCACGCTCTTAAAAGTAACGGCCGATGGATTTTTTGTCGCTGCGGCCGTCCTGGATGATCAACCGATCGAGGGCATCGAATACCCCTTGCCGACTCGGTCGCTTCGGGAACTCGAGGACCATCTCGCCCAGCTCAAGCTCCGGGTGGTTGATATCGAAACCGAACTGCGCGCTCTTTCTCATCGACTCCCTCTGCTCGATAAATTCCGCTTGGAGATCGAGGACCAGGTCCGGTTTGAAGACGCCTGGGCTGGAATGAAAACGAGCGGCCGTATCGTCTGTCTCAAGGGATACTGCCCCGAGGATGCCGTCCCTACCTTGATCCAAACCGCTATGGCACGAGGATGGGCCATTCGGACTGAAGACCCGCAGACGGACGATCCGGTACCCACCTTGGTAAGAAATCCCGTTTGGATCCGGCCCATCCGTTTCCTGTTCGAATTGATCGGGATTACCCCGGGCTATCATGAAGTCGATATCAGCGCCGCTTTTCTCGGGTTCTACAGCCTCTTTTTTGCCATGTTAGTCGGCGATGCCGGCTACGGCGCCTTGTTCCTGACCATCACCCTGATCGTCAAGTTCACCGTCAAGAATGCCCCGAGGGATCTGATCCGCCTGCTCACAATCCTTAGCGTCAGCACCATCGTCTGGGGTATTCTGTCGGGAAACTACTTCGGAATAACCCCGTTGCCTGGCCCCTTATCCAACCTGCGTCTCAAATGGCTCGCAGACGAGCATCACGTCATGCAACTCTGCTTCCTGATCGGATCCATCCATCTGACCCTGGCCCATCTGTGGAATCTATTCCGTTCCTGGCGGCAACCGGCGCTCCTGGCCCAACTGGGCTGGATCGGGATGACCTGGACCATGTATTTCATGGCTTGCAACTTGATTCTCGACAAGCTCCTCCCCGCCTTCGTCGGCCCCCTGTTCATCATCAGCCTTGGACTGGTGGTGCTGTTCATGACCCCGTTGAAGGTGATGAAGACCGAATGGTACAACCACATCATGCTCCCCCTGTCGGTTATCGGCGCTTTCGGCGACGTGGTATCCTACGTGCGTTTGTTCGCCGTCGCCAGCGCCGGGACCGCCATCAGCATGGCCTTCAATGAAATGGCGGTGGGAAATGGCATTCATAGCTTCGGGTCCGGCCTGATGGCCGCCATCATTTTATTTTTGGCCCACTCGCTCAATATCCTGCTCTGCGCCCTTGCCGTGATCGTACATGGGGTCCGGTTGAACACTCTCGAATTTTCAGGTCATTTGGGCATGCAATGGACGGGCACGCAATACACGCCGCTGGCCCGCGGTTCATCAGCACCCAAACCGGCATCGGAATCGGTTCCCTCTTGATTTAAAAAACCTATACATGCTAAAGAAATAGAAGGAGATGCACTAATGGAAGCAGCAACAATGACGGCACTTGGCAGTTTCGGTGGAGCGGCCATGTTATCCCTCTCAGCCCTGGGTTCGGCATTAGGTGCGGGGGTCGCCGCCCCGGCGGCCATCGGCGCCTGGAAAAAATGCTATGCGCAGAACAAAATCGCCCCCTTCATGCTCCTGGCATTCATCGGGGCACCTCTCTCGCAAACGATTTATGGCATGATCGTCATGAATAAAATCCTAGCCAAAGCCGCCAGTTCGGCCGGCAGTTGGCCGGCTTTGCTGGGAATCGGACTCTTAGGTGGAATGGCCATGGGCGCTTCGGCCTATTACCAGGGAAAAGCGGGCGCGGCCGCCTCGGACGCACTCGGCGAAACCGGCAAGGGCGCGGGAAATTACTTGATGGCCCTCGGAATCATTGAAACCGTCGCCATCTTCGTGCTAGTCTTTGGCCTGGTTTTCATCGGCAAAGCCATTCCTTGAATTTGAATAATCCCCCCACTCCCGGAGTCATCCATGGCCTGCCCTAGTCTTCTCGTCGGATTCACACTCACCGCCTACCTGCTGGGCGCCATCCCGAATGGTCTCCTGATTGGCCGAATCAAAGGGGTCGATATCCGCAAGGTCGGCAGCGGCAATATTGGCGCCACCAATGTTTTTCGGTCACTCGGTCGCGGATGGGGCATTCTCACCTTTCTCCTCGATGCGCTGAAAGGCCTGATCCCCGCACTTGTTTTTCCTCTCCTCATGGCCCGGTTGATGGGGCAACCCCTCAACCGCGACTTCGGCATCTTCTTCGGCGTCGCCGCCATCGCCGGACATAATTGGCCGATCTATCTCAGGTTCAAAGGAGGCAAGGGCGTCGCCACCAGCGCGGGCGTCCTCATCGGCATCGCACCCGCCGCCGTCCTCATCGGCGCCCTCTGCTGGGGCATCGTCTGCGCCCTCTCCCGCTACGTCTCCCTGGCCTCGATCACCGCCGCCGTCGCCGTCCCTATCGCCGGCTGGATCCTTTATCTCCCCCATCGAGGACCGCTCCTCCCGGGAGTTCTGACCCTTCTGGGCGCAGTCATCATCGTGCGGCATCGCGCCAATATCCAACGCCTGCGCGCCGGCACTGAAAACCGGTTTGGCAGCAAAAAGAAAGTGGAAACGACCTCCCATGTCAACTGAACACATCACCGTCATCGGAGATGGTGGCTGGGGCACCGCCCTCGCCCTTTCCCTCGAATCCGCCGGCCATTCGGTTACCGTCTGGGGACCCTTTCCCGACTACATCGGTGAAATCCGGAAAAACCATGAAAACCGGCTTTATCTCCCCGGTATTCCCCTGCCTCCGGAAATTCGATGGGCCTCCGACCCCGACAAAGCGGTCGCGGATGCCGCCGTCGTCGTCCTGGCCATTCCCACGCAATATTTTCGTTCCACGCTTAAACGGTTTACCGGTTTGATCCCCGCTTGCGCCAACATCGTCAGCGTCGCCAAAGGACTCGATTCTGAAACGCTCGACCGCATGAGTCGCGTCGCCGAAACCGAACTCCAGCGCGAATCGGTGGCCGCGCTTTCAGGCCCCAGCCTGGCCGACGAAGTTGCCCACGGCATCCCCACCGCCGTGGTCATCGCCTCACGCGATGCCGCGCAAGCCCGCGCCTTACAGTCCGTCTTCCGCACGGCCCGTCTCCGGGTTTATACTTCGGATGATGTTATCGGGGTAGAACTGGGCGGAGCGCTGAAAAATGTGATCGCCCTGGCCGTCGGGGCAGGCGATGGACTCGGGTTCGGTGGCAATACCCGCGCCGCGCTCATCACCCGCGGTCTCGCGGAAATCACCCGGCTCGGAGTTGCCCTCGGCGCCCATCCAGTCACTTTTGCCGGATTAAGCGGATTAGGCGACTTGATCGTCACCTGCACCAGCCAGCTCAGCCGCAATCATAGTGTCGGTGAACGCCTCGGACGCGGCGAAAAATTGGCTGACATTCTCGCCAGCATGAAACAGGTTGCGGAAGGCGTGCCGAATAGCCGAACCGCATTAAAACTCGCGCAATCGATCAAGGTCGACACCCCCATCATCCGCGCCGTCCACTCAGTTCTTTTCGAAAACCTGGATCCCCACCAGGCCGTCACCGATCTGATGGGCCGCGAAGCAAGGCCGGAAAAAGATTGATGAGGGGAAGGGCTTAGGGGAAGAAGACAGAATTCAGAAGACAGGATTCCCCCAAAAAACAACAGGAATGTGGGAGGCGCGCTCCGTCGCGCCGAAACCTCTTCTGCTCCTTGACCTAGCCGATTGTTTTCGACTCGAGGTTGAATCTACTCCTAACATTTTTGAAAATGCATGAAATAAAGATTATTCGTGATTCGAAGGACCCCACGCACACCAACACAACTATCGGCCCCGGCTCATCTGCCCAAGTTGAACAGTGCTAAACTGGCATGTTATTAGTGCCCTTAATTCTTAATTGCTTGCCACTGGGCAGGACTATTTTCTCCAACAGCAAAAGCAAGTATGGCCTCACAAAGTTTGCGAAGTTTCGGCGAAGGCTTCCCGGCATCCCACGCCTTGCCAAGTATATCGGAAATATAAAGGGAGTTTTTGTTTAATCCACCGATTTGGCCGTGTATCTGTTCTGTTGAATCTTTCCATTCTTGCCAATCAGTCAGAGAGTAGTCCGATTGGATGGCATTTCCCATATTGTCGGACCACACTGTAAAATGAGGGAGCCAAAGTGTATCCTCCGGAAACGGGACGACGGGATTCTGGCCAAGAAATGCGAGTAATCGCGAGTTATCCGTTTCGTGCCATTTCCGCTTTTGGGGATTTTTTTCGGCTCCGTCGGCGTCGAAAACCACGAAGGTAGGAATTCGCATCAGTTGGGCAATTACAAGCGGCTGAAGAAGTTCGCTCTTACCGTTGACCGGAACGATATGCCCGCCAATTTGCCGCCATTTCCCCCAAAGATTTAGCAGGTGCAACCCCGCCGTTATGTATGCGACATCTTCAAGACCCTCGACCAAAACAAGGACTGGGCAGAAGAACATTTCTTTCAGCCCGGGTTGCAGAGCTTGATGCATCTTGGCCCTGACACCCACGGCCTGAGTATATTTTATTTCACCTGTAGCAACAGCGAGTCTCGAAGCAACATCTTGGAAAGTCGTACAAGTAGCTTTCGCAGGGCCAGTGGGTAACGTCTTTCTTATCAAACGGACGTCCTCAAACCCCCTTCCCACAACAAAATATGGACTATGTGTGCAGGCAAGTATCTGGGCGGTTTCGGCAGAAAGAATTTCAAGAACCTCGGCCAAATGTTGGGCTTGGGGTGGGTGCTGGAACAATTCCGGCTCCTCAATCGCCAAAAGGAGTCTCGGCGCTTCAGGATCATCCGTTCCCGCGAGTTCATGTAATAAGGCGAGAAGATAGGAGCGTTGAAGTCCATGCCCAAGCCGGGAGAGTTCACCCTCAAACATTCCTTCACCAGCAACGATTTTCGCAAACGGAGGCTCAACCCTGACGGACTTCAGGGGATCTTTATCCCATTTCACTTTAACTTGTGCGCCAGGGTGAGACCACTGAGTCAATTTATCCTTGAGCGATTGAGATACGGCGTCAAGCGCCGATTGTTGACCATCCAAAATGATCTGATACTTCGCTTCCGTTTCCTTGCGAAGCCCCGTAATTTGCTCGCTAAACTTTACTTTTGCTTGAACTGTTCTTTCCAGTAGTTTTCCAAGGGCAGTATTCTTCGCGTCAGTCTGTTCAGAAATGGCGTCTTTTACAGCTGGCACAAAGACCCACTGAATAAACTTCGCTAAACGATTTTCCCCGCGACTGACACCATAGAATTGGTCTTCACTTGGAATAAGTTCACACTTCTCGGAGTGACTTGCTTCATATGAACGGAGAGCGTCGGTCATCCCCTCCTTTGTTTTGGCTGTTTTGATTTCCGGAAAAGTTTGTTGGATCAGGGTAAAAGCCTTCACTAATTCATCCTTAGTCTTTCCGTCGCCCAAAGCTTGGAAGTAGGGAGCAAATTCCTTGATTCCCATCCGGGCACCATATTGTTTTACCGGCGCATAATTGTTGGCTGGATCCCATTTGGCTTCGGAGAAAATGACGAGTTTGTCATGCCGGACATATTCCTTCAACTCGCTCTTTGCGCGGTCATTCAAGTCGGCAAAAATGACAGTGATTCGTATGGTTTTGGTGGTATCCTTGGCGTGAAAGTCTTCCTGACAGAGGTTCACAAGATCAAGAGACGACGAATCCGCCTCCCGAAAAAACACATTGAGAGCGTTCAGCACGGTTGACTTGCCGGCACCGTTGGGCCCGACAAGGCAATTGTAATTTCCGAACTCTATTGTTTCGTCAGCAAATGCACGGAAATTCTCAATGCGAAGACTCTTGAGTTTCATTTCACACCTCTTGACTGAGAAACTGTGTACCGCCAGTACGGGACACTACTTGCCGATTGACTCCGGCGCTAGGATGAGTGACCAATTCCCGGCAATTGGGGTCAAGCCGTCTGCAGGACGGCTACGACTTCTAGCGAAGATGGTTTAGCCGCACTTTCATCAAGACGTGCAGCCACTGCCAGTTTCGTATGCAGCCAGAAACCGCGAATCCCTTGCTGAATGGCAGACGCCACCGCAAAAGGAATGATCGCAATAACGAGTGCTGCAAACAGCGTGGATGTGGCCATCATGTATTTTTGCAGCGTCCGGGCTGATGAGCGCCGGAATGATTCCGTCATTTCCATCAGCCTCGGATCATCGGTGGCAAAACGCCGGACAATTTCCTGCTGCATGTGTTCTGCAATATTTGGAGGCGTCGTTCTAACAAACCACAACATTCCAACGAACCGAATGTCTTCGGTAAATCGCAGATGAGAATTGAGCAGATCGCGCAGTTCTTTATAGAGAGGATGATTCAATTGATATCCATTTTCGAGGAACCAAGTTCTTAATTCGTTCCGTAGATCAAACAAACGATCACGAGTGGTATCGAGGGCAGTTCGCTTCCACATGCCCCAAGCCGCCACCAAGAAGAGCATAGCCAAAGCTATTTTAATCAGATCCATCGCATCCTCCTATCGTTTCGGTGTATCGCCAACATCCGTTAGCCCGCTGCGGCCGGAATAGGCATCCGATTCTTCGACTTTACGCCTGAGATCGCCCACTTCTTTGATGGCTCTTTTTTTGCCTTTACGCTCATAAGTCCACGCAGTAAAACTGCATGCCGTAGCAATATACATGATCCAGTCTTGTAAACGCAAGGCTTTGACTACACCGGCTAGCGGCGGGTGCGGCGTAACTGGTCCGCCTCCTCCAGCATCGCCGCGATCCGGCGTTGCTCTTCAGGGATCTCCAATTGGATCTCTTCAAATTGCGAAAACCGGAGATTCTGTATGTTCGCGCCTCGTGCAATCGCGTCCCTGTGCCGTGAGAATGCTGATGATCTGAAGAAAAATGAAATATATCCGGCCTGATCTGATTTCTTGGGCCGGATGATTCCACAAAATGCCCCTATTGAGGCACGGGTATTTGACTGCACTCGAGCTGTTTTTCCGACCACCTCAGAACTGCCAGAAGACATGCAAATAGCAATGTCGTTTCGCCGAAGTATTTGCTCTTCGCTGACGCAATTGGAGGGAACCCACAACAAGTCATTTTGAGTGTCGAGATCATCACCAATGTTGCCTGCTCGAAGTATTGGCGTCTTTCCGATTGCTGATTTATCGCTGGCTTCAGCCTTGTCAAAGGTTACACCGCGAATGAACTCGCAGACTTCCCCCAGTTGTACCGTGCGTGTCTTCATGCCCTTTCCGTCCACCCATCGGCCTTGCCAGCCAGTAGGTCGGCCATTCTTGGCTGACCTTCTCCCCCAGAGTCGGGCAGGAATGCCCGACTCTCGAGTTTGGCCCTTTTGACTTAACGCGATTAAAAAACTTTAAAAATCAGCGTTTTTTTCTTGTGTTTCAAGGCCTAGTATATATACTAGGCCTCGAAAGGAGTTATTATG
>Ga0118677_10014385_pt1 | contig 11180 bp, 3 predicted proteins | sample AliMusrvi5mmetaG_FD_86154 | JGI IMG/M metagenome (GOLD analysis project Ga0118677, IMG submission 86154)
GTATAGGCCTGCGTCGGGGTGGTAACGGTCTCGCAGGCCAGATTCCAGCCATCGTAAATGAAGCTGCGGGTCTCATTCGTCGTCCATGATGCGCCACTGTTGCTGGACTGAAGGACTTTCTTTACCACCCGCCGCCAACCAGCCTCGGGACGTCCGTCGGCAGCGCTCGGATCGTCTGCCTGGTAAGTGTTCTCGACCTTTATCCAAGTTGACAGGTTAGTCGCGGTTGCTGTCTTGAGCCTGTCGAAACCCTCCCACTCGTAGGCAAATCGGCTGTCACCGGCTGTTGCGCCACTGGCAAGATTTGTGATTATTTCACTAGCCGCCGCCACATACAGGGTCCCGCTCACGCTCGCCACAACGTTGTTGCTTATGGCGAACACCTGAATGGGCATCTCCACAGGCCCCGCACTGTTCGAGACCGCCAGCCTGCACCTGAACTGCTCGCCATCCCTGTCACACGGCTGATCGTTCACCACCACAAGCACGTTCGTCCCCGCCACTGCCGTCCCGACCAGCTCAACCTGATTCGACCACACGCGGCTGACATGGAGGTTGAATTCATTGGCCGTGAACTTCCATGCCGCAACACCGCCGCCTTTGTCCCAACCTGCGGTCGTGAGATTCCCCATTGCGTCCGAGCCGTATACGAACCATCTGCCGAGGTATTCCGTGCCGTCTTGTTTGAACCGCTGCGCCCGCTTCAACTGCCGCTGCGTATCGTACTGGTATTCCCACCAGGAGGTGTCAGCCAGCGTTATCTTGCTGATCTGGTCCCGACCGGTCACATATGCGTACTTGTAGAGATTGGTTCCGCCAGCCCATGTCCACTGAAGCTGGCTGATTCGCGAGTTTGTCAGGTCCCACTGCGTCTGCGCCTCAAGCACGGTCGAGCCGCCGATCTTGATTCGACGCAGGCTGACCAGCGAGTTGTTGGTCGCGTACCCGTATTCAACACCCAGGGTGCCATTGGTGATACCGCTCACTCGCCGCCACGGATCGTCGGATATCTGGGGCTGGCTAACGGTCACTCCGCCCACGGTCAAAGCTGCCGACACCCTCGCTCCGTCACCGGCGTCATAACCGTACGACAGTGAACTTGCGGGAATCGATACCCCGCTGTTGTCCACGGTCGCGACAGCACCGTCGAGCAGATACGTGTACCTGTTGGTTATCCCACCGTGTGCCACCACAAGTGGCCGCCCCATGAGATCGAGGTCCTGAAAGAACGTGGATGGAGTGCCGTCTGTCCAGTCAATCTGGGTCAATGCTGCCCCATTATCGTAGTTATACGTCCTGCCCGCACCAAGCGCGTTGGTTACATAGCACAACTGGCCGTTGGCGAGGTAGCCGTACTTCTCCACCACGGAACCGTTGATGACCTTCTGCAGCGGCCAGCCGGTCTGAGTGTCGTACTGCAATTCCGTGACAAGCCCGTTCGTCGTAGAGTCTTTCCACATCGTCACCTTTGAGCAGCGCCCCCAGTCGTAATCGTAGCCAATATCGTACTGGCCACCGCCGAGTTTACGCTTGAGCAGACTGTTGTCATAGATGTCAGAACTGACCGTGGTCCCGTCTTCCTGCGTCAGGATGTGCTGTTGATACGTTCCGGCATAGTAGGTGACGCCGATTGGCGTTTTCGTCGGATCTGGCAACGTGACCTTGTTGATGCGGCGTGAGCTGTCGATCCCGATTGCTTTGGTGCCGCTGATGGAGCTGGTCACTTCCTTGATTGCGCCCAACCCGTCAAATGTCGTGCTCACCACCTCGCCCGCTCCCCCGCCGGTGTTGTACATGGTGCATTGAGCCGGAAGGTGGTTCTGGTACGTCTGAACCGCCATGGCGCCGCCAGGAGCGATGTTGGTGACCGCATACGCGCCCGCGCCGGTAAATGGGCTTCGAGTGCTTATGTTGGTCCTGCCCAGGAGACCGGAGGTGATCCTGCGGCCATCAAGGGACGTCTCAATGCTCAGGACTTCGCTGGCCGTGCTGCTCGAAGGAACACTGCTCTGGGTCATGCTGTTGTTTATGCCGGAGCTGGTGACCGCTCTTGCATAGGTGACGAACCGGTCCGTGCCGGCTGCGAGATCTCCGTTCCTGTCAAAGTCAATACCCTCGGTCTCGATCCGGTTCTGCGCGTTGTAGGTCCGCAGCCGAATTACCCCTGTCTCGTCCACCGTCTTGACCGGACGGGCCGCACCGTCATACGAAATGAGCAGCCCGCTTCCCCCAGTGCCAGCCCTCAGGACGCGAACTGGGTTTCCCAGCATGTCATAGTAGGTTTTCACGGTGCGCGTGGCAGGCCCCTGCGCCTCCGTTATGCAGAACTTGCCGTCCTCGATGCCGTAGTTATTGGTAACAGGCCTGATCGCAGCCGCTCCGCCAACGGCAAATAGCGAGCCATCGTGGCAGAAATCCTCAACCAGCGACTTGCCGCTCGGAAGGGTGGTGGTCTTCCGAACGCCAAACGACTGATTTTCGTAGCCAATCGTGGTTGCGCCAAGCTCATTCGTCTGACTTCGGAGGCGGCCGACTGCGTCGAAACCGTATGTCCGCGACAGGCTGACGCCACCGCCGCTCTCGGTCTGGGCGGAGATGTTCCCCATGCCGTCGAAGGAGTTCGTCGTATAGATCGTGAGACCGGAATTTGTCTCTGATCCGATCCAGCCGGTTGTGTTATAGGTGATGGAACTGGTCGAGCGATCCCTTTTGGCAATGGTGTTCGGACCATGCAACGTGTAGTCGGAGCGGGTCACGTCGGTTCCGTCATAGTAGTCGGTATTGAGCAAACGTCCAAACGAGTCCACGGTTGAATTATCGGAGTATGTCGTTATCGAGGATGCCACAGTACCATTGGACTCTACGCCGCCAAATGCGTTCATGCAGGTCGTAACGGTCTCTCCGCCGCTGCTGACATTAGTGGCGGTCAGTTTTGCAAGGGACGTGAAGCGGTCGCCGGAGTAGCCCTCGACTTGATACACAGAACTGTTGCTTTCTGCTGGATGCGTAAATGCGAGCGGCAGACCATATGTCATATCCTCGTTGGTCGAGTACTGCCGAACGCTCGTCACGCTGCCGAGGTCGACGTCCCACGTGGCTGCTGAGTTCGTACATTGCTTTGTGATGTTGGAAACCGCGCCGAAGAAACTGTAGAGCGTCTCACCGATGAGAGTCCCGACAGTCCCCTGAATCACGACCTGCTGATCCTCACGGGACCGTTCAACGAGATTGGTGGGGTTTGCAGGGTCGCCCGAGTTCGGCTGGGCGTAGGAATATGTAAATACTCGGCTGATCCCGTTGGTAATCGGTACAACGCTGTTAGTCAGCCAACCGGTAGTCGGGTCATAGCCGTAGTCTACGGTCAAGCCATCGTCGTACTCGACTCGCGTCAGCTTTGAGCGAAGAAGCGCGCCGTTGGTAGAGCAACGGTTTGTTTCGTCGCTGTAGTGAAAGACGGTCGTATCGGTGTATCCATTAGCGGTGACCATGATGTTGGTCGGACGATCTCCCGCGTTGAATCCTGTCCTGGTAACGACATCGCCGCAGGCGCTTACGCTGGTCGTGATGGTCACCACCCGCGAAGTGGCAGCTGGCGCGGTCTGAGCGCGCTCAACAGTGCCCCAGGGATAGGCGATTGTGGTTCCGCTTGCTGCGGCATTGTCATCACCGACATCCGTGATTCCGCTCTTGGTTATGTTCGTGATCCAACCCCCACCCGCTGCACCAAGAGCGCAGACTATGGAATTACTTCCATCCTTGGAGGTGTACGTCACCTGCTTGACGACGCCCGTGTTCCAGTCAATAGCCACATCGTACTTCGGACCGATTGCGGAGGTTGGGAAGCCGCCCAGCCACGCGCCTGGCAGCGCGTTGGTGTTGACAGTAGCCTCGCGTCCGTCAATATGCGTGATCTTCTCAAGGGTCCCGTCGGCCCCGAACTGATGAACAATGCCTGAGTCGAAGTAGAGGGCGTAGGTCAGATCCGTGTGGCAGGTTGGCGTCTGATCCCACAAGACGTAGGATCGATTGGAATTGATGCCGATGGGATAGCCCTTTTCAAGGAAATTGGTGATTGCCTCCTGCCACGGGAAGTCGAATTCCACCAGCGTTCCACGCGGGCGAAGAACCGACGCTCTCTTCACGTGGTTGGTCAGATTGGTGCAGGAACCGCTTTCCACTATTCGTGTATTGAGGCTGCTGGCCGTGTACCACCCGTCATTATCGAGAAGGGGCGGAACAAGGTATTGGTACGGCAGGTTCGTGGTTCCGCCCTGAGACAGGTACGCTTTCGGATGCAGCCCGCCGTACCAGACCGGAGGCGCGGCGAGTGGCAGGACCACGTAGGGCAGGTCCTGGTCCGCCCGATACACCATCGCTCCCGAATCCGGCCCGAATCGCTCGGTATCGACGCCGATGTCAACGAGGTCGTCCCTGTCCAGATCGGGCCAGGGATGGTTCGGATAGATGACCGGAGCCGGCATTGCGGGGAACTGCCACTTGAAGACAGCCTTCTTGCCTTGGGCGGTCCAGCCCTGAGCATAATAGTTCGAGGGAGGAGGCGGGGTGCTCTGAAAATTGGGAGGAACGATTATGTACGTGTTGGTTCCGAGCCAGTTTGTTGTAATCAAGTAATTGGTGCCGACCACATTGGTGAATGTACAGAACACCCGCCAGACGTTCTGAGAGACAGCCTCATCCTGCTGATCCCAGATGTTCGTTTCGCCGTGCCCGTCTTTATTGGGGTGGGAGCAGAAGATGTGGAACGTTACACTTGAGATCGGGATGTTCGTACAGATATTCGAGATGTCAATCTTGGCCTGCAATCTGAATATCTTGACCTGCTTCTTTGCTGCTGAATCGGTTGGATAGTAATGATACCAAACCCGTGGATTGTCGTTTGACAGCCCGCAATAGGTTTCGCCGTAGTCAATATGGTTGGGACTGGTGTGCGTCGGGAAGTAAAGCTTCGCCCAGTCAAGAAGTTGCGTGTACGTGCATTCACCTGCGTAACTCTCCTTGGTCTGAACCTTGTTGCAGTTAGTCACACCGTCCGCAGTCCAGTCACCGCCACGGGCTGTCCAGACCAGCGTCGTCAGCACAGACACAACCTGTGTCTCTATCAGGTGGCTCACAATTTCCCATGAGTGCAACGGCATGTTCGTATTCCAACCGTATTCACCAAACGAGTTCGTAATCTGGCAGTGCCGGAAGAGATTGGATGATGTCCACATCGGAAAATCATTGTCCGGGTGACTGATGTTTGCTGAGGTGAGCCCCTCGAAGTTCCCTGCCGCGTTTGCATTGGTCTGACATACATAGCTCGTGCAAATCTCCGAGAGCTTCTCTGCGAAGCGTGTGTATTCATACATCGGCCAGCAGTTCGTAGGCGGGTCGAATCCATTCGTGCTGATGTTCGCCGCCTGACAGCGAAGCACGATCCCGCTGTAGCATTGCCACAAGTTGTTGGTCAGGTCGCTCCACTCCTGAGTGGGCGGCCAGTTCGTGAACGAGAAATCCGGCTCCGAGGCTCGGACTTCCGGACTTGGCACGGAAACAAGAAACAATCCTGCCACAAGGCCGCACAGCCAGCTTGTCAAGTGCCGCTTTTCATAACCGGCTATCTGAGCATCAGGCGACTTCATCACTGCTTCCCTCTCAGCGGCGTCTGCAAATTCAGCTTCAGGACATTGTTGGTGTCGCTTGTCAAAGACTGCAATGGATTACAGCCGCGACGGTACGTCTGAAGATTGGTCCATCCCGTAGTGTTGGTGTAGGAGGCGACCGCATTGGTGATGCCTCCGAAGTATTGCTGTTCCCACCAATCCGGAAGCCTGTCGCCGTCAGTGTCCGTGGCAAAATCGTTTATCAGGATAACGTGATTGATGTTCGTCCCGTATACCGCGGGACCTGAGAGCTGGCTCAGTCCGAGAACTATGCTCTCCTGCGGTTCGATGACTTGGTTGGTCTGGTCCGCTTTGATCGTCACCGCGACCTGCTTGTTGGTCTGTCCCGCAGTGAATACCACCGTCTGGTTCGTGAACAGATAATCGTTTGTTATCGTCGCAGTGCCGCCCTGCACGGAGACCAGGCCAGAGACAGTGGTGGACGCCGCGGGAGTGAGAAGCACGGTCACACTGATAGAAATATTAGTGGCCGCCTCCGCTACCGTCTGTTCACTGACCGAGAACCTGAGTCGCGGCGGCACTGAGTTGGGGTTTGTGGGATCCGTTCCCAGACGCAGTTCATCCGCATTGCTGACGCCATCCCCGTCGAAATCGGCATTCGGCAGCACATGGTCAATCGTCGTGATGTTGTCGTTAGTGCTGGCGTTGATGATCTGCTGCTCCAAGTAGTCCAGTATCCCGTCCCCATCCAAGTCTTCGTAAAGTGTAATGTTGAGTTCCGGCAGCTGATTCGTGATTGAGACTGAGGCCGTGGAGTAGATTCCCCTTGCCTCTGTGGTGTTTGTCACCCCGTTCCCATCGGTATCGCGCCACGCCTTTATCCAGTAGTTGGTCTGGTACAGGCTCCCGATCACGTATGCGCCCGGAGCGGAGAGGACAACGGAATGATTGGTCGACCAACTGTTTGACGATGTTACCGCCACGACCCATATCTTTCCCGTCTGCATTCCCACGTAGGATATCGTGCCGCAGGCATTGGGCGGGTAGTTGGGGTCCAGCGGGTACGGGTCGTCTCCATCCCTTGTTCCATCGCCGTCGGTATCCCAGCATGTCGGGTCGGTTCCGACAGCGTATTCGTTCGAATTGACCAGACCATCATTGTCGGGATCGCTGCTGCCTGACCAGTTTGTAATGGAGCTGAAATAGAGGACCTCCCACCAGTCAGGACAATTGTCGGAGTCGAGGTCTGGATCGGTCATCGTCAGGTTGATATTGAAAACGCCGTTTGTCACGCTGACTGGGTTATTTGAGTAGACTCCGCACGAATCGGAGGCATCTATGGCGCCATCACCGTTCCCATCCGTGAACGCCTTGATCCAGTAGTTGGTCTGCGTGAGGTTCGGGATGTTGTAGACGCCTGGATAGGATATGTTGCCTGAGTGTTCGGTTGACCAACTATTCGATGAAGTGACGGCAATGACATAGATCGTCCCGACTTGTCTGCCGCCGTACGACACAATCCCGTTAATGTTTGGGATTGGGTCCTGCATGACAATGTTCACTCCACTCAGGTTGGTGGTGAGGAAGGTGGCTGAGGCGGAGTACCAGCCCCAAGGCTCCCATGGGTCGGCCGCGTTGTTGGTATTGACGTCGCGGTACGCCTTGAACCAGTAGTTGGTCTGGTTGGGAATGTTGGAATTGGTATACGCGCCAAGCGAGGCGAGCGTTGTTGAGCGGCCCGTGTACCAGCTATTTGATTCCTTGACTGCGACAACCGAAATCATGCCGTTCCCGTACTGCCCCTCGTAGGAAACGCTGCCGGAGACGCTTGCCGGAAACGAATTAGAGTTTGCGGGGTCGGTACGGCACATATAGAACTCGCGGGCATCGGGAATACTGTCCCCGTCCTGATCGTAATCCCCGTTTCCGGCTGCGTAAAATCGAACCGTTGGGACCGCGCCTGTTGCAGAGGTATCGGTCCATTCAATCCAGTTCGTCGTCAGATTCACATTGGTAGTCGCGGAGAGATTCCACCAGACTTCCCCGACCAGATTCGAGGAGGAGAAGATATCCAGCTTGTTCGTGTAGGTGTCGGGATAGGCTATTGTCAGCCTCATGCCGTTGGTGAGCTTCTCGACGGCGGTGAAGCGGATGTTTGTGACACTGCCGCCTGTCCACGCCTTCATTATGATCACGTCCCCACCTTTGTCCTTTCGCGCCTTGGCTTCCGTGTCTTGTACGACGTGGTATTTCGCAAGGTCGTTGGCAAGGATAAGGTCGTAGTGAATCGCAAGCCTGGCCTGATCGTACATCTGCGTCATGAATTCAACTTGCTCATCCCCCATGCCGCTGGAGTAGAGATTGGGATACAAGAGGAGAACGGTCCATCGCGGATCATAATGGCTTGGCGGGGGAACTGCGGCGATCTCTTTGCCGTCAACATTAACAAACACAATCTCCCTTGTTGTCATATCCTCAAGCACAGTAACCGGGTAGATCACGTAGCCGCCGCAATCCACTGGTACGAGGCCTGAAACAAAGCCTTCTGGGAATTTGGCGGGATTGAACAACATCGGATTCGCTTCGGTGCCCTGCGTCCAGCCAAAGAAGTCGATGCCAGGGGGAGCTACGGGCATCCATTGGAACTGGTTGCGTTCAAAATCAGAGATCAGGTCATTCAGATCGCGGATTTCGGATTCCCCGTAATTACTGAATGCATCCGCCTCAGGTTGAGTGAGCTCTGCGAAATCCTCGTTCCTGCCACCAAGTGCGGCTGCCGAAACAAGCACAAGGGCAACCGCAACCAAAGATATGTTCCCACGGGGAAGCCATTTCGAAGGAGATGATTGGAGGGTGGATCCTTCTTGAGGGCGGCGGAAACTCCCGTGTTTACCGAAGAGCCACATTATCATCCCCCCGTGAACGACGCCAGTTTGCGCTCGGGACGACAATGAACATGCGCAACTCATAGCTTTATATATGGAAATATGTTGTAGCACAAGACTTTAAGAAATTACTTGTCGGGGCTCAGGCTTTATGGACAGGTGGCCGGAATTGCCGGCACACAGAAACTACTTGCCGCCAGAGGCTGATCTTTAATATGCGGGTAAGGTTTCGGAATTGAGCCGGATGTGTATTCACGACGACTCGTTCTCCGTTTGTTGCATAGTGGCCCTACCTGCCTGATTTCAGCCCTTATTCATGGCCCCAGCCTCCCCGCCAGTTGATTCCAGTGCATCTATTGGAGGATGTGCGGAAGGGCTGAAGGCGGAAACCTGAAACCTGAATGGAGAGCAATGAATCTGATTCTGAATAGGGACACGTTCCAGATGCCGACGGACGCCTGGTACCAGCTCGCGCCATTGGGGGAGTTTGCTCATGCGGCGGCTGGCGTGGTCCAGGTCGTTGACGTGGAAGCCTGCACTGCGATGGCAGCGCGGTTCAAGGCGGATGCGGCGGTGGCGAACTTTGCCGGGTTGCTCGTGGATTTCGACCATTTCTCGCTGGATGACCGAGCACGGTCGGAGGCCGCCGGCTGGATCGTGAACGTTGAAAGCCGGGACACGGGGCTTTGGGCCAACATTCGTTGGTCGGATGTTGGAGAGGAGGCTGTCAAGGGCGGGCGTTACAGGTTCCTTTCCCCGGTGTGGGCGCGGAGTGACTGTGTAGACCTCGGCCCTTCGACAGGCTCAGGGCAGGGAATGCAGCGTGTGCGACCGGTGCGGTTGCTCAATGCTGCGGTGACGAATGACCCGAATCTGAAGGGGATGGTGCCCTTGGCGAACGGGGGACAGAGGGTTGATGACAGCGGTCAGAGACCAGTTTTCATAGGGCAGAATGCTGGCGAATCGGGGTCTTCACAAGATGCGCTAGTTGATTCGTGTGCATGTAATAGAGGGGCGCGCGTTGATCATGGAAAGGATGAAACGACTATGAAGAAAGTGATTGAGAAGCTGGTGAACCACCTTGGACTGCCGGGTGATGCGACGGAGGACACGATTCTGGAGAAGATGCAGGGGCTTCCCAGCCTTACGGCTGTGACGGACCTGCAGAACTCGCTGAAGAAGGCGCAAGACGAGCAGGACGTTCTGAAGGCGGATCTTCAGAACTCGGTCAAGCAATCACAGGCGGACAGGGACGCGCTTCAGGGGAAACTGAAGGGCGCTGAGGACGAACTGGTGAACCGGCACCTGGCCGAGTTCGAAGGCGTGATCAGCGAGGCGACCAAGCCGTTCTGGGCGGAGCAGTTGCTGAAGAACAGGCAGGCGACTTTGGCTGCTCTCGCGGACGTGGCTTCTCAGCACGCGGCCGAGAAGGATGATGGCGCCAAGGGCGACGACAAGGGGTCGGACGCGGCAGGCAAGGACAAGAGCCAGAACAGTACGCGGAAGCCTCTGCACAATCGGGCAACCGCTAGGCCGGTGATTCCTGGGATTGCGACGGGCGCACCGCTGTCAGGGCAAGCCGAGAGCAAGGCGGTCAAGATCCGGAACCGTGCGCACGAAATCGCGAAGGGGGAAGGCGTGGCGTTCTCGACGGCGTTTAGGCGCGCGGAAAAGGAGATTTGCGGAGAATAGCAGAGGTCTCTCGCAGAGACCCCTGAGGTGTTTGGGTGGTGTGAGTACACAGAATCGACAAGCGAGGTGAACGATGAGTCAGAGCAATACAAGGGTTGGTGACATTCGGGTTCTGGCGGGTGAGGCGCTGACCGGGAAAGAGGGTTATCTGGTGAAGATGACCCACGATACCGGTGTGGCGGAAGTGAAGTTGCCGGCGGCAATCACGGACTACGGGTTGTACGTGGTCAAAGAGGGTGCCGCGGATGCAACCCTCGTTTCGGTGCAGCCGATCGAGGCGAACCGGAACGTGCGGCTGAAGCTGAAGGGGACGTGCAATCCGGGGGATGTCCTGGTGCTGGCGGCGATCGCCGGCAGCGACGCCGGAATGGTGAGGTCGCTGCCTACAGCGGGCGGGACGTACCGCGGGCTGGCGGTTGCGGAGGAGGCCGGGGTGGATGGGCAGCTCGTGTTGGCCAGGCCGGCGATGATTGGAAATATCGTGGTGACGTAACGTCACCAGTAGTCAGAAGTCAGAATTCAGTAGTCAGTAGAAAGCGAAGAAGGAGAAAGACATGAGCAGATTAAGTGATATCAGTGCGTCCCCTACCCTGCGCGAGTATGCGCAGGGAGCGGCGCAGGACGCGATCATGCCGGTGGCGGATTTTCTGGCACCGACAGTAGAGGTGGCTACGAGCGTGGGCCGGTTCAAAAAGTACACGGAGAAGAATAGGTTCCGGATCCCGAGCACGCTGAGGACTCTGGGCGGCCGGGCATCGGAGCTGCGTTTCGAAGCGACGGACGCAACGTACAACTGCGAGCCGCATGCGCTTGACTACCCGGTGGACAACCTGGAGCAGCTCGAGGCCGAAGGGCTTGAGGACATGCTGCGGGAAGGCGTGACGGCTGTAGCCGAGATGGCTGCGCTCTCTCATGAGGCGAGCGTGATCAGCGCGGCACTGGAGGCCGTGGGTGCCGGGACGAGCAAGACATGGAACGC
>Ga0118677_10014387_pt1 | contig 11179 bp, 11 predicted proteins | sample AliMusrvi5mmetaG_FD_86154 | JGI IMG/M metagenome (GOLD analysis project Ga0118677, IMG submission 86154)
CGCTTCAACTACCGCGTCATGAGTCTGCTGATCGATCTGGACCGGCTCGACGAGGCCGACCGTCAGACGCCGCTGTTCGGCGTCAACCGCGCCTCGCTCTACAGCTTTTACGAGGCCGATCACGGCAAGCGCGATGGCTCGCCGCTGCGCGCGCATGCGCAAGGCTGCGCCGCGCCGCATGGCATTGATCTGGCCGGCGGCAAGGTCCTGCTGCTGTGCTATCCGCGCCTGCTTGGTTTCACCTTCAACCCGCTCTCGGTCTATTTCTGCCATCTCGCCAACGGCGAGCTGGCGCTGATCATCTACGAGGTGCGCAACACCTTCGGCGACATCCATTCCTATGCTCTGCCGGTAAAGCCCGGCGAGGCGAGCCCGGCCGGCATCCGCCAGCAGCAGGACAAGCAGTTCTATGTCTCGCCGTTTGTCGAGATGGCGATGCGCTATCATTTCCGTGTCCTGCCGCCTTCGGACACGGTACGGCTGCGCATCCTCGAGACCGATCGTGAAGGCCCGCTCCTCGCCGCCACCTTCAGCGGCTGCCGCCGTGCACTGACGTCAGGTGCATTGCTGCGCTCGTTCGTTGCCCTGCCCCTCGTCACCCTGAAGATCGTCGCCGCCATTCATTGGGAGGCCCTGCGCCTCTGGCTCAAGGGCGCGCGGCTGGTCCCGCGTCCTGCTACCGCAGGTGCGAAAGCCGACCCCTTGCCGGTTGGCGACGGAAACCAATATGTTAGGCTGGCGTTGCCTGCCCGCGCCAAGGCGCTTTGGTCCGATGAGGGTCGAAACTAGCTCGGCCCCGTTACGGGGACAGATGTCGGACCAGGGGCAGCATGATGGACTGCCGATGGGCGACCTGATCACAGTTACTTCGGATACGGCGGACAGGCTGCCGCCGGACCTGCCGCGCATGGTGCGGCTCGCGCTGACCTACGGCGCCAAGCTTCAACGCGGCACCCTTGACGTTACCTTGCCCGATGGCCGCACCGTTCGACTCGGCGGCAATGCGCCGGGACCTGCCGCCGCCATGAACGTCCACGATTTCGCATTTGCCACGCGCCTGCTGCGCGGCGGCGACATCGGTATCGCCGAAGCCTATTTGCGCGGCGATTGGGACACGCCGGACCTGACACAGTTCCTGTATCTGTTCTGCGTCAATCAGGACTGGATGCAGTCGATGCTGATCGGCACACCGCTGATCCGGTATTTCCAGGTCATCAGGCACTGGTTCAACCGCAACACCAGGCGGCAGGCAAAGCGCAACATCTACGCGCATTACGATATCGGCAACGCCTTCTATTCGGCCTGGCTCGACCCGTCGATGACGTACTCCTCGGCGCTGTTCGATGAGCACACGCCAGACCTGACGTCGGCGCAGAACAACAAGTACCGCAAGCTTGCGGAAGCGATCGACTTGGCGAGAGCGACCAAAAAAATTCCCTATCTTCGTCCTGATGGAAAAACACAAACAACGGTTCGCTATGAGAAAGGAGTTCCTGTAGCAATTGATACAGTTGTTCTTGCAGTGCCTCACGACGAAGATGTTGACTTGGCATTGGTGAAAGCGGATTTGTTTAAACTTATAGTTGTGCCCGTTCTCGCAGCATACAAGATGAGCATTCACGAGAAAGACGTTATTGTAAATGGGACGGGGGTTTGGCATATTGGCGGTCCTGCATCAGATACAGGAGTTACAGGAAGAAAAATTGTTGTAGACACTTACGGAGGGATGGCACGCGTTGGGGGAGGGGCGTTTTCAGGAAAAGATCCCACCAAAGTAGATAGATCAGGAGCCTATGCAGCACGCTACATTGCAAAAAATATTGTTGCAGAAGGGTTGGCCACTCGGTGCGAGGTGCGCTTGGCTTACGTTATTGGAGCAAAAAAACCACTGATGCAGGAGGTGGAAACGTTTGGGACTGAGCGAAAAGCAACAAAAGTTATTACTGCATACATGAACAATCTTTTAGATACATCGGTACAGGGAATTTTAGATGCATTTGCTCTGCGCAGGCCTCTTTATTTTCAAACCGCGGCATACGGACATTTCGGCAGGGCGCAGTTTCCTTGGGAAAAAAGAGCGTGATATCTCTTGCAAAAAGCATGGCCCACTGTTACAATGTATAGCTATGGAAGAAAAAAAATACAATACAAAGGAAATCGAAAAATTATTTGCGGCTGGCGCTCACTTAGGCCATAAAAAGAACAGGCTTCATCCCAAGGCACGAAAATATGTCTATAAAATGGTAAATGGTGTTGCTGTTATTGATCTCACCCAAACTGCAGAGCAACTTCACTTTGCAAAAGAGTATCTCCAAAATGCAGCTAAAAATGACAAAAAATTGCTCGTTGTAGGCACAAAACGCGTTGCAAGCCAGTTTGTCCAAGACTACTGTAAAGAGCATGCAATCCCTTATATCACCACAAAATGGATGCCCGGGCTTCTCACGAACTTTGAAACACTTTCAAAAAATACCAAGAAAATGATTGATTATGAAACGGGAAAAGCAGATGGGTCGTGGGAACAATTTGTAAAGCATGAGCGGACAAAAATGCAGAAAGACCTTAACAGACTCAGAAGATTGTACGGGGGAATTGAGAGTATGAAAAAAAAGCCGGATATCCTTTTTATTATCGACATAAAACGAGAGAAAAATGCCCTTAAGGAAGCAAAACAAAATGGTATTCCCGTTATTGCTATTACCGATACGAATACCAATCCAGATACCGTTGATTTCCCTGTGGTTGCAAACGATGACTCCCCAACGTCTGCTCATTATGTTATTGAGTCTATTTTATCTGCATACACCGTAGAAAAAAACGAAGAAGCCAAGGCAACAAAACCGAAAGTACCTGCAAAAGAAGAACCAAAGAAAGAAGAAAAGAAGGAAAAGATTGCCACAGAGGCGACCGAAACAAAAAAAGAAGAGAAAAAGCCACGAAAAGCAGTGAAAAAGGCTGAAAAAAAAGAAACAAAGGAATAATTCGTAATTGCTGTCATTTCGAACGAAGTGAAACGAGGTCGAGATGACGCATGATTTTAAAATTTAATTTCTCTCATATGAAAATCGATCTCGCTAAACTCAAGGAACTTCGTGAAAAAACAGGTGTATCTTTTGCACTCTGTAAAAAAGCACTAGAACAAACGAATAATGACGTCCCTGCCGCTATAAAAAAACTACAGGAACTTGCAGGAGACAAGATTGAGGAAAAGTCAAAACGAACCGCAACCGCTGGCGGAATTTTTAGTTATATTCATCACAACAAAAAAATTGCCGCTCTCGTTGAGCTTGCCTCTGAAACAGATTTTGTTTCAGGAAATGTTGATTTTCACAAAGTGGGGCAAGAATTAGCTCTTCATATTGCATCTATGCCATCAAAAACAGTTGAGGAATTGCTTGAACAAGAATACGTGCGCGACCCAAGTAAAAAAATAAAGGACTTGCTCAAAGAAGCGGTTCTCAAATTTGGGGAAAATATTAAAGTGAATAGATTTTTACGCTGGGAATTGGGATTATAACTATGGACTTGAACGATTTTAAAGCACACCTTGCTCAAACGATTACAGCTCTCAAAGAGGAGCTCAAATCGATACGAACGGGCCGCGCAAACCCTGCAATGATAGAAGATATTATCATTGAAGCGTATGGTGGCTCCACCAAATTACGACTCAAAGAACTTTCAACAATTACTACAGATGGGGCAAGTGCACTTCTTATCGCGCCGTTTGACCCTTCCACAATCGTTGATATCGAAAAAGGTATTTTAAAAAGTCCGCTCGGCATTTCTCCACAAACACAAGGAACACGAATCACCATTCGCATTCCTCCCATGTCACAGGAACAACGAGAAAAATACATAAAATTGGTCGGGCAGATGATTGAAGAAAAGCGCTCCATTGTGCGCAATCACCGCGATGATGTGCGAAAAAAAATAAAGGAAGAGTTTGATGATAAAGCGCTCACCGAAGACGATAAATATCGTATGGAAAAGGACATAGATACTATTACGCAAAAAATAAACGAAGATATTGCCTCGATAAAAACTGCTAAGGACACCGAAATACAACAGGTATAAACCTCATAACTCACCATTGGTAACTTTAAACTTGAAACTTGCTTACATAAGTTATAAGCTATAAGCTTAATATTACAAGTGACTATTTGTATTTATGCTTTCCCTCATTCTTTTTATTCTCATACTGAGCTTTCTTGTACTTATTCATGAATTTGGCCATTTTATTGTGGCGAAGAAGAATGGCGTGAAGGTGGAAGAATTTGCCATAGGTTTTCCTCCCCGGCTCTTTGCTATTAAAAGAGGAGAAACAACGTACACCATAAATATTTTTCCACTCGGCGGATTTGTACGCTTATTCGGAGAGGAATATCACGATGAAGACAAAATGGGAGGAGTGCCATTTGATAAACAACGCGCTTTTGTTTATAAAAAACCTCATCAAAAGGCTGCAGTAATAGCTGCGGGCGTTATTATGAATCTCCTTTTTGGCATTCTTATTTTTTATGGAATTCTCGCCTTCAGCGGCTTTAAATCGGATCCGCTCCCTCTTCTTTTTCCCCATCACTTTACCTTTGGGGTACAAGAGGGAAGGGTGATAGCAACCAATATGGCAAAAAGTTCGCCCGCTGAACAAGCAGGAATAAAGCCTGAGGATATTATTTCCTCTTTTTCCGTGCGAAGGAGTGTACAACCTACCCCCGTTACTTCAGCAGAGCAACTGATAGCAGTTATCAAACAATCCTCTGGAAAGCAGATTTTTCTCCAGACAGTAAATCTCAAAGATGGTTCTGAAAAAACCGTCTCTGTGGTTCCCGTATATAATGAAACGGCAAAACGAGCCCTCATTGGCGTGAGTCTCATTGACGGCGTCGTCATTTCTTATACAAAACCGCTTGACAAAGTTTTTTCTGGATTTATGCATTCATATAATGTCCTTGAATATAATATGAGTACTATTGGTACGCTCGTTTCGCTTGCATTTAAAGAAAAAAGTGTCTCGCCCGTTTCAGGGGCCGTAGCAGGACCAGTTGGTATCTATGGTGTGGTGAATGACATGGTGCAAACCTCCGGCGCTCAATTAGTGAAGAATATTCTTAATCTTGTTGCGCTGCTTTCACTCTCACTTGGATTTATGAATATTCTTCCGTTTCCTGCTCTTGACGGAGGGCGGATGGTATTTGTGGTATATGAATGGATAACACGCAAACGAGTGAATAAAAAGGTTGAAAATATCACCAATATTGCTGGATTTGGTGTTCTTATGGGACTTGCCCTTTTGGTGTCTATTAATGACATCCTGAGGCTCTTTAAATAGCAAAGAATCCCCAAATGATTTTCAGCTCAAACACATTTCTCTATCTTTTTTTACCTATTTCCTTGGGGTTGTATTTCTTTACTTATTTTGTTTTTCCGAACAAAGTAAAAATTCTCAACATACTACTCATATGTATGAGTCTCTTCTTCTATTTATGGGGAAATGGTGAATACATCTTCGTATTCATGATATCGATTATATGTAACTACGTCTTGGGCAAAACGATACCCTCTGTTCAAAAAGGAAAAATACTATTAGCACTGGGTATTGGAATCAATATTGGCATTTTATTTTATTTTAAATATGCATATTTTTTTTACCGTCAGCTCAACGCCTTCTTGCCTTCACATTTCCAATTGAAAATACCTATTGAGAGCAATATGTTTCTCCCCATAGGTATCTCATTCTATACGTTTATGTCAATATCGTATCTATTCGATATCTATAGAAAAAAAATGAAGCAGGTTGCTCTTATACATTTTGTGACATACCTTACTTTTTTTCCCCATCTTGTTGCAGGCCCAATTGTTCGTTATGACGAGATTGGAAAGGAGATTCACAAAAGAAAAATAAATTGGGATATGTATTTTGAGGGATTCGTACGATTTTCATTTGGGCTCGGTAAGAAGGTGATTATCGCAAACAATCTCGCATTTGTTGTGGATAAAATCTTCTCACTCCCTCCATCAGAACTATCATTTCTCTTGGCTTGGATTGGCGCTTTTTCATACGCATTTCAAATATATTTTGACTTCTCAGGCTATACCGATATCGCAATTGGCCTTGCTCAGTTTTTTGGATTTCACTTTCCGGAGAATTTTAATATGCCCTACTTATCTATATCGATAGGCGCGTTTTGGCGAAGATGGCACATGTCGTTGTCGCGTTGGCTGAAGGACTACATTTATATCCCCTTGGGCGGAAGCAGAAAGGGAATTGTTCGTACCATTATCAACACCTTCATTGTGTTTTTTCTGTGCGGGCTTTGGCATGGAGCAGCCTGGACGTTTATTCTGTGGGGGATATACCATGGAACCCTTCTTGTTATTGAAAGAACAGTAAAAAATACTTTCCATTTTGTACCGAAAAGTAAGCTGTGGGTTATTCCCACCTTTCTCCTTATTGTTATTGGATGGGTTCTCTTTAGGGCTCCAACCATTTCCTATGCGCTTAGATATATTAAAACATTATTTGATTTTCATGAAATAGGGTATATTTCCCGGTTCTATAAACTTACCTATTATCTCCCAAACAACGTTATTTTTTCAGGATTGTGCGCCCTCGTTCTTTCATTCATACAACTTCCCAGATCAAAAAATATATTCGTCTTGGGAACGTTTGCTCTCATAGTTCTTGTCTATTCTCTTTCCATTGTAGCGAACACAAGTTTTTCCCCATTCATCTATTTCCAATTTTGAGTATGAAACAAGTTATTTCGCTATCAGGTTTACGCCTTCCTCATACATCGGGAGGTATGTCTATGCTCATACATGATATGCAGGTATTCGTATTTCTGGTATTAAGTTTTGTCATCCTATTGCTCTTTTTAAGAACGAAAAATAAAAAGAACTATCGATTTGGTAAAATTTTATTTGTCATAATTTTTTTATTCATACTTTTTTTACCACTGTTTCAACAACGCTTTACGCTCTTCCAGTTTAATCCTCTTGTGGAGAATAGATATAGAGCGCCTGCTCCTCGCCTATCTATTTTTCCCGCACTCTTTTTGCGAAAAAATGACTATGCAAAAAAATTTGAAACCTATTTTAATGATGCTTTTGGGTTCAGAGATATTCTTATCAAACTTAAAAACCAAATTGACTATACCTTTTTTCGCTATTCATCTGAGATTTTGATTGGAAAAGATAATTGGCTTTTCTACAAAAGCGTCAGTGAAGTTGCAGAGGTAAAGTTAAATAAATCTGACAATAAAACGTTCGCGCTAACCATTAATCATATGCTTTATGTGAACTCTCGCCTTAATCAAAAGGGAATTCTCTTTGTGGTGCTCCCTATTCCAGACAAGAGTACTGTATATCCTGAAAATAATACCGGAACCACAATTATTGCTCCTTCTACATCCCGCTTTTATACGTTTATGCAAATGCTCAAATCACATCCTGAAATCAAAGTTGTTGATGCGCTTGCCATTTTGCTTTCTGAAAAGAAAAATTATACGCTCTTTCATAAAACCGATATGCATTGGAATGATGTGGGTGCTTCTTACGTGTCTCAACATATTATTTCTCAACTAGCCGAATATACAAAAACTCCCCTCAACTGGTTTTATCCGCTTTCTGTTCATTATTATGAAAACTTTACCGGGGGCCAGCTCTCAGCGCTTGCCCTCATCTTCCCCACGCTTGAGTCAAAATTAACTACTCAAGGAAAAAAGGAGTTTGCATCTGAGTCACTCCCCACGCCAAAAAGGTTTGATTATCATTTTGTATCAAGCCTTGGTTCATCCCGCTCACTCCTTCCTAAAACGGTGATCATCGGCAATTCATTTACGGAAAACTTTATGGATACCGGGCTTGTTGATCATTTCTCAGAATTATATGTATTGCGCAGCTGTAATGCAGAACATATGAGGGAGTGTATTCCCGAGGGAACAAAAATAGTAATATGGCAACTTATTGAAGAAAGCTTGGCTGATGAAATTAAGGTACAATTATAGATATATATTATAGTTTTTCTTGTATACTAAACTATGGAAAACGCCTATAAAAATATAACCATCTCGGGAAAAGTTGCAGTGGGAACAACCACTCTTTCACGCAACTTGCAAACAGTGCTTGGATGGCAACACATTAATGCTGGATATATCCAACGGGAGTATGACCGGATGCACAACATTCATGAAAATAAACAGGGCGCTGCATCTCGAAGCGATGAACATGAAAAAAGTATTGAAGAGATGACGAAAAAAATGCTCACTGAAAACGAACATCTCATCTATGAAGCGTGGCTCTCTGGATTTGTTGCAAAGGAAATTCCGGGAGTGCTGAAAGTGCTCGTCTACTGCTCACATGATGAAGTCCGTGTGGACCGTGTGATGAACCGCGAAAATGTGAGCAAAGATGAGGCAAAAAAATGGATCAAACAACGAGAAGAGGAAAATGTTGAGAAGTGGAAAAAACTGTATGGCGATTACGAATTTTGGGATCCAAAATATTACGATATAGCTATTGATACTTATGGATGTGGACCAATGGAAACGGTGGGCAAAGTGCTTGATAAGTTAAAATATAAGACTAGTTTTAAAAAGTGATATTTTCTAAAATCACCATCTCCGGTAAAATATGTACGGGAAAGTCTTCTGTGTTCAAATTGCTTCTTGCTCAGTTGAAATGGCCTACGTTTTCAACCGGAGCATACTTCCGCGAGTATGCACAAACTCATAGCATATCCCTCAATAATGCTGAGGAACAGTCGGAAACATTAACACATCAAGTGGATGATAAGGTAAAAGAAATGTTGGGAAAACCAGGCAATCTGCTTCTTGATGCCTGGCTTGGAGGTATTTTAGCCCACGGAAAAGACGATGTGCTCAAAGTACTATTAATTGCAGATGACTTAGTACGTTTTAAACGATTTGCCAAGCGCGAAAAAGTTTCCCTTGAAGAAGCACAAAAAGAGGTTCTTCTCCGTGACTCAAGTTGGTTTGATAAGGTGAAAAAAATATATCAACGAGAGGATTTCTTCGATGAAAAAAACTACTCCGTCGTCATCAATACTTCTCATTTATCAACTGAAGATATTGCCAGTCGTATAATAAAATTACTTACATGAGCGAATCACTAGTCACGAATCCCACATCACTGTATAATACTATCTATGCGTTACTCAAAACTCTTTGGAAAAACTGTCCGGGAAGCACCGTCTGATGCGACAATGGATTCTTACAAACTTCTCTATCAGGCAGGATATATTCGTGAGTCCACTGCTGGTCGCTTTTTCTTTTTACCGCTGGGCATGAAAGTTCAACAAAATATTATGAAGATTGTGAAGGAGGAAATGGACCGGGCGGGAGCACAAGAAATGGTATCCCCAGTACTTCATCCCCTAGAACTCTGGAAAGAAACAAATAGAACCAATACTGCAGGATTTGAGCTGATGCGCATACAAGACAGGAGGGGAGCAGAATTTGCTCTCGGCGGCACTGCTGAGGAAATGTTTGTTGATGTGGTGCGTAAATTCCAGATCAGTTATAAAGAGCTTCCCTTTAATATCTATCAGTTTTCAACTAAATTTCGAGATGAACTGCGTGCGCGAGGAGGTTTGTTGCGAGTAAGAGAGTTTATCATGAAAGATGCCTATTCATTCGATGTAAATGAAGAAGAGTTTAAGAAGGAGTACAAAAATATGGGGGATACCTATACCCGTATTTTTAATCGATTAGGTTTGCATACCGTTGTAGTTGAATCTGATGGCGGCTATATTGGGGGAGACTACTGTCATGAGTATGTGGTTGATTCACCTATTGGAGATACCAATTACCTTACCACGGAAGACGGAACCTACGCGGCTCATGAAGAAGTGGCGCTTTTTGATCGGGATGAAAAGAACGTAACAGAAGAGCTACAACCCTTGACGGAAGTGCCAGCAAAGCGGGGCACCACCATGGAAGATGGTGTTCTATTTCACAAAAAACCCCTCTGGCAACAAATTAAAGATGTCTTGTTTGTTGATGAAAAAAAACGATTTATCCTTGCCATAATCAGGGGAGACTTTGATGTAAATGAAGTAAAGCTCAAGCATCTTACTGGAGCAGTTACCTTGCGTCATGCAACGGATGAGGAAATTCGTGAAAAACTGCAGAGCGAACCGGGCTTTATTTCGCCGGTAAAAATTCACGAACTTGCAGATAAATCCATAACCCTTATTGTTGTTGCAGATACGTCTCTTTCGACCATAAAAAATGCCTATGGAGGAGCAAATAAGCTCAATACTGATCTTGTGAATGTAAATTGGGAACGCGATTATAAGTCAGATATAATTGGAGATATTGCGCTCGCAACTGAAGGGTGTACAAAAGATGGGAAAAAACTCATTAAAAAGAAGGGGATTGAAGTAGGGAATATTTTCCAGCTTGGATACCATTATACCAAGCTCATGATGGATGCTTTGTTTAAGGATAGTGATGGCGCTGATAAGCCCTATTATATGGGTTGCTATGGCATTGGCATTGGGCGTACCTTGGCAACCGTTGTTGAGACGTATCATGATGATCGTGGAATAACCTGGCCTGAGAATATCGCTCCTTATAAAGTGCATCTTATCGCCATTGGGAAAGATTCAGTGCCTCTTGAAAAGGCAGAAGCTCTCTACCAATTGCTAACGACTAACTACCACCTAGAGGTTTTATTTGACGATAGAACCGATCTATCTCCCGGCGCAAAGTTTGCCGACGCAGATCTTATTGGTTGCCCGTATCGCTTGGTTATTTCTCCAAAAACAGGAGATAAGATTGAAATTAAAAAGAGAACCGAAAAAGAGATAAAATTGATAACGATTGAGGAATTATTAAATATAATTGAATTGTAAATTGTCGACTGGATCCCCGTCTTTCGGCCAGAGGCCGATCGCCCTTTGGACGACACGGGGATGACACAGAAAGTACGGAAAATACAGAGTGTGCGAAGTTTATTGTTTTTAAGGTGACATCGAACCAAGCACAAAAGGTTCGCAGGCACCTAAAAAATAATAAACGGAGCACTACAAACCTTCTTGTTTGTCATCAGGGAGGCCACAGATTTCTTGAAACACTACATCCAGAACTCGTAGCAAATGAATTTCATAAGCTCTAGAGTCGCAGGTCAGCATGAACGCTTTATGGTTAGCGGGCAA
>Ga0118677_10014388_pt1 | contig 11178 bp, 2 predicted proteins | sample AliMusrvi5mmetaG_FD_86154 | JGI IMG/M metagenome (GOLD analysis project Ga0118677, IMG submission 86154)
CTTGATGCAACGCTACGCGCATGTGGACTTCGACCCGGAGGATATCGGGGCCTTCACGGTGGACGCGGCGCACCCCAACATCACGCCGGTCATGCCCGCCGCGCCACCGCCGCGTCCCGTATCGATTCGCGCCGCACACCCGCCTCAGGTCGAAGCGCAAAGCCTCACGGAAGCGGCCGACCCGAAGACCGGCAAGCCGCGCGAATGGATCATCCCGCTTGCCAAAGAGGTGAATCTGCGGTTGGTGCGGATTCCCGCCGGCACCTTCGTGATGGGCGACGCGGCCGGATATGAGGACGAGTGGAACGAGCGCCCTGTCAGGATTGAGAAACCATTCTGGATGGGTGTGTTCGAGGTCACCAACCAGCAATACGCGCTGTTCAATCCGAAGCATGACAGCCGGCTTGAGGTCAGCGAGTTCCTGCATTTCAGCGGCGGCGAACGCGGGACCGACCTGAATCAGCCGTTGCAGCCGGTGGTGCGCGTTTCGCAAACCGAGGCCCTCGCCTTCTGCCGCTGGCTCTCGGAGAAAACCGGAGAGCCGTTCACCTTGCCCAACGAAGAGCAATGGGAGTGGGCCGCGCGCTTCGGCAAGTGCGACCCTGACGGACTAACTGGCAAGGATTTCTCGAAACTCGCCAACCTTGCCGACAAGGCATACTACACTGCCGGCAATGTGGCCGTCCCTTTGACCCGCCGGATCGCCGTCGAGAACATCGACGACGGCTATCAGGTGTCCGCGCCTGTCGGCCACTACGCGCCCAACGAAGCCGGTCTTTATGACATGATCGGCAACGTGGCCGAGTGGACCACCTCGAAATGGAAACCGGCCGCCCAGGGCGACCTGCAGGTTGTCGCCCGCGGTGGCAGTTGGCAGGACACCCCCTACCGCGCACGTCCCGCCTCACGCGCTCCCTACCGGCCTGAGATGAAAGTGGTCGATGTCGGGTTCCGGGTCATCGTCCCCTCTGACCCGGGCCCCGTGGTCCGCTCATCCCCGGCCATGAAGTAACCCCCGATTTCCCCGCGCTCCACCGCATTGCCCGCACATGATGACCATGAAAACAGCGCTAATCACTGATACCCGCCGATCCTCGGCCTTGTGCTTGCTCGCGTTTTGCGTGATGGCCGGGGGCCTGGCTGCGGCCGAACCGCGGCCCAACCCGGACTTCCCGGCAACCGAGGTCCGCTTTGGCTGGCTGCGTCACGAACATCTGCAGCCGGATCAGCCGTCGCAACGCCCGCGCCCGTTTCATGACAAGCTGATCCGCAATAACTTCGATTCGCTCCGGCTCGCCATCCAGGATCTAACGAAAACCTTCGGCGCCAAATATCCCAAGGGGGACCAGTATCTCAAGCGCCTTGCGGAAATCGAGCAAGCCGTGATCGAGACGCAGGCCCCGCTCGCGCCGCTGGCCGCGGCGTTCGATCTCCTGCACAAGGAGGCGTTGGTGGCGAATCCGTTGCTCGACTTCGGCGCGCTGATGTTCATTGATCGCGCGGGAGGCCCCCTCAACCCGGAGGCTTGGCTCAGCATTGCCCGAACCCGGCCGGCTGGCATTGACAACGCGGTCAAGGTCCTCGCACCGGTCTCGCCGGACGGCAAAGTCACCACGCTTTTCACGCCGCCGGACAAGGCGGCCATCGCCCGCATGGATCTGCATTTCGACGGCAACAAGTTGCTCTACTCGTCGAACGCCAAGAAGCCCCGCTCTAACGACGGCAACTGGCAAATCCGCGAAGTGGATCTGCCGCCGACGCCCGATCCGGCCACCGGCCAGCCGGAGGTCCGCGAGATCGAGACCATCCCCGACGTTGATGTCGAAAACTATGACTCGTGTTACGGGCCGGACGGCTCGATCTATTTCATGAGCACGGCGACGCAACTCGGTGTGCCTTGCATCGGGGGCGGAGCCCCGATCGGCGGCCTGTATCGCAAGAAGCCCGCAGGCGCGGTCGAACGGCTGACCGTCGATCAGGACCATAACTGGCATCCGTCGATACTCCCTAACGGACGCGTCATGTATCTCCGCTGGGACTACACGGACACGCCGCACTGCTTCAACCGGATCGTCTTTTCGATGAATCCCGACGGCACGGACCAGTCAGCCATGTATGGCTCGAACTCGTATTGGCCGAACTCGATATTCTACCCCAGAGCGGTGCCCGGCAGCACGACGAAGTTCGTCGGCATCGTCAGCGGCCATCACGATATCGGCCACATGGGCCATCTCGTCCTGTTCGACACCATGAAAAGCCGCTTCGAGGCGGACGGGGTGGTCCAACAGATTCCGGGTTACGGCAAAACGATCAAGCCCGTGATGCAGGACAACCTGGTCGGAGGCTTGCTGCCGCTGTTCGTCACGCCGTATCCGCTGTCAGACAAGTATTTCCTCGCGGGCGTGCAAACCCAACCCGACTCGGGAACCGATCTTTATCTCGTCGACGTCTTCGATAACGCGCTGAAGCTGTATGGCACGCCGGGCCGCAGCATGATCGAGCCGATACCGCTGCGCAAACGGCCGCAGCCGCCGGTCATTCCCGACCGGACAATCGCGGACGCGCCAACGGCGACCGTCGTGATGAGCAACGTCTATGTCGGTGCCGGCCTGCAGGGCGTCCCGCTCGGCAAGGTCAAATCACTGCGGATCTTCTCCTATAACTTCGCGATGCGCGGCATGGGCGGCACACCCAACCGGGTCGGAATCGACGGCCCCTGGGACGTCCGGGTGATCGTCGGCACGGTGCCTGTCGAAGCTGACGGCAGCGCGAATTTCATCGTTCCGGCACGCATGCCCATCGCTGTCCAACCGCTCGACCAGGAAGGCAAGGCGCTCCAGTACATGCGGAGCTGGTTCACCTGCCAGCCGGGCGAGGTGCGTAGCTGCGTCGGCTGCCACGAAAGCGCCAACACCGCGCCGCCGTCACTGATGGCCAAAGCGGCGCAGCGCAAACCATCTAACATCACCCCCTGGTACGGCCCGATCCGCGGCTTCAGCTTCAACCGCGAAGTCCAGCCGGTGCTCGATCAACATTGCGTCGGATGTCACACGGGTGGGACGAATCTGATGGGCCGCAACGGCGATAAAATCGCCGATCTAACACTCAGGCCTGACGAAGCCATCGTCTTGAAGAACGGTGTGCGGGATCCGCCCGCGCATTTTCCTCCCGCCTATTTCCAACTCCAACGATTTGTCCGCAACGCAACGCTGGAGGGTGACCTGCACATGCTTACGCCCTACGATTTGCATGCGGATCAAACGCGTCTGGTCCAACTGCTCAAGAAGGGGCATTACGGCGTCAAACTCGACGCCGAGGGCTGGGACCGCTTGATCACCTGGATCGACATGAACATTCCGGCGCACGGATCCTGGAAAGACATCGTCGGCAGCAAACTGGTTGATCCGGTCCATGCCAGACGCAAGGACTTGATGCAACGCTATGCGCATGTGGACTTCGACCCGGAGGACATCGGGGCCTTCGCGGTGGACGCGGCGCGGCCCAAGATCACCCCGATCATTCCCGCCAAGCCGCCGCAGCGCCCCGCGTCGATCCGGCCCACGCATCCGCTGCAGGTCGATCCGGCGGGTCTGGCAGAAGCAACCGACTCCAAGACGGGCAAGCTGCGTGAGATGATCGTTCCGCTTACCGCTGAGATCAAGCTGCGGCTGGTCCGGATCCCCGCGGGCACGTTTGTCATGGGCGACGCGGCCGGTTACGAGGACGAGTGGAACGAGCGATCCATGAAGATCGAAAAACCGTTCTGGATGGGAGTGTGCGAGATCTCTAACCGGGAATACGCGCTTTTCGATCCGCAACATGACAGTCGGCTCGAACGCAGCGAGTTCTGGCATTTTGACGGCGGGGCACGCGGGACCCCCGTGAATGAACCGCTGCAGCCGGTGGTGCGGATTTCGCAAGTCGAGGCCAACGCCTTCTGCCGCTGGCTCACTGAGAAGACCGGTCAGCGCTTCGTTCTGCCCAGCGAAGAACAATGGGAGTGGGCCGCGCGCTTCGGCAAGTGCGACCCTGACGGACTGGCCGGCAAGGATTTTTCGAAGCTCGCGAACCTTGCCGACAAGACATACTACACCCATGGCGATGTCGTTGCACCCTTCCGTCGGATCGCGGTTGAAAATATCAACGATGGTTTCCGGGTCTCCGCGCCCGTCGGTCACTACGCGCCCAACGAGGCCGGTCTCTATGACATGATCGGCAACGTGGCCGAATGGACCACCTCCAAATGGAAACCGGCCGACAAGGGCGACCCGCAGGTCGTCGCCCGTGGCGGCAGTTGGCAGGACATCCCTTATCGCGCACGTCCCGCCTCACGTGTCCCCTACCGGCATGAGATGAAAGTGGTCGATGTCGGGTTCCGCGTCATCATCCCCTCTGACCCAGGCCCCGTGGTCCGCGTGTCACCGTGAATGCAACCTGTCGTCCCGATGGAAACCGGAAATTTTATTTTGACATGCCTCGAAATTTCTGACATGCGCTTTAGCACAGTTGCATAAGTGTGTGACTCTTGGCGCATGTCGGCGCTGTGTCAGCCAACCGCACCCCAAGCAATTCCAGTCAAAACCCCACGGTCATGCCCCATCGATTGCCCACGCGCCACGCCTGCGACCGCTTCGCTGCCGCCGCGCCACGCCCATTTTCCGGACTTCCGTCCCCGCCCGCCCAAGATCGTTAAAAACACCGCTCGAATTCAAACCATCCGCTCTCACAACCAGCCATCCATTATGCCATCCGCCAACCTGAACCGAACAATAAAAACACCATGAATATCATCACCCTGAAGAAAATCATCAACCCACGGACTCCCATCCGACAATGCGCTGTCGCCTTGGCGGCCATCGCCGGATTCGCCAGCTCCGCCTGGGCCACCCAGACGATCAACGTCAAGTTCGGCAACACGAGTGTGGCCACCGACGCAATGAACGGCAAGGCGTTCATCACCAACAACTACCAGCAGGCACCGGCACCCTACACCGGGACCACCTGGAACGATTATTTCAGAGCCGACATTGCCATCCTCGCTGACGCCGCCATTACTGTCACCGGCCTGTCGGACAGCGATGGCATTGCCACGGGCGTGGGGTACACCACCACCTCAGCCCAGAATCCCAATTATTTCTTCGGCCCCAGGGTTATGGGCAACCAGCCCAATGTCACCTTGCTGAACAGCGGAGTTTACAGGGGACCGGGATCGGGCAGCGGCAACATCATGAACACCCGCTTGGTCGTGACCGGGTTGGACCTGGCCAAGACCTACAACATCTATCTTGCCTGCTCCTCCGAACTCGGCCTCAATAGCCGTTGGGGAATTGGCACCGCGACCACAGCGCCTGGGACGACCAAGGACATCCTGAACACGACCGCAACCAAGACCGCGCAGACCTGGAAGCCCGGCGACAACTGGCTGGTGTTCTACAACGTCGCGCCACAGGCGGACGGCAAGATCTACGTCTGGGGCATCAATCTGAATAATAACACCACTACTAACAGCAATATCACCCTCAACGGTTTCCAGGTTGTCGATGCCACCGGCTGGCAGAACTCCGACAAGAGCATCTATGACTTCAAAATACCGGCACTCACGGGTTCTTATTCGGTGATTTCCGACAACGGTACCGGTAACAACATCACGGTGATCCTGCCCTATGGCACGACCAACAGGACCGCTCTCACGCCCACCTTCACGCTTGCCGACGGCGCGACTTGCCTCCCGGCATCGAATATCCAGCAAGACTTCACCGATCCGGTGGACTACACCGTGACCGCTCAGGATGGCACGACCAAGACTTATCATGTGACTGTGCATTCCGAAAGGAAAATGTTGACCTTCAGTTGGGTCTCGCCGAACGGGGTCACATCGAACGCTGTGATCAACGAGGCCAATCACACCGTCGCGCTCAAGGTTCCGTATGGCACGGAACGCAACGGGCTCATTCCCACCTGCTCGGTTTCCACCGGGGCCTCCGTCTCGCCGATTTCGAACACCGCCCAGAACTTCACCAACCCGGTGACCTACACCGTCACCGGCGAGGACGGCGGCACCCAGGACTATCAGGTGACCGTCACCAATGAAGCTCCCATTGTATCCCCGTCGGGATACAATCCGATTACGGGATTGCCGTGGAATATCGGCGACCATTATCAACTGGTCTTTGTCACCAGCACAACCAAGAGCAACGCCGAAACAACGATGCCGGCATACAACACGTTCGTGAACTCGGTTGCGGCCACTTCCACCCTGCCCGGCGTTAAGTTCGCCAGATGGTATGCCATTGGCACAGCGCGCGATGACGCCACCACGAACCCTGCCAGGGTCAACGCGCCGGTCTCCTACCCGGTCTATCTGGTGGACGGCAACACCATGGTCGCCACCGGCTACGCCGACATGTGGGATGGTTCGATCGCGAATGGCATCAATTTGAACCAGAACGGTGCCACCGTCGCGGCAGGCACCCAGGTGTGGACGGGTTCGAACATTTCCGGAACGGGCCAAAAGACATTTTATAACGATTACTCGCAATATGGCAGGGTCGGTGACGTGAACGCCGGATGGATTAATTATGGTGACACCTCGCCCGGCTCTAAAGTGATGTATGCCTTGTCGGAGCCGCTGACGGTCAGCGTTGCCCCTCCCACCGCTATCGTGACCCTCGGGATTTCGGACACCACGCTGACGGAAGTTGCGGGTCCCAATCATACGGCAACAGTGACCGCTACCCTTTCGGAGACGACTTCAAAGGATGTGACGGTGAACCTGGCGTTCTCGGGCACCGCGACATTCGGGACCGACTACACCTGCGCCACGAGCATCGTGATCCCGGCCGACACGTTGAGTGCCTCGATCCCGCTGACGGCGGTAACGGACACACTCTTTGAAAACTCCAACGAGACCGTTGTGGTGGCCATCAGCACCGTGCTCAACGCACTGGAGAACGCCACTCCCCAGCAGGTAACCGCCACCATCATCGACGGCAACACACAACCGGCGGGACTCCCAAGCCCGACGGGCATCAATCCGATTACCGGATCGCCCTGGAACATCGGCGACAAGTATCAACTGGTTTTTGTCACCAGCACGACCATAAGCAACATTGACAAGAATATCGCCACCTACAACACGTTCGTAAATGCGGCCGCCGCCACTTCCACCCTGCCCGGCATCCCGAACATCCTGTGGTATGCCATCGGCACCGCGCAAAACGACGCCGCCACAGCCCCCGCCAGGGTCAACGCGCTGGTCAGCTACCCGGTCTATCTGGTGGACGGCTTCACCAAAATAGCCAACGGTTACGCAGACATGTGGGATGGCACGATCGCGAATCCTATCAATCTGAACCAGAACGGCGCTACCGTCGCGGCAGGTACTTATGTGTGGACTGGCTCGAACACCAATGGGACCGGCGGCAGGACATTCTATGGGGATTATTCAGATATGGGGAGGGTTGGAGATGTGAACTTCGGGTGGATTCAAAATACAAACGCGAATAATGGCCTGCGCCCGATGTATGCCTTGTCGATGCCACTGACGGTGACGGTTGCGCCACCGGAGATCAAAGTGACGCTGGGGATTTCGTCCACCGCTCCGCTCGCCGAAAATGGCGGCACGGCCACGCTCACCGCAACGCTGTCGCAAACGACACCCCAGGACGTGACGGTCAATCTGGTGTTCTCGGGAACCGCGACGCGCACCGCAGACTACACGTGCGCCACCAGCATTGTCATCCCGGCCAACACGTTGTCCAACTCGATCACGCTGACGGCGGTGGACGACGCACTCTATGAAGGCGCGAACGAGACCATCGTGATCGACATCGACACCGTGGTCAACGGCCTGGAGGACGGCACCCAGCAGGTGACCACCACGATCCTCGATAATGATGTGCAACCGGTCATTGCAGCCCCGACGGGCATCAATCCGGCTACGGGAGTTATCTGGGCCGCCGGCGATAAATACCAGTTGGTTTTTGTCACGAGCACGAGCACCGCAGCGACGAACGAAAACATCGCGTTTTACAACACGTTCGTGAACACGGCGGCAGCCGGATCCTCTCTGCCCGGCGTTCCGAACATCGTGTGGTATGCCATTGCCTCCGCAACCAACGACCCCGCCACCCCCGCCAATGTGAATGCGCTGGTCACCGCGCCGGTCTATCTGGTAAACGGCACCACCAAGATCGCCAATGGCTACACGGACATGTGGGATGGCTTGATCGCGAATCCCATCAATTTGAACGAGAGCGGCGTTGCCGTCGCGGCTGGCACCCGGGCGTGGGCGGGTTCGTTTAGCAATGGAACCAGTTGGAAGCCTATGGGAAAGGGCGATGGTTATGTCGAGTTCGGATTGCCTGCCAGCACGGACGGCCAGTGGATTGATTCGGGTGAACAGCAGGGCGGTGTTGCCCGAATGTATGCTCTGTCGCTGCCTCTGACTCACCCCGGCGGCGGTGTGATGACTTACGCCCTCTGGGCGACCATCAACGGTGCGAGTTCGGATCCCACTGAGGATTCCAACCACAATGGGATTCCCAACGGAGTCGAGTACTTCATGGGTGCCACTTCGGCCAATCCTGCCACGATGCCCACGGTGGCCAACACCGGCGGCGTCATTACCTGGACCTGGCCGTATAATCCAACCGCATTGGTCACCTACAAGTTCCAGCTTTCCGATGACCTCGTGAACTGGCCTACGGAAATCGCGCCGCCCGACGCCAGCATTGTCGTCACGCCACCCGAGTCGCCCGCGACCTTGGGGACGGTGAAGTTCACCCTGCCGAGCGGCGCAACCAAGAAGTTCTGCCGCTTGATGGTGACGCCCAACTGAGGCACACGGATTCTAGCAACATTATACTCCGGGCTGCGTAAAAACCGCCCGGAGTTTTTGCCAGACCAGAAGACATAGCGGGTCAGAAGTATTCTCCACAACCCGTAACCACCTCATCCCCTAACTCAACACGCATGATTTTCCGGAGTTTATTGGGTTTCTCTCCGGAAGCCTGCGGGGTAGTCGGTGTGCACCGGCGGCCCCGCTTTCTTACCAGCAACGACTATGTTAGCAAAAAACTCTCCCATGATTTCACATCCCATGAAATACAACCTGCTTCCTAACATGATCGCCACCCATCCGACTGGAGCACATTGTTGCCAAATCGCAACTCCAGGGCCTGCCCGCTGCCAGCACGTCTCCTTTCTAACAGAACTTGCCATGCTCGTCCTTGCGCCGATGGCCATGGCGCAGCCGACCATCACCGCGCCGCCGAACGCGCCGGCCGCCGTGGAGTGGAATGCCGCCGGAGGAGAACTGAGACTCCGATACCACGACGCCGTGATTCTCGATGCCGTCATCCGTGCCGAGGACGCGGCGGGTCGCACCGTGGCGGGAGTCGGGATCAAGTTCGAACCTTCCACCCAATCCGGCGAGAAAATCGAGCAGCGCCTGAAGTTCTCGCCTGTCGAGCCGCGGGAGGGTGTGAAACTGGTCTTGAGCGGCACAGTCACCGGCAGCCAGGAGGCATTCCCGGCGGAATCCGCCAGCGAGGCTCAAAAGCGGTTCCCGCTGGTGCGCAACAGCGTGGGTATGAGCCACAATTTGCGCAACAACGCGGTCTATGACCGCCGTTGGGATTGGGTGCTGGACGGCCCTGCCGACGGGATGACACGCATCGAGCCGAAACTTTCCAACCAGCAAGCGGCCACATTCTCCTGGGTGAGCCGCCCTTCGCCAGGCGCGCGGCAGGCGGCTATCGAGTTGGTGTTCCGGCCCCGTTTCTATCAGAAACACAAGGATCTCGGCTGGTTCGAGCCATGGAACTATCAGGTGTGGAAGGGGTCGGTCACGGGTTTCTGCAGTTGGTGGTCCTACAGGGACGGCTTCAACCAGCAGGCGCTCGATGCGGTCACGGAAGTCTTCGCGGCGCAGCATCTCCCCGATTTCGGGTATCGTTATCTACAGATCGACGCCTGCTATGAATCCGGTGGGGGGCCTCCCGAGGGATTTCTCAAGTGGAACAACAAGTTCCCCGGGGGATCCGACTATTTTGTTAGAAAGACCCGTGCGGCGGGCATGGAACCGGGCGTCTGGGTGTTTTGCGTGTTTTATGAAAACGACCCGCTTGTGCGCGAGGCCGTCACGCAGCATCCCGCATGGTTTGTCCGCGAACCGGACGGCAAGCCCAGGCGGTTCCTCAATCCGTGGACCGGTGGTTGGTGGTATGCCGTGGATCCGACCAACCAGGAAGCATTGGACCAGATGGTGCGCCCAACCTACCGCAGCCTTGCGAAATCGGGATTCAGTTATGTGAAGATCGACGGGGCCGGGGACCTTGTCGATTGGGGCTACCGCAAGTCCCGGGACTATCTCAAGGAGAGGCAGACGACTTCGGGCGACGCGTTGCGCAAGTTCTATCAGGCCGCGCGCGACGAACTGGGCCGCAATGTGTATATCCTGTCTTGTTGGGGCGTACTGCCCGAACAGATCGGTGTCGTTGATGGTTGCCGGTTGGCGACTGACGGCTTCCGGGCCTCGTCGTTTCAAGGATTCAACTCGTGGGAAGGCGTGGTCTGGCGCAACGACCCGGACCATTGCGACGTGTTGCCCGGGGGCAAGGCGGAACGTGGCGGGATGAAAACCTTCGCGGTGGACGATGCACCGCCGAGTTCGATCATTCGTCCGTGCGTGGTCTCCATGGCCGGGGGCGTGTTGCTGCTCAGCGACAAGGCGGAGGTGTATCGCGAGTCGAGAAACATCGAGGGTGTCAAGCGCGGTTCCCCGGTGCTCTCCACCCTGCCGGGGCAGTTGTATGATTACACTTCGCGCGGACCTGGTTGGACGTTCGAGAATTCCTTCCGCGATTATGTCCAGAAAGGTTGCGGCGAAGCGACCTGGTGGCTACAGGAAATTGACCGACCCTTCGAGCACTGGTCCGTGCTGGCAAGGTTCCAATGGGGTGATGGCACCGACCGGGATCACCGGGAAATGCGCGGTGCGCCCGCGCAGGAAGTCAAGTTCGCCGACCTTGGCCTCGAGGCCGACCGCGAGTACCTGGTGTTCGAGTTCTGGACTCAGAAGTTCCTCGGCAAGTGCAAGGGAGCGTTCACCGCCCCGGCCATGGACACGAACAACGGCATGCAGGTCTTCGCCATCCGCGAGGCCCGCCCGAATCC
>Ga0118677_10014389_pt1 | contig 11178 bp, 7 predicted proteins | sample AliMusrvi5mmetaG_FD_86154 | JGI IMG/M metagenome (GOLD analysis project Ga0118677, IMG submission 86154)
CAACAAGGTTGTTTACCACGCCATGAAGGTGCTGAACGATCTGGAGTGGGGGTTCGGCTGGCCGGTTCTGCGGTTCAATTTTCGAGGCACAGGGCTGAGCCACGGCACCCACGACGGCCGCGCAGAGACCGGAGACGTTCTGGCGGCGCTGGAGTGGCTTGAAAACGGTTACAAGCTGTCAATTGTCGTGGCCGGCTTCAGCTTTGGTTCGGCCATGGCGCTGAGCGCTTGTTGTCGTCCGCCGAGCCCGAAAAGCGTGCATGCCGTGGCCGCTCTTGGCCTGCCCACAACCGCCGATGGCCACAACTACCGCTATTCCTTCCTGGCAAACTCGACCCTTCCCAAGCTGTTCCTGAGTGGAGACAACGACACCTTTGCGCCGGCTGCACAGCTGGCCGAGGTGGTTGGCTCTGCCGCAGAACCCAAATCCCTGGTGCTGCTCCCTGGCGCCGATCACTTCTTTACCGGTCAGCTGGAGTTGATGCAGCAGGCACTTGCCGGTTGGCTTAAGGAGCAAACGAAATGAACCCGGTCAGCGATTCAGCACTCGACGCAATGCATGCCACGGCTACAGGGATTTTTACAGGCGCGGTGAAAGCCTGCAGCATTGGTCAAGCCTTTGATCGCCGCATTCGGTTTGAGGGCGACACGATGCATCGGCTGCTTCCCGACGGCAGCGGGCCGGATTCGATCGATCTCTCCTGCTACAAGCGCATTTTTGTGGTGGCGCTGGGCAAGGCGGCCGGTCCCATGCTGGACGTGCTTATGGAACGGATGAAGCGCCGCCAGGGGCTGCGGGGCATCTGCTGCACCAACCAACTGCCGAGCAGCCGCAACTGGCGTTTCAGGTATTTTGAGGGCGGCCATCCGCTGCCCAACGAGGACTCGTTTGCCGCGGCCCGCGCCGTTCTGGCCATGGTCAAAAAGGCCAAAAAAGACACGCTGATTTTCTTTCTAATTTCAGGCGGCGGCTCGGCGATGTTCGACTTGCCCCTGGACCCGCAGATTTCGCTCGACGACACGATCGCTTTTCACCAGGTGCTTCTGGCTTCAGGCGCGCCGATTCATGAAATCAACACGCTGCGCAAGCACTTTTCAGCCGTGAAGGGCGGGCGGCTGGCTATTGCCGCGCCGGATGCGGCCAAGGTGAGCCTGCTGGTGCCGGACGTGCCGCTGCGTTCACTGGATGCTCTCTCTTCCGGACCGACCTCGCCGGATCACTCGACGGTGCCCGAGGTGCGCGAGTTGATTGAGAGGTACAAGCTGGAGGAGAAGCTGCCGGCCTCAATACGCGCATTTTTTGACCGCGAAGATCTGCCCGAGTCTCCGGGAAACAAGAGCTGGCTGCCGCCGTTTTTTCCGAAGCTGCCTTGGGGCGGAACGCTGGCCACCCGGCGCGCGACGGCGGCTGCCTCCATGTCTGGTGAGGACCCGGCGTTTCGCGATTCGGTTTACGAAATTCTGCTTTCCGGCCACGACCTGGTGGAGAATGCCCGGATACTGGCCGAACAGGAGGGCTACTACGTTGCGGTAGATAACAGCTGCGACGACTGGGACTATGCCGATGCTGCCCGGTACCTTCTTGAGCGCTTCCACTCGTTGCGCGCGACGCATCCCAAGCTGTGCCTGATCTCCGGAGGCGAGGTTACGGTGACCATGGATCGCACCCCCGGCGCCGGCGGACGGAATCAGCAGTTCGTGATGGAGTGCGCGCTGGAACTGGAGCAACATCCGGGCGAACGGCTGACCGTATTCAGTGCCGGGTCAGACGGTATCGACGGCAATACGCAGTCGGCGGGGGCCATCGCCGACCCGACGACTGTAGCCCGGGCGCATACTTTTGGATTTCACTTGAAGTCGTCGCTGGCGGCATTTGACGCCTGCCCCATGTTTACGGCACTGGGCGACCGGGTGGTGACCGGGCCCACGGGCCAAAACCTGCGCGACCTGCGCCTGCTGATGGCCGACAACGATTAGGGAGGCCATTACGGCGCACAACGGGCATACAGTTCATCGCGGACACTGGTGCTTAGTTCAAAACTGCAGCCGCGTTGGAGTTGCGCTACCTCAGGGGTTAAAACCCCTTGGGTTTCTGGCTGCTTTTGGCACGATGGAAGTCGTGCCCGACACAACGCGGGTTTTTGAAACACTCTTTAATAACGCTCGTAGCGACGGGCCGGATGCTGTAACATTGCTGTCACATTCTTAATCTGTTTCTCAGGATAGGGTCGTGGCTCGAAAAGTAAATAGCAAGACCGTCGTAAAGACGCCCGATATCCGCACTGTCGCCGCTTTGGCTAAAGTTTCTATCGCCACCGTCTCCAGAACCATCAACGGCTCGCCCGCGGTGAGCGAGCGTTTGACGAAGCGTGTCTGGCAGGCCATCGAACAGCTGAATTACTTTCCCAACTCTCACGCGCGCACGCTGGTCAGCGGCCGCAGCCGCCTGTTCGGCATCATTGTAGAGAACATCACCAACCCGTTCTTTCCCGAGTTGATTCAGAGCTTTGAAGAGATTGCGGTGGCGCACGGGTACGAGATTCTGGTGAGTTCGTCGAACAGCGATCCGGCGGTATTGACCAGCTGCGTGCGGCGCATGCTGGAGCGCAAGGTTGAAGGCGTGGCGGTGATGACGTTCGGCGAGGAAGAGCCGGTGCTTGACCAGTTGGCGCACAGAAACGTGCCCATGGTGCTGGCCGAGTTTCGCCTCGACGACCCCAAGACAAGCACGATTTTGTTGGACTACTCCACGGGCATTCGCGCCGCGGTAAACCACCTGGTGGTATTGGGCCACAGCAAGATCGCGTTTCTGGCAGGGCCGCACAAGCTGCATTCGGCCATTACGCGCGAAAACGATTTTCGCACGGCGATGCATGAAGCAGGGCTGGGAATCGAGAAGACGTGGATCGTCGAGTGCGATCATACGCTCAAGGGCGGGGTGGCCGGATTCAAGCAGTTGCAGGCGCTGCCTGAGCGGCCGACGGCCATCGTCTGCTCGAACGACATGACAGCCATTGGCGTGCTGCGCGCGGTTTACAACGGAGGCTTGCGCGTGCCGCAGGATCTGTCGGTGATTGGTCTGGATGACATCGATTTTGCCGAGTTCACCTTGCCGCCGCTGACGACGATTCGACTTGATCGAACCGAGCTGGCGCGTGCCGCGTTTGAAGCGCTTCGACTGCAGGCGGAGAAGGATGGGAAGCCTACGATCCAGCGCGAGTTTCTGGTTTCGACCAGTCTGGTATTGCGCGGATCGACGGCGCCGCCGCCTGGGAAGGGCTGACCGGGGAATTCCGCGCAGTTTAGGTAAAGAGCAAGATCTTCCGCCGCCGCGAGATAATTGGCCAGAAGCTCCGGTTGAACATGAAGCCTGGCCGCGTCACGACTACCTGATCCTTGTGGAGAAGAAATGAAAAAGGATGTACTTCGCGCGTTCTTTTTGACCGTGTCTCTGGCCATTCCTGCTCTACCCGTGAGCGCCCAGATTCAAACCGAGCTTATGGTGACTGGCAAAGATGCGGCCGCGCGCATTGCATGGTGGCGCGATGCCAAGTTCGGCCTGTTCATGCATTGGGGCGTCTATTCGATCCCCGGCCGCGGTGAGTGGGTGCAATGGCAGGAACAAATACCGGTGAACGAATACGCGAAATTGGCGGACCAGTTTCATCCTTCAAACTTCGATCCAGATTCATGGGCCGCGACTGCAAAGGCGGCGGGCATGAAATACACCGTGCTTACCGCGCGGCATCACGACGGGTTTGCGCTCTTTGACGATCCGGGGAGCAGTTTCACGGCGGTCAAATCGGCTGCGCATCGTGATTTTGTCGCTGACTATGTAAAAGCCGTGCGCAAGGCCGGGTTGCGCGTCGGCCTCTACTACTCGCCGCTCGATTGGCGCTATCCGGGCTTTTTCTTCCCCGGGATTTACCAGGCCAGCGCGGAGGAGTTGCGCGCGCAGTATCATCGCCAGTTGGACGAACTCGCCTCCCACTACGGCAAGCTGGATATTCTGTGGTTCGACGGCGGGGGCGACGGCTGGCTCGGCTTCGGCGGCGTTGGCTTCACGGACGCATGGCATGCCCGGCCCATGAACCAGCGCTACCACGGCAAATTCGACTGGCAGGACGATGCCGCGGTGAATCACCTGCGGCAATTGCAGCCCACGATCATTACCAACGACCGCACCGATGCACCGGCCGATTTCAAATCCCGTGAAGGGGACGCGGCTCTCGGCGATTTTGACAGCGACGATCCGTGGGAGCTGTGCACCACCCTTACCGAGGGCGCCTGGGGATATCAACCGAACGCCAAGTTGAAGTCGCGCGACGAAATCATTCGGCTGCTGGTTTCTGCTGTCGGGCGGGATGGCAACCTGCTTCTCAACGTTGGACCGCGGCCGGATGGGCAGATCGATCCGGCACACGCCGCACGCCTGGGCGAAGTTGGCGAGTGGCTGGGCAAGTATGGCCAAAGCATCTACGCAACACGTGGCGGCCCTTATCTGCCGGGTGATTTTGGCGTTTCAACCTATCGCGGCAAGACGATCTTCCTGCATATTTTCAGCGCTCAGAACGGAACGCTAAACCTGCCCGCGCTCCCTGCCAAAATTCTTGCCTGTGTCTCGCTCACAGGGGAACAAGCTTCGTGCAAGCAGAGCGATGGCGGCGTTGAGGTGACGCTGGCGGGCAACAAATCTTCGCCCGATACGATTGTTGAAATGACGCTGGCATCGCCCGCGGCAGAGATCAAAACAATTGCCACGGCGAGTACCGCGAAGAAATAAGCGCCAAACGGGCGGAAGCATCCGGACGCCGCCACGGTTGGGGCGCCCTTAGCGGCCTCCGCCCTGAAATGCACTCGGGGTTCAGGTGGTGTGTACCGCCGCCATCCGGTTGCGCATCTCCGCGGCCCGGTCGAAAATTTCCGCTTTGCCTAATCCGACGGCTTCATACATGGCAAAGATATTGTCGTCGGGGGTTTCGGGGGAGATGGTGTGCGATGCGGCGAGGATGTAGCCGCCGCCATCGGCGGTCATGATGGCGATCAACTTTTCGGTGGCGCGGCGCACCTCGGCGGCCGTGGCGTGGGGCAGCATCTCCTGCGTATCCACGCCGCCCATGAAGGTCAGATGCTTGCCGAATTCGCGCTTCAACTCCGTGGGGTCCATGCCGGGGCAATTGCTCTGCATGGGGTTGAGGATGTTGACGCCGATTTCGATGAGGTCGGCAATCACCGGCCGGGCCGCTCCGCAACAGTGGAAGGCAATGGCCAGGTCGCGCGCCACGCCGACGTCGATGACGCGCTTGAGGTGCGGCTTGATCTGCGCGCGCCACAGCTTGGGGCTCATCATCATGCTTTTCTGGCCGGCAACGTCGTCGCCGGTCCAATACCAGTCCAGGGCGAAGCGGTCGCAGGCAGCGGTTCCCAACTCAATGGCGAAGTCTGCGCATCGGCGGAACATTTCAAAGGCCAGCTCCGGGTCGCCGCCCATGTCCATCATGCCGTCAACCATACCGCGCAGGCGCCAGTACATTTCAAAGACGCAAGGCGAAACGTCGCAGCCAACAAAGAAGTCGCGACGGTCTTTCAAAACCGGCTCCATGAGCGCCAGCAATGCCTCTTTGCGCTCAATCGGGAACTGGTAGGCGAGCACCTGCTCGCGGGTAGCGCCGGCCAGCGGGTACTTGAGGATCTGGTTGAAGCCGTGGCGTTTTTCCCAGGTGATGCCCCACCAGTCCACGTGGGTTTCGCCGTCGTGCTCGTGCTCGATGCCTTCCATGGCGTAGTTGTTGTTGACCCAGGTCTGCTGGACGTCGTTGCCCATGACCTCGCCGAGTGCGGAGGCGGGAATCTCCAACATGCGGGCGAGTTTACGGGCGGTCTCGGGATGAAACCACATGAAAATGGGGACGCGATCTGCCGGTTGGCGGTTTAGGGCCGCATGGACACGCTGCTTGTGGTTCATTTGAGGAAATGTATCACGGAGGGAGGGGGTGTTGCAGTGCCGGGAAGGCTACGCGGTCTGGAGGGCTTCCTGGCCTTCATCCCAGTCGCCCGAAGAGCGCATGGCGGTAATTTCGGCGCGGGTGGCGTTGGCCGCGGTGCGCCGGTCAGGGTAAACCTGCGGCTCGCCGAATTGCACAGTGGCTGAGAAGCCGGGAGTTTCCAAAGCCTTCATGAGGTGAGGCAGGAACTCGATATCGCCAAACCAGCACAGTTCGCGCTCTTCCACGCCGCCCTCGATGACATAGCGAACGGCGGCCGCGGTGATTTGCACTCCGGCGGAGGTAGCGGGGTCGATAAGGCGCGGATGGAAAGGAAGCACCTCGCTGCCGTCGGTGCTGGTGCCCTCGGGAAACAGGAGCACGGGAATGGGGAGTTTGAGCCTTTCGGTCATCTGCTCGGCTACCGACATGGCGCTGGCCATGCTGGACCGGTCTAGAAAGATGGTTCCTCCGACCCGCGCTGCTTTACCGAAGAAGGGCCAGCCGCCTATCTCCATCTTGGCGACAAAGGCGCAAGGCATGGCCGCGGAGAGGATGAGGATGTCGAGGTAGCTGAGGTGGTTTGATACGACCAGCCCGTGGGTGGGCGGCTGGCCCTCGACTGTGTACTCGACACCCATGCCGTGGAGAATTCCCTTGGCGGAGGCCTGCACCCACTGGGCGCGCCGCTCGAGCGTAATGGGCCCGTGGAGGCGGAGGAGCCAGTGGCGAAGAATGCACAGGAAAAGAGCGAATGCCAGCGCCACAGCGCGCCGGAAGGCACGGAAACTCATGTTGTAAGAGGGGCCAGAAAGCGATTGCGCGCGGAAGGCGAAATGAGCTTGAGATCGAGCAGAGTGAGGAAGTCGATGGTGCCGAACTCCCTGTCCCAGGCCGGAGGGCCGCCGATGCGCGCGCCGATGGCCAGGTAGGTCTTGAGCAGCTTGGGGACCTTGACCTGGGCGGCGGGTGAAACGGAGATATTGGGATTTTCTTCGCGGGGCGACTGCTGTGAGTGTGCGCCCTCTTGCTCGATGGGACATGCATACGCGGCGGTCGGCTGGGTGGCGAACTCAGGCGGAACCCGGTAATTTTCAAGCTGGCGATACAACTGCCAACCCTCCGCCGGGTCTTTGGAGTTCAATGATGAGCAGCCGATCAAATAACGCAGCCCCATGTCGGTAGCATACTGTGCGATGCCCCTCCATAACAAGGTCAAGACCTCAGGCGTGCGGTGCTCGCGGTCAATCGAGGCTCGGCCAAGCTCAAGGACGCCGGGACGGAGCGGCTCATAGGGGGCAAAGCTGAACTCCTGCTCGGAGTAGTAACCCAGGTTGCGCTCGGCAGTGGTTCCGGACTGCATGCGGTAGGTGCCTACGATGCGACGGTCCGTTTTGTCTTCCACCAGGAGGTGTTCGCAGAAAAGGTCGAAGTGATCGGTGTCAAGGCCAGTCTGGTACGAACTGTCCAAGCCTTCGCCCAACTCGATATTGAAGACTTTGAAGCGCAGTCGGCAGGCGGCGTCACGGTCTTCGACGGTCTGCGCGAGGCGCAGGCGGTATCGGCCCACCTCCGCGTGGATGCGCGGCTTGGCTGGAGTTTCAGGCAGAGTTGGGGGGAGTGTTAGAGGCGGCGGCTCCACAAGGACAGCGGAGCGACGGGCGAACTTCCAGGGAACAACAAACCGAACTTGTGGAATCACTGGAGTAGTATCCGCCGCGAATTGTAACGGGACGGTGAAGGTGTTGCAAAGAGGTTGCAAAAGTTTTTTTCTTTAAGTAACCATTTCGTCATAAAGCTGGAATTGGGAGAGCAGGATTTCCGGTAACTTGGGAAGTTGGGTGTTACCGTCAGCTTTCGTTCAGTTGGTGTCGTTTCTGGTCCCTATTAGAGGATGACCGGGCGTGGGCTGCGAATGGATTGAAAACGGTAAGCAGTTGATTAAATAACATGTTAATGGCGTTTTAGATAGAGATTTGCAAGTCAGTCATGGCTTGGCATTAGATTGAGGGAGCTCATGAGGGGGCCGCGAGTCATAGCACAGCGCGCAAATAACTTGTGATGTATCTCACAAGGCGGACGAGTCTGAGGTTTCGGGCATGACAAGGGCCGGTGAAGGCTGTTCCGGACCTTGCCGGGTTAATTGGTATAAACCCGCACGTAGTCCACTTGGACTTCCGAGGGGAATGGGGTGGCGCCATCCGGAGAACCGGGCCAACTGCCACCGACCGCGAGGTTGAGCAGAATGAACTGCGGACCCGCATCGAAGGGCCACGTGCCGGGTTGAGTGGCAGCGTTAAACGTTGCGTATGGATTAGCGGGGTCGTCCACGTAGTACTGGATCTCGCCCTTGCTCCAGATCATGCCGTAGGTGTGCCAGGCGGTCGCCGAAAATCCGGATGGGTGATATTGGATCCCGGTCTCGAGGCCTGTGCCGTGAATTGAGCCTTGCACCCAGTCAAAGCCCTCGTTCTGCGGGTTGCTGCCGTCGATATGTTCCATCACGTCGAGTTCGCCGCAGGCCGGCCAACTGATGGTGACGATGTTGTTGCCCAGCAGCCAGAATGCCGACCACAAGCCCTGGCCTTCAGGCAGTTTCATGCGCGCCTCAATGCGGCCGTACATGAAACTGAACAGGCCTTGCGATTTCAAACGCGCCGAGGTGTATACGCTGGTTGCCGGCCGCCGTGCAACGATGTGAAGCAGGCCGCCGGTGTCCTCGTAGGCGTTTGGATTGGCAGTGTCGCACGGCGAGGCGCTCGCACCCCACGCGCAGTAGTTTTCAAGCTCGTTGTTGCCAAAGCCGCTGTTGCCGGTGTCGTAGGTCCAGACGTGAGGGTTGGGCCCGGCGTTGGCGCCTGTCGAGTTGGTGAACTCGTCGGACCAGACGAGCGCCCCGGAAGGAATGTTGGGCGAGAAGGCCTGGCTGGTGATGTTGCTGGATTTGCTGCTCGGGGACATGGCCATCGCTTTAACGGTCAGGTTGGAGGCCACGAGGAATGGAGCCTGGTAGACCTGCGAGGTGGCTCCGGGCGCGCTGCCGTCGAGCGTGTAGTAGATGATGGCTCCAGAGGTCGTGCTGGCCAGGCTGACGATGATGGCGCCATTCTGCGCGGCGCTGGTTGCTACTGTCGGCGCGGCAGTCTGGATCGGCGCGGGTGTTGCGCCGCCACCGCCTCCACCGCACCCCCACAACGATGCACTGAACAATACAACCGCCGATAGCAATGGCGCACTCGCTCTCATTTCAGACCTCCGGCATGGCACGAGGGAGCGGTGCCGCATTTGCCGACCCAATCTAAGCACTCTCCAACTCGGGAGTCAAACGGGAGGGTACAACGCGCGTCCAGAGGCGCAGCAAGAGCGGCTCAGAGAAATGGCGGTGATTGGCAGAGGATAAGGGAAGGGAAGTGGCAGTTTCGGCGTTCAAGAGGAAAGTGTGCCGGAAAATCGAACGGCCGGGAGTATCTACTGCTTCCCGGCAATCGCCCCAGACCGTTCAAGGAGGACACACATATATTCTGGCTCGTTTGTAACTGCCTTTGCTTCTATTGTCTTTGTGGAAGGTCAAATAATCTGCAAACATAAGAGCTTATAAAACAACGATTTACATAGCATATTGCTTGACCGAGTAAGTTCTTTGTTTTTCTTTTTAACATGAAGCAGAGTCTTCAATCCAACCTGCACCGCCACTGACTATTCATCGGTGGCGGGGCAGTTGTGGATGCGGCATTTACACTACGAAATACTTTGCCTGCGGGTGGTGGACGATGATGGCGTTGGTGCTTTGCTCAGGCTCCAGGTGGAACTGCTCGGTGAGGCGGACGCCGATGTTTTCTTCGGGCTTGAGCAGGCGGAAGATCTTGGTTTGATCTTCAAGGTTGGGGCAGGCCGGGTAGCCGAAGGAATAGCGTGAGCCGTGGTATTTCTGATGGAAGAGATCGGAGATGCGCGGCGAGTCTTCTTCGGCGATGCCGAGGAACTCGCGCGCCTGCTTGTGGGCCAGCTCGGCGAGGGCCTCGGCTGTTTCAACCGAAAGGCCGTGCAGGTAGAGGTACTTCGTGAAGTCGCCGGCTTCGAAAAGCTTCTGGGTCTGGCGGCTGGCTTCGTCGCCGATGGTGACGATGCTGAAGCCGACCACGTCGCGCTGCCCTGAACTCAATGGCTCGAAGAAATCGGTGATGGAGAGGCGGCGGCCCAGCGCCTGGCGCGGGAAGGTGATGCGCTCCAATTCGCGCGCGGGGTCTTCCGGATCGAAGATGACCAGGTCGTCGCGATCGCCCGCGCAGGGGTAGAAGCCGATGATGGACTTTGGCTCAAACCAGCCCTTGGCTTTCACTTCTTCTTCCAGGTCCTCGAGAATCGGCCGGTACTTCTCTTCGATCAGGCGCAGATAATCAGCCTGCGCCGCGGTCTTGAGCTGCCACTGGTTTTTGAAGAGCGCGGTTTCGTTGAGATAGGGAAAGATGTCGTCGAGGTTGTAGTTCTTGAAGACGCGCGCGCCCCAGAAGGCGGGTGTTGGAACGGCCGCAACCCGCTCCACCACAGGCGAACGGCCTTCCGCGGTCAGTTCGGCGGGCTTCTCGTCATTGACGGCGGCATTGCCGCGGGCAAAGACTTTCACAGTCTTGCCTTCAGTCTTGCGCTGCTCGCGGACTGCTGCGTCGGACGAGGTGAGATCGGTGAGGATGTGCAGGCCGGCGAACGCGTCTTCGGCGTAGAAGACAGGGCCGGAGTACTCCTCGCGCAGATCTTCTTCGACGTATTTGCGGGTGAGCGCCGCGCCGCCGCAGACGACGGGAATGGACATGCCGAGGCGTTCGAGATCCTGCAAGACGTACTTCATTTCGAGCGTGGACTTGACCAGCAGGCCGCTGAGGCCGATGGCGTCGGCGTTGTGCTCACGGGCGGCGGCGATGATGGCGTCGGAGTTCTGCTTGATGCCCAGGTTGACGACCTTGAAGCCGTTGTTGGTCAGGATGATGTCGACCAGGTTCTTGCCGATGTCGTGGACATCGCCCTTGACGGTGGCAAGCACGAGTGTCGCCTTCTGGTTGCCGCCGGCCTTTTCCATGCGGGGCTCGAGGTAGGAGACCGCCTGCTTCATGACGGCGGCGGAGTCGAGCACCGAGGGCAACTGCATCTTGCGGGCGCCGAAGAGTTCACCGACCGTGCGCATGCCGTCGAGCAGAAC
>Ga0118677_10014390_pt1 | contig 11177 bp, 10 predicted proteins | sample AliMusrvi5mmetaG_FD_86154 | JGI IMG/M metagenome (GOLD analysis project Ga0118677, IMG submission 86154)
CCCGCCGATCGAAAATTTTCCGCCGGCCAGCACCGTTCGTTCCCGCATGCCGAGCAGCCCCAGCGCACTCGGATCGGCAATTTCCGCTTCCGTGATTCCCCGCCCGTTGTCGCGCACCTCAAGCACCAGCGCGGCGCCCTCCCGCCGCAGCGAAATCTGCACCCGTGTGGCGTTCGCATGGCGCAGGATATTGGTCAGCGTTTCCTGGAAGATGCGAAACAGCTCGGTGGCCACCGTCGGCTCCAGGATCCCGTACGTTTCACAAAGATCGGTCGTGCAGGGAATTTCCGAGTTGCGTTGAAACTCGCCGTTCTGCCATTCAATCGCCGCCGACAGCCCCAGATCCAGAATGCCGGTCTCAGTTCCGTGGCCAGTCGCCGCACGGTCTGAATCGTCCGGTCCGCCACCTGAACGGATGCCTGCAGCCGGTCCGCCACTCCGGGCGGCAAAACCAATCCCGCACCCTGCAGGCGCGACGCAATCCAGGTGCAGTTCATCTTCAGCAGAGTCAGAGCCTGGCCGAGTTCGTCGTGCAGTTGCCTCGCGATTCGCGTGCGTTCGTCCTCCTGCGCCGATCGCAGCCGGCCCGCCGGCTGATGAAGCTGGTCCTCGGAGACTCGCAGTTGCGCGTTGCTCAGCTCCAGTTCCTTGACGTTGGCGTAAAGTTTGTCCGTCAGAACCCGTGCGTGCCCGCGATCGAACTCCGGATCGGGCAGTTTCGGCTGACTCGGGAGGGATTTGCGAAGCACCTCGTCCACCGCGTCGAGAATGACGTCCGGCCGGGACAGCTTCGACAGCACCAGGGCGACACCGCACGCTTCGGCAAACGCGCGCGCGTCGTCTTCCTGGTAGTAGGCTCCGGTAAAGAAGATTACCGGGATGGCTTCCAGGCTTTCCGCGCTGCGAAGCTGCCGGACGAACTCGTAGCCGTCGGAGCCGGGCATCAGGACATCGGTGATGATGAGATCCGGTTTCGCGCGCGCGCAAAGTCCCAGCGCATCGGTCACCGTGCCCGCGTCCAGAACCTGATGATTGCGGCGGCGAAGGAGCGTGTCGAGGTATTGGCGGATGTTCCTGCTGTCGTCGACGACAAGAATGGTGGCCATCCGCCTAGCCGGCCGCCCGACAGGTTTCCGTGCCGCCGACGTACTGCATCGAACGCAGCACCTCCTCCAGCATCCCGAAATCGTAAGATTTGTCGAAAATGAAGTCGGCGCCCAGCTCGGAACAGAGGCGGTGAACGCCGTTTTCCACAAGGTTGGAAAAGATAATCGCAACCGTGGAATTCTCCCGGTTGGCTTTGACGCGCTTCAGAACGTCGAGCCCGGTGCCGGCCGTGAGCTGGATATCGAGGGTCACCACGTCCGGATTCAGACGCGCAATCTCCTCCGCCGCCAGCGCCGCCTCGCCCGCGGATCCGACGATCTCCACGCTCCCGATCTCATTCAGCAAATCCGCCATCGCTCCGATAAAGAGAGGCGAGTCTTCCACGATATAGACGCGAATTCTCCTGGGTTGGCCCCTCATTCGCCTCAGCATACGTCTTTCGCGCAGGTGCCTGCAACTGAAATTCCACCCGATTTGACGTCCGAATCCGGCGAAACACAGGTGTCGGTCTTGTCTTACACGGCACTTATTCCACAAGGTGGTTGCGAATGGAGTACTGAATCAGCTCCGCATTGCTGTGCTTTCCCATTTTCTGCAGAACCCTTGTCCGGTAGGTGCTGACCGTTTTCACGCTCAGATTCAGCGTGTTCGCGATATCGCTGACACTCTGGCCGCTGGAAATGCGCAAAAATACGTCGTATTCGCGGTCGGAAAGCTGTTCATGTGACGGTTTGGCGGTGTCGGCCGCCAGTTCCGACGCCAGACGCTCCGCCGTTTCCGGGGTGACGAATTTCCCGCCGGCCATGGCCCGGCGCGCGGCCTGCAGCAGAGTCGCGGGAGGGCAGTCTTTGCTCAGATACCCGGCGGCGCCCGCGCGCAGCGCCCGAACCGCGAACTGCTCTTCCGGGTGCATGCTGACAATCAGGACGGGAAGTTTCGGACGAACGGATTTAATTTCTTTCAATAAATCGAGGCCGCTCCTGCCAGGCAGCGATAAATCGAGCAGCACCAGATCGAGGCCCTGCTCCCAAACCGCGGTCATTGTCCCGACCGCGTCCACCGCCTCTGTGATGATCCCGTCGGGAAACTCGTCCTTCAGCGTCTGAACGATGCCCCTTCGAATCAGCGGATGATCGTCCACGACCAGCACACGGACCATATTCACCTCAACCCTGCCGCTGTAGGTGAACTCCTACAACTGCAATAGTATATTTTCTCACAAGATAAGAGGTATATTACCGATATGACCGTACTAGTACCAAATGGCATCATTACATCAACGGCGAAGGCGAATACTCTTTGCGCCCACGATGCCGAAGGAAACAGCTGAAAAGGAAAAACGTCATGAAAAATCTTCTTCTGAGCTCCAGCCATCCCATGTTGACCGCCGGTTTCCGGCAGGTGATCCTGACGACAGACGAATTTTCCCTTTCCATCGCGCCCGACACCAGCCTTCTTCGGACTCGCCCGGATGCCGTCTTTCCCGATATTCTGCTCGCCGATATGACCGGTGAAATCACGCTGGACGTCCTGCGCCAGCTGCGCGCGAAGTCGCCGCGAACCGGTATCGTTCTCTGGATCGACAACGTCTCGACCGAGTTCATCTCTCAGGCTATCAGCATTGGCGTCCTCGGGGTGCTGCGAAAGGATTCCGACGCCGACCTCATCCTGCAATGCCTCCACCAGGTCGCCCGCGGCGAACTCTGGATCGAAAACGAGCTCAGCAAAAAGCTCCTCAGCACCAAAAAGGTCAAGCTGACCCCGCGCGAACGCCAGCTGATGGGACTGTTGGCGCAGGGTTTGAAGAACAAGGAAATGGCGTACCGGCTCGGGATCACCGAAGGCACGGTTAAAGTCTACCTGTCTCACCTGTACGAAAAGGTGGGCGCCAGTGACCGCTTCGAGCTCGCGCTGCTGGCGCTGAAGAACATGGCGACCGACCAGACGCAGGCTCTCCGGAACCTGAACTCCCCGGCGACCGGCACGGAAGCGCCACAGATGCCCGGTTTTGTCAGCTTCGAGCGGCAACGGACGTCTATTCAGTAGAACTTTCCGTAGCCATCAATCCTCCAAACGGGGAAACGAATGATGATCGACGCGATGGATGACCAGCGGTGGCCAGCTACCTGGGACGCCACCCTGGAAACCCCGGTCCGGTGCAGGGCCGCACGAATTTTGCTGCTGTTTTCCGTCGTCTCGACTTTAACTGTCTTATTCGCGCTGATGGCGTTCGACGACGCGCCGGGAGAATTGCCGCCGACACCAGGGAAATGGCCGGTCACTTCGGCTCTTCCGCGCTCTTCGGGTCGGGAACTGCTGGTGTTCGTTCATCCGTTCTGTGGCTGCACGGATGCAACCGTGGCGGAACTGGCAATGATTCCGGGCGCGCTGCTCCCTTCGGCGCCACCACCGGCTCTGACCTTCGTCGTGTTTCGTCCCGGTCCCGATTCGTCCTGGACGATGTCCGCTCTCCGCGGGAAGGCGTCGCTGCTGCCCCGCGCCCGTTTTGTTTGGGACGACCGGGCCGCCGAAGCGCGTCGTTTTGGAGTGAAAACCTCGGGCACCGTGCTCCTTTATGAGGCCGACGGACGACTTCTCTTTCATGGCGGTGTCACCGGCGAGCGGGGCCATCAGGGAGATAATTTCGGACTTTCCGCGCTGCTCGGCTCCCTGCGGAACCCGTCTCCCGGGAGCGCGCCGGCGATTCCCCGGACCAGCGCGGTATTCGGCTGCGCGATTGGAGCCACGGCCGGAAGGAATACCGGCATTCTGGTCGCACCGTGAGCAGGGTCACCGCAGGGGTTGCCTTGGCGGGACCCCGCGCGCGCGAGTATTACCGGGACTCGCTGGGCCAGCGGGTGCTCTTCACGAACCGCGTTCTGATGGTCCTGCTGGCGGCGGAATGGATCGGGCTGATGGTGGTCGCGACGACCGTTTCACCCCGGGTCTGGGCAGGAACGCAAAGCTCCCTGCATCCTCACCTGTGGGCCGCGATTCTGGCCGGGCCCTGTTTTATTCTTCCGGCGATCGGCGTGGCTCTGCTCTGTCCGCGCCGCGCGCTGACCCGGCATGTGCTCGCGATGGCGCAGCTTCTGATTTCCATTCTGCTTTCCGATGCCAGCGGAGGCAGAATCGAAACGCACTTCCATATCTTCGGCTCCCTCGCCATACTGGCCGGTTATAACGATTGGCGGGTGCTTCTTACCGCCTCCCTTATCACGAGCGCGGACCACTTTTTGCGCGGCATCTGGTGGCCCCGGTCGGTCTACGGAGTGCTCACCGTAAGCCCGTGGCGCTGGGTGGAACACGTCTGGTGGGTGTTCTTTGAAGACGTCTTCCTGGTTTTAGCCGCGCGCAACAGTATCCGCGACCTGCGCATCGCGGCTAACAGCAAAGCCCGGCTCTATGAGGGGGCCAGCCACGACCAGCTCACCGGACTGGCGAACCGCCGGCTGTTGCAGCAAACCTTCGACTCCTGGCAGCAAGGGTCCGCCGAACTGCGCTGCGCCGCTCTGCTCTTTCTGGATCTCGACCTTTTCCGCCAGACGAATGAACGGCTCGGTTACGCCATCGGCGACAAACTGCTCTCGGCCGTGGCTGGCCGCCTTTCCGGCGCGGTCGGGCACGGCGCTACTCTCGCCCGTTTCGGCGGCGATGAGTTCGTGGTTTTTCTCGAGAACGTGTCGCGGGATGAAGTGGCGATCGCGCTGGGCCAGAGACTTCTCCGCACTCTGGATTCACCCTTTCACGTGGACGGCCAGGAATGGCTGGTGAGCGCCAGCGTGGGCGTCAGTTTCTATCCGGAGCACGGAGCGACCCTTGCCGCGCTGCAGGAAGCGGCGGACCGCGCCATGTATGTCGCCCAGTCCCGCGGGAAAAATCAGTGCGTGGTCTGCAGTCCCGAAGTGATTCGCACGGAACAGAACATGCGCGAGATCGCGCGCTCCCTCTCCGCCGCCGTTTCCAGCCGCAAATTTCAGCTAGCCTTCCAGCCCCTCGTGTACACCGACGGCCAGCCGGCGGCTTTCGAAGCGCTCCTTCGGTGGAACCATCCAACACACGGCAATGTCTCGCCCTCCACCTTCGTCCCGCTGCTGGAAAGCTCCGGTCTGATTGTGCCGCTTGGCGACTGGGTTCTGAACGAGGCGTGCCGTTGCTGTGAGCACTGGCAGCGAATGACCGGCAGCGCGGCGGGCGTTACCGTCAATGTCTCGGCCCGTCAGTTTGATCAGCGGGACTACCCGGAACGTGTCTTCGAGGCGCTTGCGGTCAGCGGCCTCCGGCCCTCCTCCCTGATTCTGGAACTGACCGAAGGCGCGCTGATGCAGGATTTGGATCGCGCACGCTCTCACCTTCTGCGCATTCGGGAAGCCGGAGTGCGGGTGGCTCTGGACGATTTCGGCACCGGTTACTCTTCCCTCAGTTACCTGACCGAACTGCCCGTCGATATCATCAAGCTCGACCACGTTTTCGTCAACCGGGAACTGCCCCGGAAGACCCCGATCCTGGCGGCGCTGATCGGTCTGGCGCATACTTTGCGGCTACAGGTGGTAGCCGAAGGAGTGGAGACGGAGACACAGCGCGAAGAGTTGACGCGGCTGGGATGCGATTACCTGCAGGGTTATCTGTTCAGCAGGCCGCTTCCGCCCGAGGAAGTCGAGTCCATGCTGCCTGTCGGCTTCATGCCAGAATCTTCGTTATCGGCCCCGTTCCTTCTTCAATGAAGTGAAAGGGGCGGCCGTTCAGGATAAAGTCCATCTTCTTGTAATCGAGACCCATCTGGTGCAGGATAGTGGCCTGCAGGTCGGCGATGTAGTGCGGGCTCTCTACCGCTTTGTAGCCGACCTCGTCGGTGGCTCCCTCGATAACGCCGCCCTTCACGCCGCCGCCCGCCAGCCACGAGGTAAAGCCCATCGCATTGTGGTCGCGGCCGGTCGTGTTCTGTGACCACGGAGTCCGTCCGAAGTCGCTGGTGAACACGATCAGCGTGCTGTCGAGCAGCCCGCGCTGTTTCAGATCGGCGATCAGCCCGGCGATCGGTTTGTCCACCGCCCGGCACAGCGGCTCATGGGACTTCATGTCGTCATGCGCGTCCCACTTCCCGTTGCCGCCGCCCGCATGGCAGATCTGGATGAACCGGACGTCGTTTTCCACCAGGCGCCGGGCCAGCAGCAACTGCCGCCCGAAATCGTCGGTCTCCTTGACGCCGATTCCGTACATCTCTTTCACATGCTCCGGCTCGCCCGAATAATCCACGATAGCCGGCGCCTTCAGCATCATGTTGCCCGCCAGTTCGTACGCCTTCACGCGGGCCGCAATGTCGCTTTCCGTCGCGTAGTCCTCGCGGAACTGTTTGTTCAGCTCGAACAGGGCCTGCATCTGCCGGTCACGCTCGTTGCGGTCGGTGTCTCCCGGAGGCAGCAGGTCGGGGATCGGGGTGTCGCCCGGCTGAAACGGCGTCGCCGAATAACTGGCGCCCAGATAACCACCGGTCAACTGAACCGGTGAGGAGGGCCGTCCGATATTGACGAACGCCGGCAAATCCTTATTTGCCGTGCCCAGCGCATAGTTCACCCAACTGCCCAGACACGGGTGTTCGAACTGGCGTAACGGCTTGCCGGTGGCATGTTCCAGAACCGCGGGAAAGTGGTTCGTCTGGTGGCACCACATAGATCGGACCACGGCGATGTTGTCGATGACGCCACCAATGTTCGGAAACCAGTCGGAAACCGGAATCCCGGACTGGCCATACGGCTTGAACGTGCGGAGGCAGGGAATCACCGGGCGTTTCATCTGCGCCAGATTGTCGCCGAAACCCACCGCATCCATGATCTTCCCGGCGAACCTGTTGTCCTTGGGGTCGAAGGTATCGATGTGGCTGATGCCGCCGCACATAAACAGATAAATGACCGACTTCACCTTCGGCGTGCCGGGCAGCCGCGCCGGGGCCATGTTGCCCTCGTCCGCCCAGAGCGCGCCCATGGCGGAGCCGAGAAAGCCTCCGGCCATCTGATAGAGGAATCTCCGCCGATCTTTCATTCGGGTCATTTCAGGTAGCGTCATCTCACGTAAAGGAATTCGTCGAGGTTGAAAAGCAGCCAGGCGAAGTCTTTCATTCGCGCCGCGTCGTTTTGGGTGTAGGTGAGAGCGCGATCCACTTCCGTGCCGGAGGGCGCGCGGCCCAGAGCCGTCCGGTAGGCCAGTTCCACCGCGCCCTTTACGTCTCCGCCGGATTGCTTTATCACATCGTCGGCAAACTTCCTGGTCTCTTTGCCGATCATCTCGTCATTCATGGTGAAGAGCGCCTGCGGCGCGGTGACGGTCTGGGTACGAATCGGGCAGGGCGTGCGACCGTCATCCACATCGAACGATTGCAGGAAATTCGCCATCACGTCGGTGCTGGGAATGTAGCCGCGGCGGATGTAAATCCCGCGCCGGTTCGCCTCCGTTTTGCCCACATCGAACGACTTGCCGCCGACCGAGAGATCCAGGTCGTGCGACGTGTACAGAATCGTGTCCCAGAGCGGTTCCGCTTCGAGGCGCTGCAGCCGGAAGTGCCACAGGTAGGTATCGCGCGCATCGGCGGCGGCATTGGCAGCCACCAGATCCGGCTCGGTTTTCGACGCCAGCCGGTACGTGTCGGAGGTGACGATCAGCCGGTGCAGCCACTTCATGCTGTAGTGGTGGGCGGCGAATTCCGAGGCCAGATAATCCAGCAGTTTCTGGTTGCTCGGCGTGCCACCCAGCAGTCCGAAATCGCTGGTGACGCGCTGCAGGCCCTCGCCGAAATGCCAGGCCCAGATCCGGTTCACGGCGACGCGCGCAAACAGAGGATTGGCGGGGTCCGTCAGCCAGTCGACAAAACCCTCGCGGCGGCCTTCGCGGAAATCCACACTCTCCGGCTTAAAGGGAAAGCCCGGCTCCACGGGCTTGTCCTTTTCGGGACGCAGGGGATCGCCGGTATTCAGCACGTAGCTCTGTTCCCTGAGCAGCGCGCTGTCTTCTTCCACTGTCCAGTAGGACTGGAGTTCCGGCGGCTTCACCAGCGCGGACTGCTGCTTCAGAAGCGCGTTGTACTCCTTCGCCTGATCGGCCGACATCACCTCTTTGATCTTGCTCGGGTCGATGCGGAGAATCGGGAAATAGTCGTCGGCGATCTTCTGTTCCGCGGGAGTGCGCTTTCCTTCCGGCTTGCGGATCACGGCCTGCACGTCCGGCGTCAGCATCGCCACGCGTTCGTCGTAAAGGCGCGTGCGGATCGGGCTTACCATCTGCTCGATCGCCTGCTCGATCGGCTCTTTCTGTTTCCGGTACGCTTCCACCTTTTGGCCGTTCGCGAAGATCTCCGCAGGAGTGGCAAGAGTTGTCGGGCGCACCACCAGCGGATCGAACAGCGCCTTCATGGCGTAGAAGTCTTTCTGGCGAATGGGATCGAACTTATGGTCGTGGCATTTGGCGCAGCCCACTGTCATGCCCATGAAAGCCGTGGACACGGTCTCCACGGTGTTGAGAGCCAGATCCTGCTCTTTGTTTTCTTTCGTGAGCGCGGCGCGGGCCAGCAGACCCAGCGCGAAGGTGTCCTCGTAAGGCCCCGGAACCCGGACGCGATAACCGGTCGCCGTAACCGTCGTATGTTCCTTGTAACGGCTGCCGAGCAGTTGCGCGCGGACAAACTCGTCGTACCCGATATCGTGGTTCAGCGTCGAGATCACCCAGTCGCGCCAGAGATGAATCCCGGCGGCTGCGGGCATCCCGGCGTCTACATCGGCGTACCGGAAGACGTCCAGCCAGTGACGCGCCCAGCGGACGCCGTGCTGCTCATTGTCCAGCAGCTTATCGACGACTTTGGTGTAAGCGTCCGGCGAATCGTCCGACAGGAAAGCGTCCTGCTCGGCCGGGGTTGGCGGCAGCCCGATCAGGTCATAGTACACTCGCCGCAGCAGAGTGGCTTTGTCCGCCTGCCCTGCCGGACGCAGTCCCTTTTCCTTCCACTTTTCGGAAATGAACGCATCGATCGGATTCGCGGAAGCCGTGACGCCCGCCGGCACGTCAGGACGAACGACCGGTTGCAGAGACCACAGCCGGGCGATGCGTTTCGCGAATTTATCGTCGTCCGCGGCCGCTGTATTCGCCGCGGGTTTAGCAGCGGTCGCGGCCGGGTTTACCGCAACCTTTCCCTTCGCCGGAACCTTGGCGGGAGGCGCCGCGAAGGCCGCGGCGGGCAGGAGCACCGCAATCAGAAATCTGCGCACTTGCTAACTACTTTATAACGGTTCTGTCCCGAATACGCGCGCCAGGTCGCTGAAACGCTCCACCACCAGTAATCGATTACCCGGATCCCGGATTTCCTCGCGTTCGAGCGACCAGGTCCGCTGGTGCGGAACGAAAACCGCCCGCATTCCGGCCTCCAGCGCCGGATTGATATCCGATTTCGGGCTGTTCCCGATCATCCAGGTATGCGCGAGATCGAAGCCCCGCACGTCCGCCAGGTCGAGATAGGTTTGCCGGTTCTTCTCCTTAACCACCGCGCAGTGCGCAAACAGAGGACGCAGCCCGGAATTATCGATCTTCCTGTTCTGCTCTTCGGTGTTGCCTTTGGTGCACATGGTCAGTTCGTGGCGTTCCGCCAGAAACGGCAGCGTTTCCGCCACCCCCGGCATCAGTTCGATCTCCTGCGCCAGAATCTGCAACGCGAAGGCCTTCACGCGTTCCAGATCGTGATCTTCCACCGCCCGTTCCGCGAGGCGCAAATAGCACTGGCTCAGGTTGCGCCCGAAATTCACCGCGCCGTACCCGTGAATCTTCGCGTTCGCGATCTCGATTTCATCGAGAATGTCCCGAATCTCCTGCGGTGTCAGCGAGGAGTGGTTCAGATAATTGCAAAACTCGTCGAACGCCTGCTCGAAGTAGATGTTGTTTTCCCAAAGCGTGTCGTCGGCGTCGAAGATCAGATGTTGTCGTTGTGTGATGATCTGTGGCATGCGCTCAGCGTCGTGCCGGCTTCGGGGCCAGCCGGAAAGGAATCTGGACCAGCACATCCACAACAACGGGAACGCCGTTGCGCCGCGCCGGGTAAAACTCCCATTTTGCCAGTGCCTCCTGCGCCGTGGCGTTCAGGCGGCTGTCGAGGCCGCGGATCAGTTCCACGCCGGAGACCTTTCCTTCCTCGTCAATCACGCAGCCGAGCGTGATATTCCCCTCAATCCGCTCCTCGACGGCGGTGGCGACGTACTTGGGATCCACCTTGCGGTGCGGCACCGGCGCGGCGATGGGCGCGAGACCGGCTTCCCGCGCCGTGTGATCCGCGTACCACATCAGCCAGCTACCGGAATAACTGGTCAGGTTCGGCATTTGAATCGCCATGAGGAAGATGTCCCGGCCATTGAAACGCGGATCGGGCGCTCCGGAGACTTTCGTGGCAGTCGAGGTGGGCACGGCCGGTTCCGGCGGCACGCGAACCGACATCACGGGCTCGCCTCCCCGCATTGCCGCGCGGAGTGTTTCCTTCGACGTGGGCGCCGCGTAGGCCTGCGCCAGCAGATCCGGTCTGGATCCTGAGGGCTCACGTGGTCCGCGCACGAACAGATCGGGGACCGTGAGACCTCTCCCGGCGCCTTCCGATAACGCGCCGTCCGGATTCAGCTTCGGACCGGACGAGAACGCTCCGGGCGTCGAAGCCGATGGCGGAGGGGCCAGTTTGTCGACGGGATTCAGCCCCACCACGGCCACGTTCAGGTCTCTGGAATTCGCTTCCATCGGGGGCGGCGTGTCGACCGTAACTCCTCGGGCGGGGCGCGCGGAGGCAGGTCCCGGAGGCGCGGCACACCAGGATCGGCGGGTCCAGCACGTCGGCCTGCGAGGGGGTGGCCGGATCCCGGGACGCCGCGATGATCTTGTGGGCCGTGAATCCCATCCGGCGCGAGGTCTTCCCGACCGTCACGATGCGACCGCGGGCCTCGACGTAGTCGCCGGCGTACGTCGGCGCCAGGAACTCCACGGCGTCGTAGGCCCGGAACAGGCCCTCGTCGCCGTCCAGCCGGATCAACAGCTCGGTCGCGACGTCGCCGAAC
>Ga0118677_10014391_pt1 | contig 11177 bp, 8 predicted proteins | sample AliMusrvi5mmetaG_FD_86154 | JGI IMG/M metagenome (GOLD analysis project Ga0118677, IMG submission 86154)
CCCATCCGCCACCCGATCCAGTCCCCGCCCATGCCCGCCAAACGCAAACCCTCTTCCCAGGACACCTCGTCCGCCACCATCGGATTTGAAGCCAAGCTCTGGCTGGCCGCCGACAAGCTCCGCAACAACATGGACGCGGCGGAATACAAGCACGTCGTCCTAGGCCTGATTTTCCTTAAATACATCTCCGACACTTTCGAGGAGCATCACGCCAAACTGATCGCCGGAAAGGGCGACTACAAGGGCGCTAACCCCGAGGACCCTGACGAATACAAGGCGGAGAACGTGTTCTGGGTTCCGCAGGAGGCCCGCTGGTCTCACCTCCAGGCCAGCGCCAAGCAATCCACCATCGGCAAGATCGTGGACGACGCTATGGTCGCCCTTGAACGCGACAACCAGCGTCTCAAGGGTGTGCTGCCCAAGGATTATGCCCGCCCTGGCCTCGACAAGCACCGGTTGGGGGAATTGATAGACCTCATCGCCACTATCAGCCTCACCGCCGCTAGCGAGGGAGAGAAAACGCACCGCTCGGTCGATTTGCTAGGCCGCGTGTATGAGTATTTCCTCACCCGTTTCGCCAGTGCGGAGGGCAAGAATGGCGGCCAGTTCTACACCCCGTCCTGCGTGGTGCGCTGCCTGGTGGAAATGCTCGCGCCCTACAAGGGCCGTATCTATGACCCTTGCTGCGGATCTGGCGGCATGTTCGTGCAATCGGAGAAATTCGTGGAAGCCCACGGCGGCAGACTGGGCGATATCAGCATCTACGGCCAAGAATCCAACGCCACCACCCGCCGCCTCGCGGTGATGAACCTCGCCATCCGCGGCATCGAGGCGGACTTTGGCCCGGAGCAGGCCGACACCTTCCGCCGCGACCTCCATCCAGACCTCCGCGCCGACTACGTGCTGGCCAACCCGCCATTCAACGACTCCGACTGGTTCCGCAAGGACGACGACGTGCGCTGGCAGTTCGGCGTCCCTCCCAAGGGCAATGCCAACTTCGCTTGGGTCCAGCATTTCATTCATCACCTCTCATCGCAGGGCATGGCGGGCTTCGTCCTCGCCAATGGCAGCATGTCGTCCAACCAATCCGGCGAAGGTGACATCCGCCGCGCGCTGATAGACGCCGATCTCGTGGATTGCATGGTCGCAATGCCGGGACAGTTGTTTTACTCCACGCAGATTCCCGTGTGCCTGTGGTTCCTAACGAAGAGCAAGGGGGCTGACTCCAAACGTGGCTTCCGCAACCGCCGCAAACAAACTCTCTTCATCGATGCCCGTAAACTCGGAACACTCATCGACCGCGTCCACCGCGAGCTAACCGACGCCGACCTCGAAAAAATCACTTCCACCTATCACCTCTGGCGCGGTGAGCAGCGTGACGCTGGAGCCAAAAAGCCAGCGATTAAATACGAGGACATAGCGGGATTTTGTAAATCTGCCACTACCGCCGAAATCGCCGCGCACGGCCATGTCCTCACGCCCGGCCGCTATGTCGGTGCCGAGGAAGTAGAAGACGACGGCGACCCCTTCGAGGAAAAGATGCCGCGCCTAGTCGCCGAACTGCATTCCCAGTTCGCCGAGTCTGCGAAACTGGAAAAGGCCATCAAAGCAAACCTGAGGGGGCTGGGTTATGGCGGGTGAGCCAGTCAGAATGTGCCCGACTGTCGAAGACCTGCCGGTCGGTTGGCAGGTGAAACGCCTTGACTCGTTTTGCACCAAGATTGGAACGGGCGCAACTCCTCGTGGCGGCAGCGAAGTCTATTTGAACTCGCGAATCAGTCATGCGCTCGTTCGTAGCCAGCATGTGTTCGACCGTCATTTTGATACGGCGGGATTGGCTTTCATTTCAGACGGCCATGCCAAAGAACTCCGGAATGCAGAGGTTCAATCCGGTGACGTGCTGCTTAACATCACGGGCGATGGCGTGACCTTTGGACGCTCCTGCATTGTCCCTGACCGCGTTCTTCCTGCCTGCGTCAATCAGCACGTCTCCATCATTCGGCCTGACCGCCACGAATGCGACCCCGGCTATCTTTTGTCGGTGCTCACGCATCCAGCGACGAAGTGCTACATTGAGTCGTTCAACTCAGGAGGCAGTCGCAGAGCAATTACCAAAGGACACATTGAGTCGTTCGAGATTCCTCTCCCACCCCTCGCCGAGCAAAAAGCCATCGCGGCAATGCTTGGGGCGCTGGACGACAAGATCGAGTTGAATCGGCGGATGAATGCAACACTTGAGGCGATGGTGCGGGTGCTGTTCCAGAGTTGGTTCGTGGATTTCGACCCCGTCCGCGCCAAACTCGATGGACGACAACCCATTGGCCTAGATAAAGAAACTGCGGCACTTTTCCCTAACGGATTTCAAGACTCCCCGATTGGGCACATCCCGCACGGCTGGAAAGTGGGAGTGTTGGGTGAGTTGACAAAGTTCGTCATCGGTGGTGACTGGGGCGCAGCTGAGGCATCCGGAAATGAGAACGTCTCGTGCTTTTGCATACGCGGCGCGGACATACCATTGCTGCAAAGTGGAGGCGTTGGGAAGATGCCTACGAGATTCCTCAAACAATCGAGCGTCGACAAAAGGCAACTTGCAGACGGGGATCTTGTTATCGAAATTTCCGGTGGTAGCCCCACGCAATGCACAGGCCGGCCGGTGTTGGCATCTGGGGCTCTGCTCCAAAATCTTGGACAACCGCTGGTCGCGTCCAACTTCTGCCGCATCGTGAAGCTCAAATCGCCTGCGCTCTCCAAGTTTGTTTATCTCTGGTTGCGCCGACTCTACGATGCCGGTGAACTCTTTCAGTTCGAGACTGGCACAACCGGAATCAAAAACTTCGCCTTTGTCATTTTCTCCGAGAAGTATCCGCTTGTTGTGCCTGACCTGCACATAGCCAAGGCATTCGACCGCGCCGTCTCCCCGTTCTTCGCCCGCATCCAAGCGAACTCACAAGAATCCCGCACCCTCGCCACCCTGCGCGACACGCTGCTGCCTAAGCTGCTGAGCGGGGAGCTGAGCCCAATCACAACGGCCTGAATCTATGGAATACGAAATTGATTTTTTACCAGTTGGAGAGGAATCCAAAGGCGGCGATGCCATTTGTTTCCGCTATTGGGACTCCAATACTCCGCAGTTCGTGGGCATCATTGACGGCGGAACATCCGTTGCTGGTGAAAAGCTAGTCGAACATATTCAGCAGTACTATCGCACCAAGACGGTTGATTTGGTCATCAACACGCACCCCCACGCAGACCATACGTCCGGTCTCTATACTGTGCTTGAACAACTTTGCGTGAGGCATCTTATGATGCACAAGCCGTGGGACCATGCCGTAGCTTTGAAGGATTTGTTTCACGATGGTCGGATCACGTCGACCAGCATTGAGGAGCGGGTTCGAGACGCACTACAACACGCCCACGACCTTGAGGAGATTGCGATCAAGAAAAGAATCCCCATCACGGAACCGTTTGCTGGCTCTGTGACGCCGTCGCCGTTTGTGAAAATTCTTGGTCCCACGAAGGAATACTATCAGGAACTGCTCCTCCAATTCACAGCAACCCCAAAGGCCGCGAGCTTCTCTTCACTTTACGAATCACTCATGAAGAAAGCACAGATTGCCGCACAATGGGCCAAAGAAGCATGGGACTCAGAGAGTTTGAGCGAGCCTACTGAAGGGACGAACGCAGAGAACAATTCGAGCGCCATCACGCTTCTGGATTTCGGAGACGCCCGCCTGCTATTCACAGGCGACGCCGGTGTTCCTGCGTTAGAATGGAGTTGTGCTGTGGCTGACTACTTGAAGATTCCACTCCAAGCGTTCAAGTTTGTTCAAATTCCCCACCATGGCAGCAAGCGCAACGTCGGACCGACGATCCTCAACCGTCTGATTGGCAGCCCGGTCACCCAAGGGACAAATAAGCTTGCTGCGTTTGTATCGGTTCCAAAAAAGGGGGAGCCAAAGCATCCATCAAAACGAGTCACAAACGCCTTTATAAGGCGGGGCGCAAAGGTGATTCAAACCAAGGGGTCAACGAAACATCATTTTACAAGTGGCGCACCAGATCGCGCCGGATGGGTTGTTGCTGATCCCGTTCCATTTCACACAAACCTCGAAGAAGATGACTCCGATTAACATCATCACCGACGGGTATGAACGGAAGGCGCGGCTTTACCCAGCACTCTTATTGATTGCACCGGTCATTGCAACTGGAGTGGCCATGCTCACAGCCAAGTTCAGCGGGCTTCAATCTTTGGCGGCGGGTGTGGTCGGCTGTGGTGGCGCATTCCTTCTAACACAACTTGCTCGGGATGCTGGCAAGAAGCACGAAGCCTCTTTGTTCGCGATGTGGGGAGGATTGCCGTCTATCGCTATTTTCAGGCATAGCGACACACGTCTTGATTCCATCACCAAAGGCCGCTACCACAAGAAACTGGCAGGACTCGTGAAGGAGGCGAAAGCCCCAACGCCAGAACAGGAACAACTGGACCCGACTGCAGCGGATGCCGTCTATGCAGCTTGGTCAAGCTACCTTCGAGTCAACACGCGCGATACGAAGAAATTCACGCTACTGTTTCAGGAGAACGTTGCTTACGGCTATCGCCGCAATGTTTGGGGACTACGCGCGCACGGCATCATTGCATCGCTTCTCAGCTTATTCGCCTGCGGTGTCCGCCTCTATTTGGTTCACTCCTCGACTGGTAATGTTGACGAGGCGTTGGGAGGTGCGGCGGCATTTGCGGCAATCATGCTCCTGCTTTGGCTCTTCCGATTCAATGGAGATTGGGTGCGAGTGCCTGCTGACGCATATGCCGAACGGCTCGCTGAGACGGTGGAAACTCTCGCCTCGAAAGCAACAACCAAGAAACCCTAACTGTCATCCATGGCTACCGACCTCGAAATTATTGGCCCCATATCTATCCCATTTCAGAAAAACTGCAAAGGATCTGCCAAGCACATCGGCAAGGCCGAGGTGAAAGCATTTTGGGCATCGAAGAAAGCCCAAGAGATTGCAAACAAGCAGGGCTGCTACGTGTTCGCGTTACAGGCCGCGAAAGGATTCCGCCCTTGGTATGTAGGCAAGGCGACGAAATCAATGGAGCAGGAATGCACGCAGCCCCACAAGCTGGCCCACTACAACGAGGTCCTCTTCAAAGGAAATAAGGGAACGCCCGTTCTGTTTTTCGTAGTGCTCGGTGGGAACAAGAAGAAGGTTTCGGCGAACGTCATCGACGAAATGGAATCGTTCTTTATCCAGACATTACTCACCAAGCATCCAGAAATCCAGAACATCCAGAAAACCAATCTCCCAAATTGGACAGTCAAAGGGGTTGTTCGCGGCGGCCAGGGCAAACCGAAAAAGAACGCCAGCGACTTCCGGAAGATGATGGGATTGGACAAAAAGTAATGACCCTCAACGAATCCATCGTCGAAGACGCCGCCCTGGAAGGGTTCGGGGAACTGGGCCATGCGGTAGGGCACGGGCCGCTCAATTTCCAACCCTATGCCCCGAAACTGCTGAGCAGGGAAATTGGCCCCGTTGCAAAAAAAGTATCAAAAAGCACTTGATTTTTAAAATGATCACGCCGAGTATCAATCCGCACCTGCCATGAACGGACCTGAACGCTTAGCGGGCCCAATCGTGGTTCGACAAATCAAAGATGCCTGCCTTGATGACGACATCTATCTTAGCCCGATATCCCAAAGGAATATTGTCCATTGGGGACTCTCGCGGATCGTTCTCATCGAAGCACTGCTCCGTCACATCGATGAAGGCTGCAAAATACACATCAAATCATATGAAACCGGTGGACAGGGCTTCCACGGCAGCCTGCTGTTGGACCCGGAGGACTCCGAAACCGTCTATTTCGAAGTGAAGCTGCAAGACAACCGTGTGCATGTGAACCTTAGTAAGGCTTGGCTGCAAGTGAAGGAACACAGCACAGGTTATCCACCGCTTCCGAGATAGAGCAACACAACCTTGACCATGACCAATCATCCAGAAACCTGTTTCGCTTGCGGCGATGGCCATTACCATGAGGTTGTCGAGGACTATCGTCTCGACCTACCCGATGGCGAAACCCTGACCGTGCCGCAACTGCTCATCCTCCGTTGTGACAAGTGCGGAGAGGACACCATCCCGCCGGAGTCATCCCGGCGCATCGAAATGGCAGTCGAGCAGCACCAAGACACTCTGTCGCCTGCTGCCGTGCTCTCCTTTCTGAAACAATTTCATATTGACCAGACCGAAGCTGCAGAAGCACTCGGTATGGGTGGAAAAACCTTGCATCGGTGGGCACGTGGCACACAGCGCGTGAGCCGTTCGATGGGCTACTTCCTGCGTGCGTTGATGGCACACCCGTCAGTTTATGAGTGGATCAGGGACCGGAGATGGAAACGAGCTGAACTAGAAATGAGCGAAAATATCTACGTGCAACTCGGCGACTACTGGGAAGCTGACTATCAGGTTCGTTTCCCCGCAATCTGCGGGCGCACTAGTACTACGCAAGCAGAAACAACACAAAAGAAAACAAGACGAGAGTTTAACGCAGCACGCGGACTTCTTATCGCAAACATCCAATGAACACTTTTTGGGTTACATTTTATTCATACAAGGGAGGTGTTGGCCGCACGATGGCACTTGCAAACGTGGCGGCGATGCTTGCCAAGGAAGGGCGCAGAGTCTTGCTGATCGACTTCGACCTCGAGGCGCCAGGCTTGGATGCGTTTGAGGAGTTGGGTTGCGCAAAGGGGCATCCTGGTGTCGTCGAGTATGTTGCCGAATATCTTGCCAGCGGGAAAGCCCCATCCATTGACTCGTTCATTCGGGAGTGCAAACCTGCCTCCACACATCTCCGAGGTAAATTGTGGCTTATGCCCAGTGGCAAGAAAGACCAGCAATACAATCGTGATCGTGCGCGGATAAACTGGACAGATCTTTACGATAAATACGACGGAGCGCAGTTCATCGATAATTGGAAAGCTGATATCGAGAAGACATACGCGCCAGATTACGTGCTGATTGACTCCAGAACCGGTCTGACAGATGTCGGAGGAATATGCACGTTGCACCTTCCTCAGTTGGTTGTGCTTCTTTATGCTCTGAATGACCAGAATATCCACGGAATAGCGGGTGTCGCACGGGCCGTGAGCAGAGCGGAAAATATGAGGCCACCTCAGTTGCTCACAGTGGCAACGCCAGTTCCCCCAATGCCTAAGGAGCGCACCGGACTGCTGCAGGCGCGTCTGGATCTCGCTGAAAAGGAACTAGGTGTCAAACCTCACTGCCAGATTCACTATGATGGTCGAGTGCCGCTGAAGGAACAGATTCTTGTTTGGGACGATACGGGCGGGCGCTTGGCATGGGAGTACAACATACTGAAGGAAAAGATTACCGACTATGACGTCCGTGGCCTCGATTTCTTAATCAAGGAATCAAAGCGTGCAGTTGAAGAGTTGGACGAGGAACGTTCTGTTATTGCCCAAAACGACTTGGAAAGAGATTATAGTGATCGAGCTGAGAGCTACTATCAGATATCAAACGCGGCTAGGGCGTTTGGGCGCCTCGACGAGGTGGAAGCGGATTTACGCAAAGCAATTTCGCTAGACGCTTACTTTTCACCCGCATTTCACGATTTAGTTGCCTATCTTAAAGTAAAGAAACGGCTCAAAGATGCTATCACCTTATGCCAAGAGCGGTTGAAAGAAATTGACCAGGACACGACAAGCGGTGAAACAAAAATCACGTTTTTCCGTCTGGGTGAAATTAGTATGGCGGCGGGGGAATACTTAATTGCCGCAGAAGCTTACGAAAAATTGTCTCACAAGATGTCCAGCCAAGAAGATGATGATGACGTTGCACTCTTGGCAAGTGAGTTTAATTATGTTGAGTCACGGCGCCGTGCTGGGCTTGAGGTTTCAAAAAACGATCTGAAAAAGCTAATTGCAGTTTATGAACGGGGGGCGGCAACCGAAGGTACAGGATCAGTAGTAACGCGGCTCAATCACATGCAGGCCATGCACATTTCCTACGCTTTGGTTGGCGATATTGAGAAGGCGCGTGAGCTCCTGCAACAAGTACAAGAGTTGGCACATGCTGTATCTCCACGGGAACGCATTTTCTCCGTAGTGTCTTATACTGAAATCCCTGCAGACCAACTTCTCCAGCAGAACCAAGAAATGCTTGACGCTCTTAACGTCGGGCAACTTTGGGACGGGACCCGCCTCATTACGGAATAGCAGACAAAGATTAACGTGAGGGGTCTTGCATACTAAAAACCCGATAATGACCCTCAACGAATCCATCGTCGAAGACGCCGCCCTCGAATGGTTCGGCGAGCTTGGTTATGCGGTCGGGAACGGGCCACAAATCGCGCCCGGTGAACCTGCGGCGCAGCGGGATTCGTTTGGCGCGGTGGTGCTGGTGGAGCGCTTGCGGGCGGCCATCCTGCGGTTGAACCTGACCATCCCCGCGGAGGCGCGGGAGGAGGCATTGCGGAAAGTGCTGCGAGTGGGCACGCCATCGCTCACGCAGACGAACCGGGAGTTTCACCGGATGCTGCGCGATGGAGTGCCGGTGGAATATCCGCGGCCCGATAGCAGCATCGCGGGCGATCATGTGCGCTTGGTGGATTTCGTTGTGCCTGGGGCGAACGATTGGTTGGCCGTGAACCAGTTCACGGTGATCGAGGGCCAGCACAACCGGCGGCCTGACATCGTGATTTTCGTCAATGGTCTGCCGCTGGGCTTGATCGAGTTGAAAAACGCGGCGGACGAAGGAGCGACGATTTGGAGCGCCTACGCGCAGTTGCAAACATACAAGGCGGAGATTCCGTCACTGCTGCAATACAACGCGGTGATGGTGGTGAGCGACGGCTTGCAGTCGCGCATCGGCTCGCTCACCGCCAACCAGGAATGGTTCAAGGTATGGCGTACGATCGACGGGCAAGGTGACGCATCGCCGGGGATATTGGAATTGGAAACGCTGATCCATGGTGTCTTCGACCGGCAGCGGTTCCTGGACCTGCTTCAGCATTTCATCGTTTTTGAGGAAGATCCCGACGACGGTGCATTACACAAGATCATTGCGGGCTATCATCAGTTCCACGCGGTGAACGCGGCGGTGGAAGAAACAGTTAGGGCTAGCGGGATGCTCGAAGAAAGCATGATGCGTGAACCGCCGGGCACCTATTGGGCAAAGCGGCAACACGGCGGCAAGCCGGGTGATCGACGTGCGGGCGTGGTCTGGCACACGCAGGGGAGCGGGAAGAGTTTCACGATGCTGTTCTTCGCGGCTCGAGTGATTCGCGAGAGCGCGATGAAGAACCCGACGCTGGTGGTGCTGACGGATCGCAATGATTTGGATGACCAGCTTTTCGGACAGTTCCAACGCTGTGCGGACATCCTCGGGCAAACGCCCGTGCAGGCGGCAGATCGTGAGCAACTCAAGGAGTTACTCAATCGAGCAAGCGGCGGCGTGATCTTCACGACGATCCAGAAGTTTGTGCCCGAGACGAAGGGGGGACGCTTCGAAAAACTAACGGATCGCCAAAACATTGTGGTTATCGCGGATGAGGCACACCGCAGCCAGTATGAGTTTGGCTCGCATGTGGTGACGCGGAAGGATGGGTCAAAGTATATCGCCTATGGTCTGGCTGTGAACATTCGGGACGCGCTGCCCAACGCGTCCTTCATCGGCTTCACGGGAACGCCGATAGAGAAGACCGACGCTAACACGAAGGCGATCTTTGGCGATTACATCAGCATCTACGATATTCAGAGGGCAGTGGCAGACAAGGCGACCGTAGCGATTTACTATGAGAGCCGGATCTCCAAGCTGGCTCTCAACGCCAGTGCACTGCCCAAGATAGACGATGAGTTCGAGGAGATTACGGAAGGCGAGGAACAGTCCAGTAAGGAGAAGCTGAAGACGAAGTGGGCCGCGCTGGAAGCGATGGTGGGTGATACGAAACGCATTAACCTCATTGCAACGGATCTGGTGGCACACTGGGAGAAGCGCTCGGAAGCAATGAATGGCAAGGCGATGATCGTCTGCATGAGCCGCCGCATTTGTGTGGCTATGTATGATGCACTCATAGCCTTGCGCCCCGAGTGGACGGTAGACACGCTAAAGGTGGTCATGACTGGCAGCGCCGAAGACGGGCCGGTGTGGCAGAAGCACATTGGCAACAAGACACAGCGGAGGGACTTGGCGAAGCGCTTCAAGGATTCCAAGGACTCTTTCAAGATCGTGATCGTGCGGGATATGTGGCTGACCGGCTTCGACGCGCCTTGTCTCACAACGATGTATGCCGACAAGCCGATGGTGGGCCACGGGCTCATGCAGGCCATCGCCCGCGTAAACCGGGTTTTTCGTGATAAGCCGAACGGACTGGTCGTGGATTACGTCGGACTCGCTGGAGCTCTCAAGCTGGCGCTGGCGACCTACACGGAAAGCGGAGGCAAAGGCGCTCCCACTTATGAGATGGCGCAAGCCATCGCCGTAATGCTGGAGAAACACAGCATAGCCTGCGACATGATGCACGGCTTCAACTGGGACAAGTGGACAACTGGCAAACCCACGGAACAACTCTCCCTCATTCCCGCCGGTCAGGAGCACATCCTGGAACAGGAAGACGGCAAAAAGCGCTGGGTGCAGGTGGTGACAGAACTTTCCCGCGCCTTTGCCTTGTGCGCTGCCAGCGATGAGGCGACGGCGATCCGCAACGACGTGTCTTTCTTCCAAGCGCTGCAAGCCGCGCTGAACAAGCAGAGCAGCATTAACCGCAAGAGTCCCGAGCAGATCGACGCCGCCATCCGCCAGCTCGTGAGCAAGGCCATCACCACCGATGGGCAAGTGATCGATGTTTTCACCGCCGCCGGATTGCCCAAGCCGGACATCAGCATTCTATCCGACGGGTTCCTTGCGGAAGTGCGCGGACTGAAACACAAGAACGTTGCCGCCGAATTGCTAGAAAAATTGCTCAAGGACGAACTCAAGGTGCGCTCGAAGCGCAATCTGGTGCAGTCGCAACTATTCTCCGACAAGCTCAAGAAGACGCTCAACGCCTATCACAACCGGGCCATCTCCACGATGGAAGTCATCGAGGAGCTCATCAAACTGGCCAAGGAAATGGACGCCGCCACCAAGCGCGGCGTGGACCTCGGACTAACTGATGACGA
>Ga0118677_10014392_pt1 | contig 11177 bp, 7 predicted proteins | sample AliMusrvi5mmetaG_FD_86154 | JGI IMG/M metagenome (GOLD analysis project Ga0118677, IMG submission 86154)
ATATTATTTAATTTAATAATATAGAATTAACCTATTTTATTAAATCCATCGCCCCTTTGAGCTCATCCTGGACCGCCTTAAGGTCCTGCTTCTTGGCACCAGCCTTTTGTTGGAACTGGCTCAATAGCGCATCTTTTTCCTGAATGGCGATCTGCAACTCCGCAATCCGGGATTGCAAAGTACTGGATTGGCCATCTACCTGCAACTTGGCCTGGGCCAGCTGGTCCATCTGTCCCTTGAGGGAAGCGATCTCCCGTTCCTTGCCTTCCATCGCATCCTGCAAGGACTTAAGCTCGGCATTCAACGTTGCAAGCTCTTTTTGTGCGGGAGCTTTTGCGTCTTCAACAGCTACCTCTGCTGCCTTTTTGTCTTCCTTGAGAAACTGAACATCCTTCTGGAGGCTTTCCACCTGAAGCTGGGCTTGCGAGATTGAAAGCTCTTTTTCCTTGAGCTGGACTTCGCGTTCCTTGACCGCATTCTCCAAGACAGAAATCTTCTCATCGAAGGAAGCTTTCATTTTCTCAAGCTCAGCGACCTTTTCAAGGACCAGGAAGCCTTTCACTCTCTTGACAGCAATTTCCCTGTATTCTTTTTCCACATCCTCTTTCTTCTTTCCAAGCACTTCATAAGAAACATTCTGCTGCTTCATCCTGGTTTCAAACTCTTCGATGAGATGCGCCGCTTCACGGTCAATAAGCGACTGGGGAGCAGGGAAATCAAGGGATTTCACCATTTCTTCGACAATGACGTTTACCAGCCGGGCCTTTTCCTTTTGCTCGAGCTCTTTTTTTAGGCCGTCCTCAATGTTTTTCTTTAATTCTTCAAGAGTTTTAAACTCGCCTACATCCTTCGCGAAATCATCATTTAGTTCCGGCAATTTCTTTTCCCTGAGGCTCTTGATAGTTACAGAGTATATTGCTTTCTTTCCCGCAAGATCTTTGTTAACAAAATCAGCTTTGTACTCAACGTTAATATCTTTTTTGTCGCCTATATTCATACCCGTAATGCCCGCGTCAAGTTCCGTCAAGACTTTATTGGTGCCAAGCTCAACAACATAGTCGCTGGCCGTCAGGTTCTTATCCGCAACCCCGTTTACGGTTCCGGTAAAATCAATCATTACAAAATCCCCGGTTTTTGCGGCCCTGCCTTCCACGGTTGAAAACTGCGCGAGTCTTTGTCTGAGGTAATCAAGCGACTTTTCAGCGTCCTCTTTTTTCACTTCAACAACTTCCTTCTTAACCTTTATGCCTTTGTATTTAACCAGTTTAATCTCAGGCTTAATCTCTATCTTGGCCTTAAATTCCAGCGGCTGGCCCTGCTCGAATTTCAAGTCAGTGATACCGGGAAAATCTATCGGGTTCAGGTTGAGCGACTTGAGCGAGTTAATGTAAGCATCCGATATTAGTTTATCAAGAACGTCCTTTTCGACTTTATCCTTGAAGTATTTCACAACTACCGGACGAGGAGCCTTTCCTGCCCTAAAACCGGGCACTTCCGCAACCAGCTGGAGGTTGCTGTACATGTTTTCAATCTCAACAAGAACGCGGTCTTTAGGCACGCAAATTTGGATAACCTTCTCGCAGTCTTTCTCGCTTACAATGCTTGCTTTTGTGTCATTCAAAATCTCTACCATTTCACTCTCCCGCAAATAAAAAATCCGCCTTCAGGCGGTAATGTTCCTGAATAAAGATTTTAGCATATACCGCCGATAAAATCAAGAATTTACGCCCAAACACCATATACCAGAAGGCTTTTCTTGATATTTTTGTATATAAATGTTACCATGCCAAGCTATGGCATATATTCATATTATTATAGTTATTCTTGGGATTACCTGTGTAGGGTTCTTCACAACCCTGGCCAGCCGAAAAGGTATACCCGGCGGAGATATGGTCTTGTCGCTCTTCGGCCTGTCTACCGTGCTTGGCTTTGTAGTATTTCTGTTTAGCAAAAAAGCGGCATTTTCGGCGGATACAACCTGGATAGCCCTGTTTGCCGGTTTTGGCGGAGGCATTGCTTACTTTCTTTTCAATGCAGCCGTGAAGAACGGGCATTACGGTTTCTCGAATGCAATCTACAGGTCATCCTACCTTATTGCTGTCGTATTCTCTGTTCTTGTTTTTAAAGAGAGCCTTTCCCGGTTAAAATTTACCGGCATTATTCTGACCACAGTTTCAATCTTCATTATTTCGTACTCCAATGACAGCTTCACAAAAAACGCAGGTAAGACCGGCGCGCTCCGTTGGTTTGGGATAATACTACTCTCTTTCTTCTTAAGCTCAATGCCGCGCATAGGGCAGAATACTGTTTCTGCATTCAAAATGGACAAGACCTTCTATCTCTTTCTTTCCTACGCTCCGGCGGCCCTGCTCTTTCTTGTCCTGGCAATCCGCAAAGGTTCATTCGACAAAAGAGCGCTGCTTTACGGCGGTATAGGCGCGATAGGGAGTTATGTCAGCGTCTTCTCTACAATCTCAGCTATAAACAAGCTTGGCGGTGTGGTGGTTTTTCCGGTGACCTTAACAGGCCCAATAATACTTGGGTTGATACTCTCCGTCGTCTTCTTCAAAGAAAGGATTAAGCCGATAGGTTACGCTGGAATCGCGCTTGGAGCGGCAGGAATTATTTTGCTGTCAAGTTCTTGATTTCCCGACAGATTGCCTTATCTTTTGCCTTGCCTTATTAGTCCTGACAAATGTAAGCCAATCAGGGTTCGGCCAGTGCTTCTCGTTAACCAGAATATCAACAATATCGCCCGTAACCAGTTGATGTTTGAAACCTACCATTTTGCCGTTTACCTTTGCGCCGACACAGTGCTCCCCAAGCGTAGTATGCACGGCAAAGGCAAAATCAACAGGCGTACTGCCGGCAGGAAGTTCTATTACTTCGCCTTTTGGAGTAAAAACAAATACCTCGTCAGTAAAAAGATCGAGTTTGAGGGTGTCCATGAACTCTTTTGAATCTTTTGACGCCATAAGCCAGTCCAGCAAGCGGCGGATCCAGCTGATCTTGTTTTCTATCTTAACATCCCTTACACCGCCTTCTTTATAGTACCAGTGCGCGGCTATGCCGTATTCGGCGTCCTGATGCATTTCATTAGTCCTTATCTGAATCTCCAGCGGTTCTCCGTTTGGACCAATTACATTGGTATGAAGGGATCTGTACATGTTTGATTTTGGCATCGCGATGTAATCGTCAAATTGGCCGGGAATAGGTTTGAAAAGCGAGTGAATGATGCCGAGTATCGTGTAGCAGTCCTCAACACTTTCGGTCAGTATCCTTACAGCGATTATGTCGTAGATCTCGTCAAAGGACTTTCCGGAGCGGGTTATCTTCTGGAAAATGCTGTAGAAATGTTTGGCGCGCCCTGTAATTGACGCTTGTACTTTAAGTTCTTTAAGCTTCTCCTCTATTATATTCTTTACTTCTTGAACTAGAAGTTCCCGCTCATTTCTTCTTTTCGCCACCATCTCGGAAATCTCAGAATATTCATTCGGATACAGGTATTTCATTGAGAGGTCTTCAAGCTCCCACCTGATGCTGCCCATGCCGAGCCTGTGAGCGAGCGGAGCGAAGATATCAAGCGTTTCCCGGGCATTCTCTTTTATCTTGTCTTCCGGAAGATACTGCAGCGTCCTCATATTATGCAGGCGGTCAGCGAGTTTGATGATGATAACCCTGATGTCTTTTGACATAGCCAGGAATATCTTCTTGAAGTTGTCGGCCTGGCGTATTTCCTTGTCAGGCTTTACCTTAAAAGAAAGTTTTGTGACGCCCTCAACAAGCAGAGCAACCTGCTCCCCCGCTTCTTCCCTAATCTCATCAAAAGAGAGGCTGGAATCTTCAAGGACATCATGAAGCAGTCCGGCACAGACAGTGTCGCTGTCCATCTTGAGTCCCGCCAGTATCGCAGCAACCGAATAGGCATGCGTGAAATAGGGTTCACCGGACCGGCGTTTTTGGCCGGCATGCGCAAGATCCGCCAGATCAAAACATTTTTTCAGTTTGACCGTGTCAAGTTCAGGTTCATAGGCACTGAGAAGAGTTATGAGTTCCTTTAGCTGTTCCATTCCTTCCTAAAAAAAAAGGGCCCGGGTGCCCGGGCCCTTGAGTTTACTTCTTTGCCGGAATATTCTTTGAATGATTTTTTTCATACTCATAAAGTATCGGACTTGCCACGAACCATGAGGAATACGTACCCAGTATTACTCCGAACAGCAACACCTCGGAGAACTTATGCAGGACTTCACCTCCGAACAGGTACAGAGAAAGCGCGGCAATGAGAACAGTTACGCTGGTCATGATTGTACGGCTAAGGACTTCATTGACGCTGGCGTTTATTATGGTTCCGAAATTATCCCTCGCGCGCAGTTTAACATTGTCTCTAATCCTGTCAAAAACAACGACCGTGTCGGTCAGAGAGTAACCGGCAATAGTAAGAATAGCTGTCATTATGAGAATATTAAACTCGATATTCATGACATAGACAAAACCAACCAGAGCAAGAATATCATGAAGCGTTGCGACTGCGGCTGAAACGCCAAAGAGCCCTCGGCCCGCGATCTTTGAGTCAAACCTGATAAGGATATAACAGGTTATAGCAAATATAGAGAGTATCACGGCGAAGATCGCCTGTCCTGTAAGTTTCTTGCTGATTGCGGGACTTATATCCTCGGTTGAATCCCTGGTGAAAACTCGTTTCGCAGGAAGGTCGCGGTCGAGCAGAGCCTGAACTTTTGCCTGCAGTTCATCTATCTTGGCGCCGGGCCTCTTTATCTTTAATTCAACCAAATCACCTTTGTTTTCTGATGAAGTTACCGCCAAGCTCTTATCAACCAGGCTCTTAACTCTTGAAGCATCAACTTTATTTTCGAATTTTAAGGTAAAAACCACATCCGCTTTTAATTGTTCTGCGCTTTTAACGGTGTATTGCGGCTTAGGCGGGTAGGCTTCTGCGATCATCCTCTCTATTTCGGAGCCAATCTCCCCGGTTATTACTTTGTTCTTCTTCAGCCTTATTCTGACTCTGTTCATACGCGCGGCACTTTCACCGGAGAAGGTCTGTATGCCGGCATCCGTAAGTCCGTTTGCGTCAAGTATCTGTCTGATCCGGGCGGTGTCAAATTTATCCTCAAAATTCAGCGTGACAACAGTTCCTCCCGAGAAATCTATTCCGAGTTTTGCGGTGCCGCGCACAATGCTTACTATCCCTGCAATGCCGGCAATCACCATAATTGCCGACATTATGTAGCCGAAGAATCTCAGCTTTATGAAGTTAACGTTTGGATTCTTGAATATCTGTATCATCTATCCTCCTAAATGCTCAGGCTTTCTGTTTCACCCCTCGAAAGCCTCCAATCAAATATTACTTTTGTTACTATCAGCGCGGTAAAGAGACTGATGATAACGCCCAGGCTCAGCGTAACCGCAAAACCCTTGACCGGCCCTGTGCCAAAGACGAAAAGAATGGCCGCCGTAATAAGCGTCGTGACATGAGAGTCAAATATGGTCCAGAACGCTTTTTTATAGCCCTGGTCAACGGCCGTCATCACGGTCTTCCCCGCTCTCAATTCTTCTCTGACCCTCTCGAATATAAGGACGTTAGAATCAACAGACATACCCATTGTCAGGATAACGCCGGCTATTCCCGGCATAGTAAAGGTCGCCCCCAGCATGGCCATCGCGCCGACAAGGTAGAGCAGGTTGCAGAGCAGTCCGACATCCGCTATCAATCCGGATTTTTTATAATAAACTGCCATAAGAAGCATTATCGCGAGAATACCTATAAGGCCTGCAAGCATTCCGCTCTTAATGGAGTCCTGACCGAGAGTCGGGCCAACAATGTTCTCATGAATTTGTATTAGAGGCGCGGGCAGGCTGCCGGAACGAAGAACTATTGCAAGATCATTCGCTTCCTTAATCCCGAAATTTCCCGAGATAACAGCTTTTCCGTTTGGTATTCTGTCTTTTACTACCGGCGCGGAATAGACCTTATCATCCAGCACTATGGCAATTTTCTTGCCTATATTGTCGCCGGTTATCTTGCCGAATGTGCTGGCGCCTTCCTTATTAAAATCAATACTGACGTGTACCTCGTTCCCGAGCGCCCCAAGCCCTGATTCCGCCCTGGCGTTGTTAAGGGAATCGCCGGTCAGAAGCGCTTCCTTCTTTAACAGCAACTGCGAGCCGTCATGTTTCATTTCAAGCATTTCGCAATCCGCAGGTATGTTGCCTTCAAAAGCCTGCTCCTTAAGTTTCTTGTCTTCTACAACCAGTTTGAACTGCAGTTGAGCAGTTTTGCCGAGTATTTGCTTGGCTTCTTCCGGATCTTTTGCTCCGGGGAGCTCGACTACAATACTCTTTTCTCCCTCTCTCTGTATGTAAGGCTCGGCAATGCCTAAACCATCTACCCTGTTCCTGAGGATATCTATTGCTTTATCGATCGCTTCCGAAGTGTTCGTTCCCGGGGTAAGTTTTGACTCGTCAAGCGTGTACTCAAGATGAATCCCGCCCCGAAGATCCAGCCCCAACTTTATTTTGGAGTTCTTCTGGTCCTGCTGAAAGGGCATTACAAATTCAGTGCCTTTACCAGCCACGCTATTAACAACTATTGTGCCATCGAAGAAATCAACAATTTGTTTGACGACCGCCAAGCCCAAACCGGCGCCGGAAGTTTGGCGGACGTGCTTGGCTGTACCGCGAAAAAACCGATCGTATATTCTGGGTAGATCTGCCGTACCAATTCCCGGACCGCTATCGGAAATCGAAAACATTACCCTTCCCTGGTCATTTACTGTCAGCGAAATATGTATCGTACCCTTATCGGCTGTGAATTTCATCGCGTTATCAATGAGATTAAGGAAAATCTGCTCAATTAACGGCTCGGACGCTTTTACCATCAATGACTGCGGCGCCTCGACAGTTACCTGGAAGGTTTTGCCCGGATAGTTAAAACATCTCTCTGCCAACTGTCCGCGCAAAACCACACTCAAATCGAACTTATCGTTGCAAATAATCTCACACGGACTATAGTCCATTTTAGTCAACAGCAGCAACGCTGCCATTGTTCTTTCCATTCTCCGGCAGTTGTTCTGGATTAACTGTCCGATGTAAGCCGCTTCCTCAATTGTTTCAACAGTACCGGTTGCTAACGATTCAGAATAGGTATTGATTATCGCTAAAGGTGTAAGCAATTGATGAGAGACATTGGCCGCGAACATCGCCCGGTGTTCCTCGGCGCGTTTGCGGTCAGTGATATCACGGAATGAAAGCACCCGACCGACTTCTACGCCATCGATCGTTTGCTGCTTAATCGTACGCACCAATATTCGACCGTCGATAAGGCGGATTTCTTCATCACCAATATTATCAGTCTTATTGTAATTATCCCGCATTTCGATCGTCGATTTTTCTTTGTCAGCTATTTGTAATAGCGCCAGTTCCTGGACTTGTTTTTCATTGCAACCTTCTAAAACCGCCGGCGCTATGTTCCACATTTTACAGAATCGGCTATTATAGACGCTTAAATTGCGGCTTGCGTCCACGGCGAATATTCCCTCTTCGCTAGCTTCGAAAGTCGCCAATAGTAACGAGCAGTAGTAACTACTTTTTTCTTCGGAAAGTTTGCGGTCGCTAATGTCGCTAACCACCAAGCGACATTCCGGCGCACCGTCAGCTCCAACGTCGCGACTGGCAGTCAGCTGGGCCCAGAAAGTCGTTTTGTCCGACCTGACTAGCCTTAGCTCACACGTCAGCGCTTCACCGGTCGCAAATATTTTTTTTTGGAACAGATAATATGCATCCGCGTCATCGCTCAAAATGTGCCGGCCAAACGGCGCTCCGATCAACTTACTACTAACCATCGTCAGCATCGCGGCGAAAGTCAGACTTACCTCCTGCAACAATCCCGTTGTGGAAATAGTGCAGTAGCCGACCGGCGCCAGATTGTAAAAATCAAAATAGCGCGACTTGCTTGCTTCGAGTTCCACTTGAACCCGGCGCAGTTCTTCGTTTTGCAACTCCAGTTCGATTTGATGCACACGAAGTTCGTATAATGCCTGCCGCGTTTGCTCCGGAGTCTTACTATCCTCGTCTGGCGACGCTATATCGGCTGCTCGCTGAACCATTTCTTCGGCGAGCTGACGCAACCGCTCGAAGCTAGTCTCGTTTTTCATCGCACACCTCCAATATTGCCTGTTGCTGAGTGCCTCCCTGCTCGTGAAGTCGATCCGGTCACATTCGGCGCGGAGAGTGAGGATAGTTTCGTTGTTTATTTCCAACGGCATCGAGTAGGAGGCTACCCATTAATTGAGTAGCCGACCTCTCACACCACCGTACGTACCGTTCGGTATACGGCGGTTCAGCAAATTGAGCACAACCGCTCATATCGCTTCAATACATTATCGTATCCAAGCGATTTGAGCCTTTCGTTAGTGAGCGTTGTTTGCATTATCGGGCTTCGGGCAATTACCCAGTTGCCTCTTCTTGTGTTCGCCCATTCCCAAGCCTTCTTAGCAGGCACTCCCAGTCTTTTCAGGTTGCGGAATCTCGCACTGTTTTCTTCCATTGCTTCCAGATATACATCCGCAAACGTCTGCGTATCCATCCATTCAACGCTCGCAGTTCGTTATCCAGATTGGCTGTCGAAAAATATCCAAGCCAACCTGTTGTATATATCTTGAGTTCTTTCAACACTGTATCCACACGCCTGCCTCTGCTCCGGCTGGTTATTGCTTTCACTCGTTCCTTGAATTTCCTCAGCGGTTTCTCGTGTACTCGTACATCAGTTTTTCCGTCTTTTTCGCTCAGCTTGAATCCGAGAAATTTCCGCTTCAATGGGCTTCCCGTCGCGCTCTTAGTCGTGTTGACTTTGAGTTTCAGTTTGCCTTCAAGGTAGTTAATACATCCGCTCATAACACGGTCTGCCGCTCGTTGGGTTTTGACGTATATATTACAGTCGTCCGCGTAACGAACAAATTTATGTCCGCGCTTTTCCATCTCTCTGTCGAATTTCGTCAGATAGATATTACTTAGCAACGGCGACAAGTTCCCGCCTTGCGGCGTTCCCTTGTCCGACGTATTAACTACGCCGTTTTCCATAATACCGCTTTTAAGATATTTTCTTATCAGCCGTATTACCGCTTCGTCCTTTATTTCGCTTCGTATCATTTCAATCAACAAATCGTGGTTCACGGTATCAAAGTACTTTTCAAGGTCTATGTCTACAACTTCTGTATATCCTTGCTCATAGTACTCTTTTGCTTTGTTTATTGCCTGCCGTGCATTCCTACCCGGTCTGAATCCATAACTGTTGTCGGAAAAGCTCTTTTCAAATATCGGCTGCAATACCTGCACCAACGCCTGCTGTATCATCCGGTCTATTACCGTTGGTATTCCGAGTTGCCTCGTTCCTCCGTCAGGCTTGGGTATTTCTACCCGTCTAACCGGTTGCGGTTTGTACTTTTCAGCCTGTATTTTCTCTATAAGTTCTTTCCCGTGTTCTTGAAGATATGCCAACATATCGCCGACTGTCATTCCGTCTATCCCGGCGGCTCCGTCGTTCTGTTTTACCCGCTTGTATGCAAGGTTCATATTGTCTCTGTGCAATACTCTTGCGAGTAATTCTGTGCCGTCCTCTACCTCGTTTCCCAGATTGACAATACTCTGCGCTCCCGTGCGTTCGTCGAGTTCCACTCTATTATCACAAAGGTAGCCTAATTGCTCAGTTTTCTGCTCTCTTCGCATTGTCCTCCCTTCTTTCGTTTCGATGACTTTCACTGTTCAGCCCTTCACCGGCAACTTCTGCCGACTACTATGGCTTCTGCTGACTCCTTGCAGTTCACGCTACCGTCTCCGGCCGCGTTGTTGCGGTGGAATTATGCCAATGGCTATATTCCGTCATTAACTGCAACCTCTGCAAGGTCTCCCAGGGTAAGCTCAACAACTTTCATCTCATCTATCTGCCACATATACAACGCAAGGTTCGGGCAGTATTGGACTTCGCTTTGTCGTGCAAGCTCGTCCGCCTTGCACTGCCTCAAATGTGATTCGTGTAACTCAGACCGAGATTTTGCATTAGGCTTCCTTCAGATTCCGCCTCACGACGGACACCCTTGCCCTCTGCTAACAGTTCCTACTGCCAAGTCTGTAACGGTCTTTCACCGTCTAGTTGTTGCGCATGCCTGGCGCACACGAGTTTGCCGTTTGCGGCACATCGCCCTAGAGCGAGTTTACCCGGAGTACGGCGCTTGACTTTTTTGGTTCCTTTTTGTGTCAAGACAAAAAGCAACCCGCGCACAGCGGAACGACGGCACGCCTGCCGACAACGACACGAATTAAAAACGCAACAAGTCTAAATTATGCAACTTGTCCAACTAATATTAGTAAGTCCAAAAGGAGCTAAATGATCAAAACTTCCTTCACAGTCACAATCCTGGACAAAGACGCAAACGGCGATGCCGTTTTTGCAAAAAATATCCTATCCGAGTCTATAGCGAATGGTTTTGGAAAACTAAATTCCGCACTAACCTTCCAAATAGAAAACAGCTACCAAAACCTACCCAACCCCGAACACCCCGACACCACAGACGGTGTTGGCAATTGGTGTATCGAAGATATATGCAACCACTACAACATCACTGAAGAATTAGTCAACAACCCAATCTTCTACGAACAAGCAACGATAGCTCTTGAACAAATCAAAACAAAAGCCGAACCAGACTGGGAAGAATTAAGTTTTTGGTGCGATAGGTTTATAGATCGCAAATTCACCGGAAATATTTAGCTATAAGGAGAATTTTACATGGCATACATGAGCCAAGAGAACAAGAAATCCAAAGCTACCGCACTCAAACCGATTTTAGCCAAATACCAAGTCAAAGGCACACTCTCTGTAGATAATCACACGACAATAATACTAACCATAAAAGAAGGCCCCATCGACTTTATTGGCAATTACAACCAAACTCAAGAAAAAAGAAACGTAGAACACCGCGCAAAAGAATATTTAACTGTCACAAACAATTGGTTAACGGGACAATTCACCGGTATAGCGCTCGAATTTCTAAACGAAGCCTTTCAAGTTCTTTTCTCCGGAAACCACGACAATTCCGATTCACAAACCGACTATTTCGACGTTGGCTGGTACGTTGAAATAAGCATAGGTCGTTGGGATAAGC
>Ga0118677_10014394_pt1 | contig 11176 bp, 9 predicted proteins | sample AliMusrvi5mmetaG_FD_86154 | JGI IMG/M metagenome (GOLD analysis project Ga0118677, IMG submission 86154)
ATGGGAATTACCCAGCGGCAATTAGCTGACGCTATCCACGTTCCTTATCAGCGGGTTAATGAAATCATCAATGGCAGACGAGGTGTAACTCCGGCTACAGCACTGAGACTCGCTAAATATTTCAACCTTTCCGCTGACTACTGGATGAATCTCCAACAGCGATGGGATCTCTATCATGCAAAAAATGCAGAAGATCACCTGCTAAAAAGCATAACCCCTTTAGCTCCGAAGGTGGCCAATATGGCCGGAAATGCTCAATCAAGCCATTAACGGTTAATAATTATGCATCAAATATTGGACAGCAAACCGTTTTTACTGGCTAATATTTGATTTTCATAGTCCATGTTAGTCAGTTAGCCGCGCAGAAATTTGCTCTCAATACAGCCCTATCCCTATCGAGACCCATAACAAAATACAGGGGAGCAAAAAAAGTGGGCTTAGGAAGCTAAATTACACTTAACACATTTCAGAATATTACGTTATAGTAGATTACATAATGATTGTTATACAACAAAAAAATTAGCGAAGTTCTGTTGAAAGGATAACTGTATCTGAAATGAGTAAAAAGACAAGTTTTGAGAACATCTACGTTGTTAATCCGCAGGCAGCTAATCTAATATTTGATGGAAGAGATTTCTAATCCCTCGCCCTATGGCCCCAAATATTCGCAGCGGGAATCTCCAAAGAACGTCGTAAAGGATTGCTCCAAAAAAATGTCCCCAGGCCTCTTCTCCAATAGTTGCTTTAAACAGAAGCCCAACCAGAAAAAGCATACAGGGAATAACGATCCATAGAGGAATCTGCGAAACAAGTGCCATCAAAAAAGGCGAAAAAAATGCCATCAAAAGAGTGGACTGAATAATTTTCAAACCGGCTTTTCTGAAGCCCATAATAATAGCTAAACCAGCCAACACGAGCACCAGTAAGCGAATTTGGTTATGTAAGACTTCAAGATTCTCCATGACTTAAGGCGGTTTTGAGAGGAAAGAGATGAAAATGATTCATTTATGTCAAAATCTTACCAAAATCTACATAACGAGAGCTGTCAAAACTTCTGAGCTGTATTTTCAAGCTGTCAGAACAGGAATACTTTCGCTTAAAATGCCGGATAAATATCCGGTTTACCGGAATCGGTATAAGTGTAGGTGTGGATGCCGTTTTCTGGATACCGCTACAACTACGATACTCCTCAACATCAGAGATTGTTGACGGTTCTTTCAGCCTAAAAACTGAGTGAAAAAATGTCGATGAATTGAGAGCCCGCAAATCTGCGGGCAAATGAATAAATCCTGCATTGTGCAGTGACGTCAGCTCCTTGAACCATGCCCCCTGCTTCTTTCTTAACTGCGTTAACGATGCCAGAAAGGATTTGTTCAAAAGAATTGCTGCCAGCGGGTTTATCCTTCCATTAAGAGGAGTAAACTCGCTATAACCACTTAACCCGGTAACCATTTTCTGCCTGGAAGGATGATGTGCAATTTGAAGTAAACGCTCATAGAGCAATTCATCATCAGTAACGATTGCACCACCTTCACCTGCATAGAGAGATTTCCCCGGTGAAAAACTCAACACAACGACATCCGAAAAGTAGCCTGCTGGTTTACCATCTCTAAACGCCCCAAGGCTTTGAGCTGAATCGCTGATATAGATTAATCCGCGTTCCTGACAGAATTCCTTAATTCGCATTGAATCTGCAGGAAACCCATGATAATCAACAGAAACCACTGCATTTGTTTTGGTTGTTACAGTCCTACTCAAGTCATCAGCACATAAAGACAACGAATCCGGCTCAAACCCAGCAAACCTGATCTTGTTGTTATGCAAGATAAACGGCGTTATCGAACCTCCCCAGTTAAACGGTGACGTCAAGATTTCAGTGCACTTCAATCCGTATGCAAGGCAAAGTGCTTGCATAGCAGTCGTTGCACTTGAAAACGTAAGAGCAAAACTCTTCCCATAATACTGGGTTAGCTGTTTTTCAAACTGAAACACAGCTCCTGCACCCGATAAATGCTCTTTCTGACTTTCAGGATTATTTGCACACCCTTCAAGAAAAGCTTTCAGTTCAAAAAATGCTTTTGAGTAATCAATCTTAGACATTGGCATGGGGTTGTAGTTCCCTGATATGCTGCTGCAGTTTTTGCTGATCAACAAAGTCCTCATCCGTCAGCACCGCTTTGATATAGTCCGGATAAGGATATTCTGGATTAGGAGCATTCCTTTTTGCATCCCACCAGGGCAGGAAAGAGTTGTTCCTGCAGTAATTCATGGCAACATAATCAGAAAAAATGCCAGCAATCTGACTACCAACGGGAATAATGTCATAAGAGGCAAACTCGATATGCTCCATCCCCAACGCTCCATCTAAAACAGCCTGAGAGGCTATGAGTGCCTCCCGAATCTCACGAGGAGCCGCACCCGCATCATAGAAACGTTTTGCGGAATCCATGATTTTCGGATCGGAAAATTGGCTATCAAAGAGAGGATTTAATTCCAACGCAATGCTTGTAATAATCTCAGGGTAATCCTGAGCAAGAGGCATAAACACCGGGAGAATGATCCATCGCTGCCTCATCGCTTCAGAAATTGCATTGGGCCGGTTTGAGGTACCAAGCAGCAGCGTTTTCCCTGCCATCGATGTATCTGCAAGAAAAGACTGCAACTGCCCGATAAGATTTTGCGTCACTCCACTGTCGTTTGACGATTGACTCCTATCCATTGGAAACTGAAGCTCCAGTTCATCAATAATACCAATACCACCAAGCTGCTTCAGCAAATTCAGCATGATTTTGGTTTTTCGTTCAGTTTCACCAACCCACTGTGACTTCGGGCTGACAAGATTGAACGCTGGCACTCCGGTACTTGCTGCAGCAAGAAGGGCGAGCACCGTTTTACCTGTTGATGGCGCTCCGCATAAGCAAATATTTCTTGGAATGTTTTTTTCACCGTTCTTCAACCCCTTCACAATTCTCATCAGGATCTGAAGCGGTTTTTGAATAGTAACTCCAGCAAGACGAGTGCTCTTGACCCTTGAATTATCCAGCATTTCCAACGTACCTTCACTAAGCGAGATAATGTCAGCCTGTTTTTTTTCAGTCAGATCGTTTTCACTGTATGGTTCCCCTGTCCGCTCACTGGAGAGAAGAATAGATTCCAGCGAACGGTTTGGTGTTCCACTGCTCAGGTTCGCTATTATCTCCTTGGTCAATCCTTCCGCAGCAACAGCATTGTTGTAGTGCTGCATCAGGGTTTCAAGAAATGGCAGCTTTTCCTCTGCTGTAGGCTGAGAAAGAGTGACGGTTTCGATGTTCTGATAGATAAATGAATCCATCAGCCCCGCTCTTGACTCGACAAGTACTGTATAGTTCTGACTTTTACGATAACCGAGCGAATAACTCAGACGCAGGGCAAGTTCAATAGAGATAATTTGTTCAACGGTATGTGTCCCATTGTTTAACTGAGGCAGCAGATGCTCCGGAAACTCGATAAGAATAAGAAACCGCAAGGGCTTCCCATCCCGCATTTTTGGTTCATTGGCTTGCATGCCAAGCTTCAGGAGCGAACGCAAGACAGTGACAAATTCATCTTCCTCTCCCCCCTGCTGTCGTTGCCCGCTCTGGTTTTTTATGCCAAGATTATTCAAAACAGACCTTACTCCACTCTGTTCCGAGTTGTTCAGTTCACTCAAATCATAGGTAATACCCGACGACCTTGAATATTGCACCACTACAAGGTTATGGCAGCCGAGGGCTTGACTTCTGAGTATTTCAATCAGTGGCTGAGGCCTGCCTGTAGAATTGAGCTCTAGGTCATAGAGTGACCGACCCTGAAGGACGATACAGCTTTTCCCTTTTTCGTAAGGCCTTAGAATCTGATTAATTGATGTAGACATGGTCGTAAGTTTAGTTTGCATTTGTGGACATGCAGGGAATCGAACCCTGATATACCGGGATCACTTTGGATTTACCCGGCAGCTACACCTGTCATGCCCAAAATTTTGACTGGTCCCTTAATGCTGCGCTCTTCTCTGCTGATTTAATTTTCGTATACGCTCAAGTACATGCTTCTGCTTCTCAGCTAGGTTGGCACTGTGCTGAACTGTTCCCCTTGTTGAGCGGGTGCTCTCACTGATGAATTTTACCCCCAGACGTTTTATTTCAGCATTGAATCTGTTTATAACTCCTTCACAAGAGCCGTCATGAATACCAACAACCTCTGTTGTTGTATTTACCTTCTGCATCTTGTTTACACTGATCTCTGAAACCAACCCCTGTCCGCTCTGGTTTTTGGCGATAACAAGCACGCCTTCAGATAGTGGTAAAGGTTTTATGGTCACGTTGGGAAAACCGCTGACAACGCTTGCCTTTGCAAAAAGACTCGCAAGAGTTGTGGTAAACACTTTTGTATGACCTGAATTGAGTTCGTGAAATAGTGTTTTCAAGGCCCTGTCAGTATCCGCCCCTGTCTTTTCAGAAAAAGCCGTATAAAGTCGTTCCTTTGCTCTTGCAGGGTTTGTAACTACAAAATTCATCTCCGAGAGTGAACAGATTACTGCAGCCCGCTTGGCTTCCACCCTTTCAAGCCCAAGTGCAGTAAACTGATTGACCCGAGCAGTAAATGGTTTGGTGAAAGCTTTCTGCAAAGTATCTGAGCTCAATAAAAGAACTCTATCATTCTTGCTTTCTGTTTTTGAAATAAGTGGATTTACTACTGATGCCACCGTTGGTGAACATCCTTTCAAAATTTCAGGTATGATCGCTTGTACCGTCGACACCTGCTCTGCAGACATTAGCGATATAATGTCTTTTTGACACTCCCTCCACGAAAGGCCTTGGATGCCAACTGCATTTTTTCGTTCAGTAACTTGGCTCATAATGATGTCCTTTTGTTATGAATTATTTTAGATAAGCTTGGACTCCAATGGTGCGCCGGGCTTGCTTTGAACCGCACCCTGCGGCCACACCTGTTTTACCCGATATATTTTCGTCACTCTTTTCAAGCATCTTTATCTGACATATTCACCTTTTTATTTGATTACGGGAATCTCTCCACTTTTCTTATTAGCGGTTTCAAGTTTTGTCTGGATAGTTGCTTTCTCACAATTCCTTGTCAAGCGGATTGATTCCACCTTCATGTTCCACTTCGCCTGTTTTGGGCACTTCAGGTTCATCACTGAAGACTGCATCATATGCTTTTCCTCCTACGGGTGTTCCGTTTTCAAACTCCGGCTGACCTGTTTCAGGCAGCATCCCCTCACGGCCATTGATTCCGTCAGCATGACCCCGAACGTCCGTCATTATCCCTGTGGACACGGTGATCGTATCCATCTCGTCCATGATTTCGGCCATGCCTCTGAGTTCAGCGCTAAACGGCTCTGTCGACTCGATCTGTCCTTCCTCATTTGTGGGGTACTGCAAAACTTTGTGACCGAAGATGCGGTTGATGAGCCAGATCAAGCGCACATCGAAATGATTGAGTATCCGCTGTGCGGCGTCCTCATGCGATCCCCGCAAGTCCAAGTAGCTCCCCACGAAATCCCTTACCGATTCGGTGAACGCTTCCCGAGCGGCTTCGTACTTGACTGAATACTTCTCGACCATATTTTCGGCAGCTTTAATCGCCTTTGTTTTTCTATCCCGCAGTTCACCAGCTTTTTTTGCGTTTTCTGCCTCAATGAATACATCCGCCATATTGATGAGCGTAAGATGAACCCCGAGGGTAAGTAACACCATAAGAATATTGAATGTTTGGTACTGAGATGGTAGACCTTCCGGATTGAGCGCAATCGTATTGAACCCCTCGAGAATGTTTGCTGTGGGTATGATGAACACCAGCAGATAAGATCCTGCCGCTGTCACGTAATGCATGCCCATATTATTTTCTTTCTTATAACGTTTGGCGAAATGACGCATCGTAATGGATTGCGTTATGGCGAAGTATGCTATGATGACTGCCACAGCCAGTGTCACAATCGGTATGCTGAGAGCAAGAAAGGTCTCCAGCAAGAACTGCGCACCTTTGTACGACAAAAAGCTCTCGAACAGAAATGTCATAACTAATAAACGTCGTGCCCATTGACTATCATTTTGAACCGAAACCCTTAGGGTGTTCGGAATATCAGCATTGTCCTGATTGAACTGGTTCAAGTCAAAAACAGCTCTGCTCCGGGCATTGAGCAAACGTGATATTTTTTTCATACGCTGATAAAAACGCCCAAACCTTTTGCGAACTCCCTTTCCTGCTTTTTTTGCCCGTCTTTCTCTCTCATTTGTCTGTGATGAAAAAAACAAGCCTGAAAAATTTTTATTGATAGCAATCATGGCTATTCCAGTTTAGTGGCGGGTTTTTCGTAAACAACTTTTGTCAATGCTCTTGCAAGGCTCTCGACTTCCACTGCCCGACCGGCAAGAACATGATCCGGTGATCCTCCTGCGTTAATCAGAACAATTTTGACATCACCCGGAATCTCGGCCAGAAGGGTTATGACCGCCCCTGCTGGCAATGACTGTTTCGCATCCGATACAAGCAAAATCGTTCGATAATGCTTAGCATCAGCTGCGATGGTCGAAAGCGTTCTTAAAGCACTATTCAACGAACCGGTTACGTCACTCCAGTCGGACCCCGGAGCCTTAGGAGCATACGTCTTACTGATCATGCTCTGGCACTGCTGCAGAAACTGCTGCTCTTCAGCTTCGTATCGTTTTGTCGCCTCAGGAGCTTCTGCCTCGTATTTCGCCAACTCTTTTTTATACTGTACCAGCTGTTCGCTGAAAGCCCTCACTGACTCCCCTCCCTGGCGTTGAGGTTGTTTTGGTGGCATGTGTGTTTCAGGAATGGCCAAATACAATACCTCGTTATTGAATGCGCTGGCGTCTATAAATGTCATCCACAAATCGCCCGTACCAGCCTTGCGAATCTTGCCAATCAACTGCTTGATATAGGTCGTATCGACCTGCGGGACCGCATAAGTGCTACGGCCTGACCCGCTCCCGTCGATGATCACAAAACAGGCGTTATGCACCTTATCTACCTGTTCAGGCTTGTGAATACCGATAAGCGGATTGACAAACGTTCTGACCTGCTCATAAGTATTGTAGGAATAAACTCCTGCTCCGAGAGTAGCGGTGATTGAGATAGTGGTGATGACTTTGGCGATCGTGTTCATAATTCATATGGTTGAGTTTTTATTCCCCTCCTCTACTATGTTATAGTCCATTCAGCTCCAACCCGCTGAATTCTGCTGATATCGGTTTGGAACTCCCAGCAGCAAAGCCGGATCTCTTGGATTCAGGGTTACTCAATCCTAAACTGAACTGAACAAAGGGGCACACATGACATTAAGACAAAACAATTCCCGACTTAGCAGGTCATCCGGGGTACTGATGGAGGCTGAAGGTTGAATAGCCGTCAGCAAAGCTCCTTGTATCAAGGAGCTTGAGGGATGAAAACTCATGCCTGAAAAAACTGATTGCTTGCAAAACATTTGTTATCGAGATGCTCAAGGAGATAAAAAAAGACCGCCTCGGTTTTTACTTCCGAGACGGTCTTGTTTATTTTGGTCACGGACTACTTCTTTTTATAGGTAGAAGTTCCATTGGGCTTGTGAGTTGTGATTCCTGTGACTTTTGTTGCGCTTGGCGGTGTAAAAATGTTGGAGTGGGCTTTTTGATGCACAGTTTTACCGCCGCCTTCTTTTGTTGAATACGTGGTATTTTTTTGGGTTACCTTTCCGTGAGAATCCCTGTCATAACTAACTTTTTGGTTGCTCATTGATAGTCTCCATTTGTTTTGTTTTTGCTTCGCTGATTTCAAGGAGAGGCAGTTTCGAAGCTTAACTGCCCCTCTACTTATTATAGCGCAGTGTTCCAAACTTGGCTGATGATGGCTGATATCTGTCTCTCCTACTTTCGTTGGACTGACATGACAGAGCGCTCAACCCCTTCTTTGACGATGGTCGATAACACCAACATCGAAAACTTTAACGGTAGGCTCAGGGACGAATGACTGAATTTTCCGGAAACCGGAAACTCTTCTTTTGGATTGAGCGATTAAGGGGATAGCCGCAATACGGATATTTGCCAAGAAAAAGTGGTCTTATTGGGGGGCACGTTCCAAAGATTACTTTAAACGAGAGGTATTAGTTATCAGCGCATTGACATCCTGTTTCGGCGTGAAAGCTTCAAGGATAAACAAAGACGGATTTACCGGCGCTAATACGAGAAAGGTGAATCTGCGTTTGAAAAGGCCCCGGAGAAATATAGCCCGTGCTTGTCGTCTCAATCGTGTCGAATTTGAAAGACCAAATCAAGTCTGGAGCATGGATTTCGCTCCAGACAAGTGATGCAGGAAAGGATGCAAGTGCCATCCCACCAAATTTACTGATCCGACTCGGGGTAAAAACCATCAAGAGAAATGAGCTCGGTGTCGACCCAAAGCCTACGACGTTCGTAGACGTTTTGTATTGATGTCTTCTGTAAAGACAAAAGCATTTGGGGAATGACTGTATCTTGTTGAAAATTTTGGAGAAGTTTCCTCCGGCAATAAACACAAAGACATCCGTAATTATCGAGTACAACATTGACCAAGACTTTTAACCCTGGATCAGCAGCAAACTTCGAGTTCCAATGATGTTGACTTTCTTTATAGTGAAATGCATCAGGATATTCTATACTTGGATCAGCAACAACATCCAAAAAGACACCTTGATTATCATTAATAGGGTCAGAGAGACTTGTGAAATATTTTAAACTAACGCTTCTTTTTAAAAATTTATTACGAGCCCAACCCCATCTTGTTTTTAAAAATTTACTATCATAGAAATTATCCCATGGCGTTTTACTAGAATCGTATTCCAATGCAACTTCCCAAGCGGCATATATCAATATGACATAAAGTAATTTTTTATCCGCATCGCCAATATTGACCTTATCCACCAACTTTTGAGCCTCTTTCTCAACTTTTGATATATTCATCCGTTGACGGTAATCCTCAACCTCTTCTTTAGTTAGTTTGTTTATGAGTTCAGCTACATTTATGGCGTAGTTATTAAGCTTTGTGTCTCTGTCAGAGTTTAAGAGGCGAGATACTTTTTTGGCGTATTCCTTAAGCTTTTTGTCTTTGTCAGAGTTTATCAACGGAGACATAGAGCGCTGCGATTCTGAACTACCTTTCATTTTGTTACTTATGAAAGCGTCATGACATTCTTTGCAAAGAATATCCACCATAGACCATGTTTGAATGCTGTTATTCATGTAACGCATCCTCCCTCGAAATAGGAGCTCTACGCACGGGTTGCACGCCTTCTTTCCCCCAAAGCACACGCTTAGCAATGTTACAAGCTAGCCAGTTCATTTTCTCCAGATAATCCGGGTGATCTGGATTATCTGGGTTATCTGGATTATCGACAGCAAAGCCCTGAAGAATAATCCTCTCTGAATCTGTCAGGCCATACGTTTTATTTAACTGCCAATTTTCACCATTCAGTAGATGATAAATGTTCAAGGCTAGATCTCCGTTCCGTTGCTTTCCTTTATAACCATTTGTTTTCCAATTGAGCATATTGGATGGCCAAGTTGTACCTGAATCTGACAGATTTTCCTCTGAATGCCAAGGCAGAATTATTGCTCCGGCTGGTACCGGGAATAGGGCGAGAAAGAGATCGTCTGCGGTTAGTTCAGGACCCGGAAGATTGAAATCAATGTGATCTTCTAAATGAAGCTTATTAAATTTTTTTTGAATCAGAACAAGTGTTTTCAGCATTTCAAGGGTGATCAACAGTGCCGCCCATCTGCGTTCGCGATTGGAATAATCGCCTGTCGATTTGATATCTACACAACATCCCTTTGCCACATCCTTAATGACGGAAAACTTATCGCACAGTTGTTTATATTTATCTTCATCGAAGCATTCCCCAGCTTCTTTCTTTCTCGCCAATAGCGAGAGATTCTTGCGGTCCTCGACCAAAGCATCATCGTTGTAAGCCGTCCAAATATCAGCCTTAAGTTTCTGTGCCTTCTTGATTTCCATACAGTCTACCATGACCGATATCAAGTCTTTCGCCCACTTTTTTATAGCACTGTCGCGTTTATCCTTGGGGATATCAATAAACAAACCCTGAACCGGCAACCTCCGCTTGGCATGCGGAGAAAGAAGTGTCAGTACGCCGTGGTTCGCATCCTCTATCAGAGCCATTAGGTCCGACGGCGACAAGACAATCTGATAAGTCTCATAAAGGTTTTCGATTCGGGCTCGAAGTGCAGCCACTCCTTGCTTCAGAACATTCTCCCAACTTCTGTCCGATCCTGAAACACCGAACTCTGCATAATTGATATTTAGGATTTCCTTGCTGATGAGGTGTAGAGCACGGACTTCTGGAACAGTCTCCAGAAGATCGCCGTAGTTAGTCATAGGCACAATCCCGATAGGGTGCTGGTACAAGAGCGAACTCGTGAAAATCCCAACCACAAGTCCCTCAAAACCGGCTGCCCATGCATTCGAAGAGTCAGAATCGCAGACCTCTGCAACATCAGAAGGTTTTGATACACTAATCTTGAGATATGGAGGAGGCTCTGCATTGCTCTCATCGCTCACATATAGCTCTGCATCGATCCATTTCTGAAGGTTATAGTCCATGCCAATGATTTCTGGCGGTAAAAGGTCGTTTGCTCCTGTTCCCCACCAGAATGGGCTGAAACATGTCCCAAAATCCTTGGGGGTACGGATCGATGACGGTCCATGAATCTCAGGATGCTTGACGATACGGAAATATTGACGCAACTCTTCCGTTGGCAAGGTCGTCTCCGGGTACATGTAACGGGCATCCTGCCCTTCGCAGTCATCAATCCAGAGGATGCGAATCTTGTCGAACTTAATACTCATAATAAGTTCTCCTTAAAATCCTGAGGTTATCTAATTCAATTCCAACCCTTCTAAATGGAGTCCCACACGATATATTATGTGGCCTTCGATTTCTTCCACCCTGTAGAACATGTCACCTAATTCGAGACGCCTAAACAGTTCAACCGACATTCCTGGCCCATCATATTTCTTGGACTCCCCTATGTGTTAATATAGATGTCGCCTCTAACAAGGAGGTGAATTATGGGATATTCAAGAGCAGTGATGGTAGGCGTGTTAAAAAAAGTCTTGCCGCCTGAGGCGCGAAGTATTGTTGAAG
>Ga0118677_10002956_pt2 | contig 11175 bp, 8 predicted proteins | sample AliMusrvi5mmetaG_FD_86154 | JGI IMG/M metagenome (GOLD analysis project Ga0118677, IMG submission 86154)
CCGCGGCGGCAGCCTCGCGCGACACCCGCAGCAGCGTCCCCCCCTCCGGCGTCGCGCGCCGCAGGAAGAACTGCACCAGCGGCAGGATGTCCGCGGGCCGCTCGCGCAACGGTGCGATCTCGATGGTGATCACGGCCAGCCGGTAATACAGATCCTGCCGGAACGAGCCGTCGTGCACCTTATTTTCAAGGCTGACGTTGCTGGCTGCCAGCACGCGGACATTGACAGGAACCGTCTCCGTGCCGCCCACAGCCCGGATCTCGCGTTCCTGCAGCACCCGCAGCAGTTTTCCCTGCAGCAACAGCGGCATGGAGGCGATCTCGTCCAGCAGGAGCGTACCGCCCTCGGCTGCCTCGAACAGACCCTTGCGGTCCGACATGGCGCCGGTAAACGCCCCCTTGACGTAGCCGAACATCTCGGATTCCAGGAGGGATTCGGGCAGTGCCGCGCAGTTGACCGCGATCCACGGCTTGTCGCGCCGGCGGCTGTTGTTGTGCAAGGCGCGCGCCAGGACCTCCTTGCCGGTGCCGCTCTCGCCGGTCAGCAGCACCGTGGCGTCGGTCGGCGCCACACGCCGGATCTGCTCGCAGATGCGCTTCATCGCGGCGCTCTCGGCCACGACCACGTCGAACTTGCACTGCGTGGCCAGGGTGTCGCGCAACTGGTCGCGCTCGGACTTGAGGTCGGAGAATTCCAGCGCCCGTTTCACGGTCAGGATCAATTCGTCCACCTTGAACGGCTTGGTCAAATAGTCGAACGCCCCGTTCTTCATGGCATCAATGGCAGTCTCGACCGACCCATAGGCTGTCAGCAGGATCACGGGCATGTCCGGGCATTCGGCGCGGGCAGCCAGAAAGAGGGTCATGCCGTCCATGGGCGACATGCGGATATCGCTGAGCATCAGGTCGAACTTCTGGGATTTCAGCATCTCAATGGCAGTAGGACCATCCTTGGCCGAGACCGCTTCCAGCCCTTCTGTCCGCAGCACGCTGTGCAGCAGGGTCAGGATGCGGGGTTCGTCATCCACCAGAAGAATTCTCTTGGCCATTGCGGGTGTTCCTCGGCACAGATCTGTGAAAACGTCTGCAAATGATTCTGACTCGAACTGATCTTGGCAGCACTTCTCGCGCGTGCAACGCCCGCGGATCGGTTCTACACACCTGATTCGCAATTATGCTAAACGATTTGCAGTTTTCTTACAACTGGGAACTCTGCGGCCATAAACAAAAAAGAAGGGACGGATTCGGATGAATCCGCCCCTTCTTTACGGCTGCCAGAAGATCAACCGCCCTGCGACAGGACATGCGGCGTCGCATTGGCAGGCGCAGGATAGGAGCACGTCGGGTTGCTGGTGACAGCGCCAACCGCGTAGGTTCCGCCCTCGCGGCAGGTCGGGCCGTTGCTGGTCGTCGCACCCTTGATGTACGTGCTGATGTCCGACATATACAGCACCGTGCTGTTGGCGCAGGATATCGAGACAGTCGCGTACTGCTGCTTGGCGCTGTCGATCAGGCGCAGGTTATTGATGCACGAGGAGGCACGGGCGTTCGCGCGCGACTTCATGAACGAGGGGATCGCGATCGACGCCAGCACGGCGATGATCGCAACTACAATCATGATTTCCACCAGCGTAAAACCGTTTGGCCGTCGCATGTCCAAAACCCTCCGTCCGCGGCACAATCTACGGCAGAACGAGACCATTCCAAACGTTCCTGATTATTAACGGTAAATGATCGACGCCTTTTTTGCAATGGCAATTGTTCGGGAAAACAAACAAAAAAGAGGGGCGGATTCGGATGAATCCGCCCCTTCTTTGTGATCACCGATGACTCAAATCGGCCACCAGCAGATCAACCGCCCTGCGACAAAACATGGCCCAACGATGTACCAATGGAGCACGTCGGATTGCTGGTCACAGCGCCAACCGTGTAGGTGCCCTGTTCACGGCAGACCGGACCGTTGGTCGCACCCGCGCCCTTGATGTAGATGTAGATGTCCGACATATACAGCACCGTGCTGTTGGCGCAGGTCGAGGACGCGGTCGCGTACTGCTGCTTGGCGCTGTCGATCAGACGCAGGTTGTTGACGCACGAAGACGCACGGGCGCTCGTACGCGATTGCATGAACGAGGGTATCGCGATCGACGCCAGCACGGCGATGATCGCCACCACGATCATGATTTCCACCAGCGTGAAACCTCTTTGCTGTTTCATCTGTCACCCCCTGTTACGCCTCACGCTTGTCGCCCTCCCGGGCTTCGCGAGGCGGTTGTTGTTTTCCGCGCCCATTCTCACCGCCCATCCCGGGCTACACAGGCGCAGGCTAAACTCTCCCGACTCTCCCGATCTGCCCCATCACCACGCCTCAGCAGACCAGAAAGTCATGTTTATAAAAGCAGTTCTCGGGCCAACTGGCAATGTTATTCTACTTCTCACCCCCGAGGCCGGTGATCCAGCAAATTCATGCGCCTGTCTGGACAGCCTCCTATTGAGCCTTGCAAAAATGAGTTACGTTGTTTTTGTGGCTGTCGAAGACTGTCCGCATCGCGTCGGGGTCGGGGTCGCTATCGGCATCGGTATCGAAAAGCGGTTGTTTGTGCCACCGGATAAGCGAATTCAGCATCGGCGGTCGACCCCGATTCCGATACCGACGCCAACCCCGATGCGACAGGTATCTGGTTGGCGACTGTTACCGACTTTTGCAACTGTCTGTAGCTGCTGCGTGTGCACTTTCATCAGCAGTGCGAATCTGTTCGCAACCGTGCAAAAACGGACTGCGCCGCACAAATTCGCGCAAACCTTTGTCCATGCCCATGGGAGGCTTTTCAAGCCGCGCCGGAAACGAGTTGGCTCATCTTGAAGAGCGGCAGGAAAAGAGCCACAACAATGCCGCCGATAACCACCCCGAGGAAGACCATCAGCAGGGGTTCCATCAGGGAGGTCAGGGTTGCCAGCATGGTCTCGACCTCGTCGTCGTAGGTGTCGGCGATGTTGTCGAGCATTTCGTCCAACCGGCCGCTCTTCTCGCCAGCCTCCACCATGCGGATCATCAGCTTGGGGAGGCATTTCTTGTCCTGCAGGCCGCTGGTGATGGTCCCGCCTTGCTCCACGTTCCGGCGCGATTCCATGATCGCATGCTCGATCACGCGGTTGCCGGTCGCCTTGGCGACCAGTGACAGCGCCTCCAGAATCGGCACGCCGCTGCGCAGCATCTGGGACAGCAACCGCGAGAAACGGGCCACCGCCACCTTCTGGATCAGCACGCCCATGACCGGGGCCCGCAGCAGGCGGGCATGGATCGCCCATTCGCCCATGGGCGAGCGCACCCAGCGACGAAACAAGTACACCGCCACCACAACCACAGGGGTGATGATCAGGAAGTTGTGGCGGATCCCGTTGCTCAACTTGAGCAGGATCAGGGTCGGCAACGGCAGCGTGCCGCCGAAGTCCGAATACATGCTGGCAAAGACCGGCACCACAAAGGTGATGATGCCGAAGGTGATGAGCAGGGCCATGCTCATGACCACCACCGGATAGGTCAGGGCCCCCTTGACCTTGCGCGTCAGCTTGGCGCTGGACTCCATCATCAGCGCCAGGCGTTTCAGCGTGAGGGCGAACTCGCCGCTGCGCTCGCCGGCGCGAACCATGTTGACATACAGGGTGTTGAAGATCTGCGGATAGCGCGCCAGGGCGTCGGAGAACGGCGCGCCGCCCTCAATCGTGGCCAGCAGGTCAGCCTGGATCGCGCGAAACCCAGGCGAATCGCATTGGTCGTGCAACGCCGAAAGGGAGGTGACCAGCGACATGCCGGAGGACATCATGCTGGCAATCTGGCGCGTGAACGGCCCGACATCCTTCTTGACGATCTTGCCGGCGCCATGCACATGCCGGACACGGCCGGATGATGCTGCGGCAGCCGTGTCGCCGGGTGTCGGCCGCGCCGGAGCCGCAGCCGGACGTGCGGGAGCCGCAGCTGGACGAGAAGGCTGCGCCGAAGTTCCCGTATTTCGCGTCACAACCGGCATGGCCCGTCTCCTCTGATTCCGTTTCCGTCCTGTGAACCCCCGCCCGCTTATTCGCCGCCGGTGACCTCCAGCGCCGCGGCCAGGGAAGTGATTCCATCACGCACCTTCATCATCCCGACATCCTTGAGGGGGATCATCCCATTCTGAATCGCCACAGTACGCAGTTCCGCGGTGGTCTTGCCGTGGACAATGGCGTCGCGAATGTTCTCCGACACCGGCAGCACTTCCATGATCGCGCCGCGACCCTTGTAGCCGATCCCGTTACACCGCGGACAACCCGTGGCAAAGAAGACCGGCTTCCCTTCAAAGATGGCCGGGTCGATATGGTTGACCGCCAGCACGTCCCGCGGGAGATCGGCCTCCTTCTTGCAGGCGGGACAGAGCTTCCGGTAGAGGCGCTGGGCCTGCGCGAGAATCAGCGACGAGGCGATCAGGAACGGCGGCACGCGCATGTCCACCAGGCGGGCGATCACGCCGGCAGCGTCGTTGGTGTGCAGCGTGCTGAGCACAAGATGTCCCGTGAGCGCGGCCTTGACAGCAATGTCGGCCGTCTCGTTGTCGCGGATCTCGCCGACCAGAATGATGTCCGGATCCTGGCGCAGCACGGAGCGCAGCACCGAGGCGAAGGTCAGCCCCACCTGCTGGTTCACGTGCACCTGGTTGATCCCCGCGATCTGGTACTCCACCGGATCCTCGGCTGTGACGATGTTCACGTCGCCCTTGTTCAGGTCCTGCATGCAGGAGTAGAGCGTCGTGGTCTTGCCGCTGCCGGTCGGCCCCGTGACCAGCAGCACGCCGTGCGGCTGTTCGATGGCGTACTGCATGGCCTTGTAGGCGAAGTCGTCCAGCCCCAGCGAGGCCAGGCCGGGCGCGAGGTTCTGCTTGTCGAGCGTGCGCATCACGACCTTTTCACCGAAGACCGTCGGCAGGATGCTCACGCGCACATCCACCTCGCGGCCGAACGCCTTGACCTTGAAGCGCCCGTCCTGCGGCACGCGCCGTTCGGCAATGTTCAGGTCTGACATGATCTTGATGCGCGAGACGATCGCATTGTGGTAGGACTTCGGCGGACTGGGGCGCTCCACCAGCGTGCCGTCGAGGCGGTAGCGCAGGCGGGTGCTCTTTTCCAGCGCCTCGATGTGGATGTCGCTGGCCTTGGTCCGCATCGCCTCGATCATGATCATGTTGACCATGCGGATGACCGGCGCGCCCTCGGCGCTCTCCAGCGTCTTCTCGATACTCTCCTCAGGCGCCTCCTTGGCGTGATCGACCTCGATCTCGCCGTCGCCCATCTTCATCACGTCCTCGAGGTCAAGGTCCTGGCCGCCGGCGGCTGCCGTGGTCGCGGTCGCGCGGCCGAGCAGGTCATTGATCTCCTTCTCCGCCGCCACCAGCGGGATGACGTCCAGGCCGGTGGACATGCGCAGGTTTTCGACCAGGTGAATGTCAAAGGGGTCTGCCAGCGCGACCAGCAGACTCCGGCCGTTCTTCCAGAGCGGGAACGAATGGGTGTGCTCCCAGCTCTCCTTGGGCTGCAGATCCAGCAGGGCGGTGTCGGCGACGAAATGCGCCAGCTTGATGGGCGGCAGGCGCACGTATTCGGCCGTGGCCAGCGTGAGGTCGTCCTGCGTGATCAGCTGTCCGGCAAGCAGGCGCTTCTCGATGGGCCCCGACTCCTGCGTGGGAGCCGTGGCGAGCTTCTCGCGCGTGATCGCCCCGCGCTGGATCAGGATGTCGACCACCCCGCTACCGGTTGATTCCATAGCCATAGGACATAACCTCCGCTGCCGCAACATGCAGGAACCGTGCCGTTCCCCGCCCATCCGGCCTGCCAGCAGAAAAACGAAATGCGGACTTGAAACTCCGGCGTTCGACGCACAGAATACCGGAATCAGGGAAGCAATGCCAGACCCCAACACCAAACCGTCCCCGCCTACCGGCACGGATCAGGTCCTCGAGGCTGTCTCGTTCTTCGAGCAGATGCTCCAGACCATGCCCGACGACCGGCTCTCGCTCGACGTGCTCTCGCAGGCCTATGAACAGGCCGGCGACACGGCCAGGGCCTGCAGCCTGCTGGCGCGGCTGGCGCGCGTGGTCGAACACGAAGCTGACGCGGAAGCTGCCCGGCTCCTGCAGACTCGACTCGCCCGGTACGCAGGCACGCCGGAAGCTGACCGGGCGCTGGAGCAACTGGCCCGCTTCGTCTCACAAGCCGCGAAGCCGGCGGCCGCCAAGACGGACCGCCCCGCTGCCGGCAAATCAGCTGCCGTGCCGACCGAGGAAGTCCTGCGCCTGATCCAGGATCCGGCCAACCGGCGCGCCCTGGCCATGCAGGAGCTGGATTTCGCCTGGATGCTGCATGAGGAGGGGCTGCTCTCGGAAGACCAGTATGCGTCTGTCGTGAGCGATATCACCGATCTCTCCGCCAACGCCACGCCCCACCCGGTCTCGGTTCTGCATCTCTACCACGACCGCCAGATGCCGCAGATCGACCGGATCCTCTCGTTCGCCACTGCCAAAAGCGGCGCCCCTCTCCTGCCGCTGGCCTCGTTCGATCCGCAGGCCGCTGCCTACGGCCTGCTGCCGCTCGATTACCTGACCATCAAGGGCGTCCTGCCGTTCGAGGTGATGAGCAACGACCTCCTGGTCGCCACGCTCAACCCGCTGAATGGCAAGCTCAAGGCTGAGCTGGAGCGGCTGACCGGGCGGCGTTGTCACTTCTACCTGGTCCTGCCAGCCGAATTCGACGCGGCGCTCGAGAAGATCCGCAAGCAGACGCCGGCTCACCTGCCGTCGCCGGCATAAAACACGCGCGAACGCCCGCCGCAACTCAACGTCACGCTCCGGTTGGAGATCGCGGTCACGACCACGCCGTCGATCGAATCGCCGGTCGTCAACAGCCGCCCGTTGACGCGGATGTAGCCGTTGGAATGCCGGTCGCCGATGATCGCGGTCACCCGGATGGGGGGCCAGACCTTTGGCTTTTCCACGGCCGTGCGGACCGTCCTGTCCGTGCCGGCATCGACCGGCGCCGGCGTGTCACGGGAACTTGCCACGACTCCCTGCGCCCGGGATTCCACACCTGTAACGCCGGTCTCCTCCACCCGGCGGCGCTCCAGCTCTTCCACGCGGCGCGCTTCGCTGATCGGCCGGAACGGCGAGTGCTCCGTCGCAATCCGCAGCTGCGCGGGCGTCAGGGACACGCTGTCGTTCGTCACGGCCGCGCGAAAGATATGCAGAATGCGCGCTGTTTTCGACAGGATCCGCCGGGCGCCCGCCTCGACCGGCGGCACCACCGTGTGTCGCCACGCCATGCCGCGAGTCAAGCGCTCGCCGGCCAGCACGGCAAATGCCACGATCGCCAGCAGAGAGAGGGCAAGACCCGCCCGCCGCCAGCCCCGCCCCTGCCGGGACACCTCTTCGTCCGCCAGATCCGGAGGCGAAAAAGGCTCTGTCGGCAACGGTGGCGGAGCGTCCTGCCCCCCCGGGCCTCGCCCGGGAAGAAGAGGATTCGATCCCGCTCCGATCTGCATAAAGTCCGGTATTCCTTCCCGCGTCCGCCGTCTAACCCGCCGCGCTGTCTGCCTGCGGCTGCAGGGCCTTGTGCAGCACCTCCAGCAACTGGACACGCGTGAACGGCTTGCCCAGGACACCCGTCGGGTGTAACTGTTCGAATTGCATCTGTGCGGCCACGGCCCCGTAGCCGGTCATCACCACGATCGGAAGATCCGGCTGGATGGCACGAATGGCGCGGAAGGCCTCCTCGCCGTTCATCACCGGCATCTCCTGGTCCAGCAGCACAATCTGCACTTCCTTCGCGTGTTGCACGAACAGGTCCACGGCCATGCGCCCGTTCTCGGCTGCCAGCACTTCGTAACCGGCGGCGCGCAGCGTGACCTGCGTCACCTTGCGGATGTCGGGGTCATCCTCCGCCAGCAACAGCAGACGCTGGGCCATCCCCACGGGCGATTCCGCGGGCGCAACGACGGACGCCGTTTCCGACGGTGCCGTCTCCGCGGTGGCATGGGGGAGCACGATGCGGAACAGGGTCCCCACGTTGTGCGTGCTGCGCACGGCAATCCCGCCGCCGTGCGCCTGCACAATGCCCACAACCGCCGAAAGTCCCAGCCCGCGCCCTTTGGCCTTGGTCGAGTAGAACGGGTCGAAGATCCGCGCCAGGACCTCGGGCGCCATGCCGTGCCCGGTGTCGCGGATCTCCAACAGCGCGTAGATGCCCGGCGCCAGCGGTTTCACGCTCAGGAACTCCACCAGCTCGCCCGCACCGGCCGTAATCCGGCTGGTGGTCACGCTGATCGTCCCGGGTTTGGCGTCCAGCGCCTCGGAGGCGTTCAGCAGCAGGTTCATCGCCACCTGCCACAGCTGCGATGAATCGCCCTCGATCTTCGGCAGCTGCGGGTCCAGCTTCATGTCCAGCGTGGCCTTCTTCGACAGCGAGGCGTACAGCAGCTGGGTCATGTCGCGCAGCAGCTTGTTGAGATCCACCTGCTGGAACTCGAACGTCCCCTGCCCCGCGTACGCCTGCAGCTGACGGGTCAGACCCGAAGCGCGCAGCGCGGCGCTGCTGATGCTCGCCAGCGCTTCGACGGCTGGCGCGTGGGCGGGGAGCTTGGCGATCGCATCCTCGGCATGCCACAGGATCGCCGCCAGGATGTTGTTGAAATCGTGCGCGATACCGCTCGCGAGCAGCCCCAGGCTCTCCATCTTCTGCTTCTGGCCGATGCGCACCTCGAGCAGACGCCGGCTGCGCTCGGCCCGGTTGCGGTCCGTGATGTTGCGTTCGATGGCCAGCACCCGGACAGCATCGATGCGCACCACCCGGCTTTCCCACCAGTAATCCTGCCCGCCCGGACGAACGACATGGAACTCCGCGTTCTGGAGCTGCCCGGTTTCAAATGCCAGGCGGATCTGCTCCAGCAGGCGGTTCATCACATCGGGCGGCAGCGTGCGAACGTCCCGCAGGTTGCGGCCCACGGCCTCGCCAGGCGCCACGGTCAGCGCGCCCTCCACAACACCGTCCGGATATCTCACGTCCAGGATGCGCCCGTCGCGGTCGAACAGGAACAGGAGGTCCGGGTTGGCCTCCAGCAGCGCACGATTGCGGCTCTCGCTCTCTTCGATCTGCCGGTACTCCTGCTCGATGGCGTCGAGCATGCCGTCCACGGCGTGCGCCACCACGCCGAATTCGTCCTGCCCCGGCCAGTTCAAGCGCCGGCCGCCCGGCGACCGGAACTGCAGCGCCTGGATCTCGCTGGCTAGACGGGTCAGGGGGTTGAGCACGGCGTGCCCCTGCAGGATCAGCAGCGGCGCGATGAACAGGATCCCCACCAGCGCGACAAAGAGCGACAGCCAGGCCAGCGTCGTTTCCGCCATGGCGGCAAAGGTGCGCGGCATCGTGATCACCAGCGACGCCGCATTCCGCCCGTACACGTCATAGACGGGCAGGTGCGCCTCGTAGCCATTCACCCCCGTCACCCGCCAGAGGCTCACCTCCATGCGGTCGTTGACCACATCATCCGTCGCGCGCTGAACCACGGCCTCGCCGACCAGCCGCCCCGCCACGACCGGCCGCATCTCCAGCCGCTGGCGCTGCTGCCTGTGGTAGCCCAGCTTCATGCCCGGCAGCGCGGCGCTGAGCCGCTGGATCACCGCCTCACCCTGCAGGTTCCGACCCAGCACCACAAACCCCTGCGCCGGCACCGCGGTGTCTTCCGGCACCCGCTGCACCGCCAGCAGCATCGGCACCTCGTCCAGCACCACCACGCCCGAGCGCACGCCACGCGTCTGGTTGGAGAAGCTCAACAACGGCATCCCCGGCTTCAGGTGCTGCTGCAGCGAGGGGGACGGGAGGCGTGGCGTCTCGTTGCCGGGCGGAAGGAAGACGGCGGAAAAGACGCGTCCTGTCGGATCCGCGAAAGCCACCAGCTGCAGGTCTTCACGTGCCATCCAGAGCGCCGGCGCCTCGCGTTCCACCGCAGAGGGCGTGCGCTGGCGAAACGCCTCCACGACGCTGGAACGGTCCGGGAAAACCGCCGCCTCCTGATCGAGCTGGCGGATTTCGGCATGAATGGACTTGATCAGGTCCGGAATGCTGCGCAGGACCTCCTTTTCAACCAGGTGAAACGCGTTGAGCAGGATCACCCGGCCGCCAATGTAGAATGTCAGCAGCAGCGCCAGAAGGGCAATCGCCGTTGCCAGCGCCAGTCTTGACCGGACATTCATGCCTGCCTATCTCCTCAAATGAAAACAATAAATTGTGCCATTGCCCACGAGAAAAGGCAAGATTTGTCGCCTGACACAAGCCCGCGCCGACAGGGCGCGGCCGTTGGATTCGACAAATTGTAGCGGCGGCTGTGCCAGCCGCCGTCAGCGCGTGACACACGCGCCGCTACACTCACCCGGCGCATGCCTCCTTCGCCAAGGCTCCGAAGAACAAGCCGACCGCGCCCTGCCTTTTCAGCTGCACAATTTCTAAAAGCGGTCTAGCGCCGGGCGGACGTCCGCAACCGCCAGAGTTCCAAGGTCGTGGCGCCTTGGCCGAAATCCGGCACGGTCCGGATCCGCTCGTAACGATCCATGACCGCCTGCCAGAGTTGCGCCCGATCGCCATGGGGCAGTTCACACATGGCCGGCGCGCCAATCGCCAGCGCGTAGCCGCTGAATGCCGCCAGCGGCGCGTCGGTCTCGCTTAACATCTTCAGCATCCCGCCCCGGTTCAGCACATGGCAGCGCGCGGCTGTGGCGTTGTCCAGCTCGGGAAAATACCCGAAGGGCCCCATTTCCAGCCCGACCGGCACACGGCGCTGCGCCTCCACCGCCAGATAGATGTCCTGCGTCAACAACGGCTTGTCCGCCGGTGAGTTTGCGCGGATCCAGCGGCCGGTCTCCCGCAGCTTCGCCAGGTCGGACTGCGTCCGCTTCACCACCCAGAAGCGATCCTGCCGCAGGATGAACCACTCCTGATTCATCGGCGAGGAGATTGCTGCCAGCGCCGCACCCGAAAGACCAATAAGGAGCATCCCGGTAACTAACAACGCAAAAAAGGGTTTGATTCTGAAAGACATCATTGTTTCACCTCATCAAATATTTTCGGCTCATGTTGTCCCGATGACTAACCCAATCTAATATTCCCC
>Ga0118677_10014395_pt1 | contig 11174 bp, 11 predicted proteins | sample AliMusrvi5mmetaG_FD_86154 | JGI IMG/M metagenome (GOLD analysis project Ga0118677, IMG submission 86154)
CTCGAAATCCTGCCACCATAACTCTTTAGGCCGTGGCAATTGTGCTTCAACCGCAGGCGTCTTATAAGTACTTGGCATCCAGCGCACATACTCGGGGCCGTTAGGAGCATCTCCCTCGTTTACGATAGGAGTAGTACAACCCGAAATGACCAAAGAAATGCAAACCAAATAGATCGGCAAGGAAACCGCCGAGAACCGGGGCTAAAATCGCACTCGGAGCAATCAAGGTATTGCTCATTCCGATAAAAGTAGGCCGGTCCTCTTCCCCGCCGTATTCCATGGTGAAAGTCATGCTGGTGTTCCAGATGGTCGCCGTGGCAACTCCATTCAGTAAGAACACGATGGCGAAAGCATATTGATTTGTGATAATTGCGGCCAGGAAAGCGTTAAGTGCGGCAATCAAAGCGCCCATAATCAGGATAGACCTTCTTTTCCAATGGTCAGACAGGTATCCCATGATCGGAAAGGTAATCACGGATGTAATAAAAAGGATGGACGTCATCCAACCAATCATGAGGGTATCCATGTGGAGTAATTTAACACTGTAAATGGTGTAAAAGGAGGTCGCCATCAATCCAAATTGGATCAAGTTGCGGCAAACCAGGAACCAAATAAAGCCAGGGTTGGTTCTGATGATTTTTTTCACCTGGATAAGGATAGGAATTTCCTCCCGGTCCAAATTGGGGATTATCCGGTCTTTTTCCCGGTTTGATGCCAGGAAAATCCAGGATATAAACATCAGAAAAAACGCTATTAGAAAACAGATTGCATAACCCCGGTCCGGAGATAACCTTTCCAGAAAGTAACCGGCAAGCACAGCGCCACCGCCGGCAAGTAAATTTGAAGCTGAGGATTGAATTCCAAAAAATGTCGTCAGATAATCGGATGGAATGACTTTGCTGATTAAATTTTGCCACCCATTTGCGGTAAAGCCGCCCCCAATTCCCTGCCAGACCAGCATGATGAAGGTCATCACCAGCAAAGGGGTTTTATCTTTGAAGAAAGGAATCAGGAGGGAAATAAACGCCAACCCAAGGAAGGGAGCCCTTTCATTAATGGTCATCCGGATCACATGCGGGCGGAATTTAAGCATTTTGGCTACTTTTTTTGCCGTAAATAATTGCGGAAGCTGCCATCCCATCGTGTGAATTGCTGGAATCAGGCCAATCAGTATCGCAGAATCTGTCATGGTTGAGACAAACAAAGGTATTACAGTGGTAAAAGAGGCTAATCCAATAGCAAATCCAAAAAAAGCACCGTCGAGGACGTTAACGGTGTAATTCCATTTTAAATTTTGTTTTACAAAATCGATTTTGTCCATGTGTATTCTGCAGGAAAGTCAAATAAACCCCGGGCTTCCGGGGTTTATTTACGATTTATTGATGTATGGGGTTATTAGAATTCTTCTTCTTCTTCATCAGCCCAAATATCATCTTCATCTTCTTCTTCGTCTTCCAATTCTTCCCACTCTTCCAATTCTTCTTCTTCTTCATCCCATGCGTCGTCAGACACAGCCTCTGCAGATGGCGCATAGGTGCGGCATCCGGCATCGGGATCGATCTCTACAGCAGCTGCACTACAAAATCCTTCATCGAGAAAAGCACAATCCAGGTAATGACATCGAATTCGGGGCATATTTCCTCCTGATAATCATGCCGTCCATTTATTTAAATGGTCTGGCACGCTTTATTTTAGATGGGGGCGATTTTACCTCATACTTAAAAAAGAGTAAAGCATTTTAAGCAATTATTTTAACCTGATTTTATCCAGGTTTTATTCGGCAGGCTTCCATAACATTCGGAAGGGTTTCGATACGTGTCAATACCCGGCTTAATTGATTGATATCGCCGACCTCCAAAACCAGGTTAAATGTAGCCAGGTTGTGGGTCACCTTTAAACTGACATCGATCACATTGACATTTTCATCTTTTAAAATTGTGGATATGTCACTCATTAATCCCTGGCGGTCATAAGCTTTGATTACAATTGCAACGGGGTATGTTTGTTGTGCTTCTCCCCAGGCAACTTTAATTAATCTCTCATTATCACGCATGCGGAGGATATTGGGACAGTCCTTGCGGTGTATGGTCGCGCCCCGTCCGCGGGTGATATACCCGACAATTTCATCGCCGGGGGCCGGGTTGCAGCAGCGCCCCATGCTCGTCAATAAGCCTTTTATACCGAGCACCATGACATCATTGCCGCTGTTTTTATGGTCCGGTGGCCTTTGCGGCAGAAAAAGAGGCTCTTCTTTATTAATTTCAGATAATTTATTAATGATGCGTGAAATGGAAAGGTCACCGCATCCAATGGCTACGTAAAAATCTTCGATATCCTCGTAATCAAATGAAAACGCCAATTCTTCCGTTTGAGGTGCATCATCCTGGTTTAATCCCAAACGTCTGAATTCCCTTTCAAAAATCAGCCTGCCCTGGGTCAGGTTTTGATCATGATCCTGGCGTTTGAACCACTGCTTAATTTTCAGCCTGGCTCTTTGCGTCTTGACCAGTCCCAGGTTTGTGTTCAGCCAGTCCCGGCTTGGTCCACCCTGTTTGGCGGTGAGAACATCCACCTGATCACCGGTTTTCAGGCTGTAATCGAGATTAACCAATTTTCCGTTGATTTTTGCCCCGCGGCAGCGATTGCCAATTTCGGTATGAACGTGATAGGCAAAATCGATCGGTGTAGAACCAGCCGGAAGGTCGATGATATCGCCCTTCGGGGTGAAGACATACACCCGGTCCTGGAAAACGTCGGTTTTCATGCTGTCAACGAATTCCTGGGGGTCAGAAACATCCTGGCGCCATTCCATCATTTTGCGCAGCCAATTGATGCGCTGCTCATAACTTTCGTCGTTTTTCCCTTTTTCCTTGTATTTCCAATGGGCAGCGATACCATATTCGGCGCTGCGGTCCATGTCATTGGTCCGAATCTGGACTTCCAGTGGTTTGCCATCATCGTAATAAATGGCTGTATGAAGCGATTGGTAGAAATTATCTTTTGGAGCGGCGATATAGTCGTCAAATTCCTGGGGGATGGGACGCCAATGGGTATGGATGATACCCAGGGCGGTATAACAGGCAGGAATGTCTGCCACGATTAGCCTGATGCCGCGCAGGTCGCGCAGTAATTCAAAAGGTTTGTTTTTGCCCAGCATTTTCCGATAAATTGAATAAATATGTTTGGGCCTGCCTTTAATTTCAGCTTTGATCCCGGCTTTATCGAGGATCGTTTTTATCCGGATCATAATATTCTTGATCTGGCGATCCCGGTCGATATTCAATTCTTCTATTTTTTCAGCGATTTCATTATATTTATCTGGATGAATATAACGGAACGCAAGATCCTCAAGTTCACCTTTAATCTGCCAGATTCCCAGGCGGTTAGCCAATGGGGCGAAAATATCCAGGGTTTCCTGAGCGATTCTTTTTCTTTTTACCTCAGGCATGTAATGCAGCGTGCGCATATTGTGCAACCGGTCAGCCAATTTGATGAGCACGATTCGGATATCTTCACCCATTGCGATAAAAGTTTTTCGCAGGGTTTCATTTTTCAGATCACGGCTTCTGGATTTTTGGGCCAGCGCCAATTCCTGCGGATTCATTTCAGCCCCAGGATCAGCACTTTTCTTTTTGCCCAACTCTTCCATATGTTGATCCCCGCGGGAAACGCGCGGGAGATTGGTGAGCTTGGTTACGCCGTCTACTAATTTTGCGATATCATCGCTAAATTGATTACGGATATCGTCGAGGGTGACGTTGGTATCTTCGACCGTGTCGTGCAGCAGGGAAGCGATTACTGCACTGGGAGGCATTTTCATATCAGCAATAATGCCGGCAACTGCAACGCAATGGGTTATATAAGGTTCCCCTGAGGCTCTTTTTTGCCCCGAATGGGCTTTTTCGGCAAATTCATAAGCGCGCATAATACTTTCCCTGTCGGAGGGAGAGTAATTTTCGGGCAATAAGTCCATCAGGTTTTCAATATTCATTTTGTATACGCTGTACCAGGATACGTTTTATTATAAACCAGTAACGGACTCAACGCAGGACCTTGCCTTATGTTTTTTGGGGATTTCCCGTCGTAAAGTCTTTTTATGGGGGATAATTTCGAGTGAAGCCCGGGATTACTCCCCATATCTACTACCCACCACGGCGATTCCCATTGAGCCTGCTTTATTATCCATGAGCATGGACATTTTTAATATGGTCAAATTTTTTAAATCCGGTAAGGTAATATCCGCCTGACTGGTATCCAGATGGACCGTTACCGAGTTGGGTATGGCAAAGCAAAAAAGGCCAGCCCCCTTGGCGGCTTTAATTCCATTGGGAGAATCTTCGAGCGCCGCGGCTTCTTCGGGCTGGAGCTTAAGCGCATCAATGGCATGAAAGTATAAATCGGGATGAGGTTTGACCTCTTCAACCTCTTCGCACGTATGAATGCTATCAAAGTAAGTTCTGATACCCAGCCGGTCCAGATGAGCTGTGACCCACGGGCGAGGAGAGCTGGATGCGATGGCTATCCTGATTCCATTGGTTCTGGCATCAATTAATAAATCATGGACCCCAGGCAGGGCTGGCATGTTGTGGATGAGGGTTTGCATCCTTTTTTCCCGACCATGAAACAATTCATCCAGATTTATTCCTTTATTTACTCGATTTCCAAAATACGAATAAATATCAAAAGCATCATTCGATGTTCCGACACACAAGCACCATTGCTTAAAAGGAAATTCCAGGTGTTGGCTATTAAATAACTCTTTCCAGCTTAGAAGTTCTGCGGTTTCTGTATCGAGGATCAATCCATCAAAATCAAAAATCAAACCTTTAATTGGCATAAATCTCTTCCAAAAATCTAATCCTTTCTAATTTTGAGGAATTATAATACAGAGGTAATCATTAATATTCACCAACTGTGAGGGTAAAACTATGAAACGTATTGCTGTACTGACAAGTGGCGGGGATGCGCCGGGAATGAACGCAGCTATTCGAGCTGTCGTTAGGACGGGTGTTGAAAATGGGCTCGAAGTTTATGGAATTAAACATGGTTATCAGGGGCTGACTTCGGGTGAACTGCAACAAATGGGGGCGAGGGATGTGGGCGGAATCATTCAACAGGGCGGAACGGTTTTGGGAAGTGCGCGCTGCCCTGAATTTAAAACCGCGGAAGGCCAGAAAAAGGGGATCAAGGTTCTAACTGATAATAAAATTGATGGTCTCATCGTGATTGGCGGCAACGGGTCGCAAACAGGGGCGCATGCCTTGGTTAAACAAGGCGTGGCTGTTGTGGGTGTTTCATCGACCATTGATAATGACCTTGCCGGATTTGACATCACCATCGGTGTAGATACGGCTTTAAACATAGCGTTGGAAGCAATTGACCGGTTAAAAATTACAGCCTCGTCGCACCACAGGGCCTTTATGGTTGAAGTAATGGGACGCAACTGCGGCTACCTGGCGCTTACAGCGGCTATAGCGGGCGGTGCGGAAATGGCTGTGCTTCCGGAAGTGCCAACGGATCCTGAACTGGTAGGCGAAGCTATTCGCATAGCATACAATAAAGGGAAGGGGCATGCCATTGTGGTGGTCGCGGAGGGGGCCAGTTACAATGCACAAAAATTAAATGATTACTTCATAACCCACAAGGAAGTTCTGGGTTTTGATGTGCGCATGGTAATTCTCGGTCATGTACAGCGGGGTGGAGCCCCCAGTGCCTTTGACCGGATTCTGGCAAGCAGGTTGGGATCGGCAGCGGCACAAAAATTGGCCAACGGGGAAAGCGGGGTGGTCGTGGGACTCAAGCACGGCGAAGTTACCGGCGTTGCTTATGAGGAAATCACCGGGGTTCCGAAAATAATTGATCCCGGACTGATTGAACTGGCACGAATTCTGGACTGATGTAAAATCCGGCTGGCGCTTAAAAAACCCAGCCGGATTTATTTTGATTTTAAATAGGATTCGATAAAGCCGTTGATATCACCATCCAGCACGCCCAGGGTGTTTCCAACTTCAAATTCGGTGCGGTGATCTTTAACCATCTGGTATGGGTGCAAAACATAGGATCTGATCTGACTGCCCCATTCAGCTTTTGTATACTCTCCGCGCAGTTCAGCGAGCTGCTTATCCATATCCTCGCGCTGAATATCGAGTAATTTGGATTTCAAAACTTTAAGCGCATTTTCCCTGTTCTGCATTTGAGATCTTTCATTCTGGCAGGAAACGACAATTCCCGTGGGAAAATGGGTGATCCTGACTGCCGTGGCATTTTTTTGCACATTCTGTCCGCCGGCCCCGGAGGATTTGTAAACATCAATGCGGATATCTTCGGGATTAATTTGAATGGTTGAATCATCCGCTGTTACTTCCGGTAAGACCTCGACAAGGGCAAAAGATGTATGACGCCTGTGGGCGGAATCGAATGGAGATAATCTCACCAGCCTGTGAACGCCTTTTTCAGAGCGCAGGTAACCGTAAGCAAAAGGCCCATTTATAGCGAGCGTTGTACTTTTAATCCCGGCTTCTTCCCCTTCGGTCTGGTCCAGAATTTCTGATTTAAACCCGTTTTTATCGGACCAGCGCAGGTACATGCGGAGTAACATGGCTGCCCAATCCTGGGAATCGGTCCCACCAGCCCCGGCATGGACAGCGAGGATGGCATTGCCCCGATCATAGGATCCTGAAAGCATGCTGCTTAATTCTATTTGAGATAGTTCGGTTTCGATTGCCAGTATTTCTTTTTCAATATCCGGGCGAAGGCTTTCGTCTTCAAATTCCGCCAGCTCAAGGTTGTCCTTGATTGCCTTTTCCAGCCGCAGCCAGCTTTCAATATCCTGTCTTAAATCGGCCAGTTTTTTCATAACCGCGAGCGCATTCTCGCGGTTATCCCATAAAAGGGTATCTTCTGATTGTTTTTCTAATTGTGAGAGTTCTTCTTGTTTTGACTTTAAGTCAAAGACGCTCCAATAAACTTTGAAGGTTTTTGTCGCTCTTTTGGAGTTGAGAAATTAAATCCTGCATTTATACCTCTACTGATTGGATGGTAATAACCCTTTGATATAGGCCTCGCGGTTGAAAACCTGTAAATCCTCGGGTTTTTCACCGAGCCCGGCATATAAAATTGGGAGATTAAGTTCTTTTTGGATGGCCAGAAGCATGCCGCCTCGGGCCGATGAATCGAGCTTGGTGATGATAACCCCGGTGACATTTACAGCTTCCTTAAAAGACCTGGCTTGCTGGAGTGCGTTCTGACCGGTTGTGGCATCTAACACCAACCAGATGGCATGCGGTGCTCCGGGCAAGGCTTTTCCAACTACACGGTAGACCTTTTTTAATTCTTCCATCAAATTATAACGGGTATGCAGCCGGCCAGCCGTGTCAATGATGACGATATCGGTTCCACGTGAGATGGATGCCTGAACTGAATCATACGCCACGGACCCCGGGTCAGCGTTGGGCTGGCCTGTAATGACTGGAATTTTTAGACGGTCTCCCCACACCTGCAGTTGATCCACGGCGGCAGCCCGGTATGTGTCTGCCGCAGCCAACAACACATGGTGCCCGCTTTCGGAAAATTGTTTGCTTAATTTGGCCGCAGTCGTGGTTTTACCAGAGCCATTTACACCCACCAGGAGGATGATAAAAGGTTTTGCGGTTGAAAAGTTGATCACAGGAAGGGGAGATAATCTTCCCAGCAGTTCTTCCTCTAAACACGCTTGAAGTTCCGAGGAATGGGTGAGGCCGTTGTCGGCAACTTTCTTTTGCAAAGACTTGATAATGGAAGAGGTGGTATCCAATCCCAAATCCGCCTGGATTAAAATGGTCTCCAATTCATCCCAGGTGTCGGATGTGATATCACTTGCACCAAAGAGGGTTGCGATTCTTCCGAACGTCACTTTTCGGGTTCGGTCAAGGCTTTGTTTCCACTTATCAAATAAGTTTTCCATGGGTGGAAATTATATCATAGGCATACAAATGGATTTGGAAAGATATTGAAAAAATATGTTAAAATCACTCTCTATGGGTATAAAAGTCGTCGCCACAAATAAAAAAGCAGGGTTTGAATTTTTCCTTCTGGAACGCTTTGAAGCTGGCCTTGAATTGAAGGGGAGCGAAATAAAATCGATACGAGAGGGCCAGATGAGCCTGGCCGAGGCTTATGTGGTTGCAGATGGGCGGCAAGCCTGGCTGGTCAACGCGAATATTGCCCCTTACAGTGCGGCAAACCGGTACAATCATGACCCTAAGCGGCAAAGACGCCTGCTCTTACATAAAAAAGAGATCCGTTTGCTTTTTGATGCTGTCAGGCAAAAAGGGGTAACCATTGTGCCGGTCCAGGTGTATTTAAAAGAAGGCCTGGCGAAGATTGAAATTGCGGTTGCCAAAGGTAAAAAATTGTACGACAAAAGAGAGTCGATTGCCAAGAAGGACATGGAGCGAGAGACAAGGCGTCAGGACAGGGAGAGGTAGGATCATTTATCATGCTTGGGAATAATTTCATCGCGCTTATCGTAACAGCTGTTGTTTGCGTCGCATGGTTGAGAATCATGGATTTTTTTGCTTACAAAAAATGGATCGGGAGTGGATTAAGCAGAAAAATTATCCATATCGGTACCGGCCCTATATTTGTCCTGTGTTGGCCTTTATTTGAAAATGTTTATTATTCCCGCTTTTTCGCAGCGACTGTTCCCTTGCTGATCACACTTCAATTTTTATTGATTGGGCTTGGAATCATTAAAGACCAGTCCTCTGTCGATTCGATGTCCCGGACCGGGGACAGAAAAGAATTATTGCGGGGACCTTTATATTATGGAATTGTTTTTGTTGTCCTGACGATTGTATATTGGAAGGACAATTCGATTGGTATGATTGCTTTGATGATTTTATGTGGAGGGGACGGCCTGGCTGACATTGTGGGTAACCAGGTAAAATCAATGCCAATTCCATGGGCTCCAAATAAGACCCTCGCTGGTACTATTTCCGTCTTTTTTGGCGGGTGGGTGTTGTCTGTCTTCGTCCTGGGAGTCTACAAAATATGGGGTTTATCGCACGGTTCATTTACAGGTTATTTGCTACCGGTGACTGTTATCGCAATTGTCGGCGCACTGGTCGAGTCGCTGCCTTTTAAGGATATCGACAATATCACGGTTCCGTTGGCCGCTGTGATTTTAGGCCATCTATTTCTACTTTAGACATGAATTTAACAAAATGATACCGGAGATGTGCATTATTTTATTCAGTTTAAAATTCCGCTGGATTTGACAAATTGGATAATAAGGATTATCTTTACTTCTATTATGAATTTAATATATCGCAAAATAACGCGTCGTGATTTTTTAAAAACAGGCATTCTTGCGGCTGGTGCGTTCAGTTTAAAACCGTGGGAAAGTTTGACCCAACTTCAAGCACAATTTCCGGACGCTGAACAATTGGGGCGGAACTGCACAGGCGGCACGCTCACCTTGCGGGCGCATCCAACCGCGAACAGCGCGGAAGTTTCTAAAGTTTATGAGGATACGGTTGTGGTCTGGCTGAGAGAAGTCGTTGGGGAAGCCCCGAATGGGGTTTACAGCAGACGCTGGGTCGAAACCCCCAATGGATACCTGTTTGCGCCGGCAGTTCAACCCGTAAAAAACCTCCCCAATCAACCGCTGACCAATCTCCCCAACAGCAGTGTAGGCCCCGGTTTTTGGGCTGAAGTCTCTATCCCCTATGTTGATATTAAAGTGGATAAAGATCCATGTTCATTCTGGTTAAAAAATGTTAAGAATCCGCGCTTATATTACAGCCAGGTCTTGTGGATTGATTCTGTGAAAACCGACGACCAGGGGCACTATTTTTACCGTGTCAATGAAAAATACGGCAACTGTGGTGATTTGTATTGGGGTGCAGCCGAAGCATTCAGGCCGATAACTGCCGAGGAAATAGCACCGATTCATCCAGATGCGGCGGATAAAAGAGTTTATGTCGACCTTGACCACCAGGTGATGTCCTGCTTTGAAGGTAAGGATGAAGTCTATTTTACCCGGATTTCATCAGGGGCAAAATATGATGCGTACGGCAAGGCTGTGGATAAATATTCCACTCCGGTTGGACAGCATCTGCCCTGGGAAAAAGATATCTCCACGCATATGGCAGGGGGTTCCATTGGAACGGGGTACGATACTCCAGGCATCGCATGGACTACTTTATTTGACCCGCAAGGGGCTGCCATCCATTCCACTTTCTGGCATAATGATTTTGGTACGCCAAGGTCTCACGGATGTGTCAATGCCAGGCCTGAAGATGCAAAATGGGTTTTCAGGTGGGGGTTGCCTTCCGTAAATATGGATCCCGGCAGGGTCAGCATTTCAGGTCCTGGCGGAACGATTGTTGAAGTTGTCGACCAGGCTGCCTAACCACGGGTAAGGTTAATCATGGATTTAAACATTGGGCTGGCATTTTTCGGAGGGCTGGCCTCTTTTTTTTCCCCCTGTGTGATTTCGATGATGCCGATATATATCGGTTATATCGGGGGAAGGTCCTTCAATCCGGAAAATCAAGGGAATAAGAAGGCCTTTCGGGGAATTGTTTTTTTACACGGGCTTATATTTATTGCCGGTTTCAGCCTAGTGTTTATAACCTTTGGGATGACGATCTCGATTTTTGGCGGTTATCTGGTTATGTTCAGGTGGTGGTTAATCCGTCTTGCCGGAATGATCATCATTGTTTTTGGTGTCCATCTCTCAGGCCTGGTAAAAATAAAATGGCTGGAATATGAAATGAAGTTCCAGACATCTTTTGAAAATAAAAACAACCTTGCAACTTCTTTTATTATCGGGGTTATTTTCGCGGCCGGTTGGACCCCTTGCATTGGCCCCATCCTGGGTTCCATCCTGGCGCTTACCATTCAATCAGGAACGATCTATAATGGTTTTTATTACCTGATAGCATATTCGATAGGAATGGGAATCCCATTCTTAATCTCTTGTGTTTCCTTGGAATGGGTTTCCACGTTTATTCGAAAACATATGCGGGTATCCCTGATGATAGAAAAGGGGATGGGCGTTATTCTTGTCGGCATGGGACTAATGATGGTGTTTGGCTTTTATGATTTGATCGTTCAAAGTTTTGCCAATTTCAGAATGGGATAATTATGATTAATGTTACAGTTTATGTTAAAGAAAACGATTCGAACTC
>Ga0118677_10008176_pt1 | contig 11173 bp, 9 predicted proteins | sample AliMusrvi5mmetaG_FD_86154 | JGI IMG/M metagenome (GOLD analysis project Ga0118677, IMG submission 86154)
AGCTGAAGCAGAGCGAGCTACGCCGCGATGCCGCACGGGTGGCGCTGACTGCGACGCAACGGCGATTGATTGCCAGGCTGGATGAAGCATACTCAGAAGCTGCTGCGGCACGCGACCAGCTTGCTTCGCTGGATGACAGCGTGGCCACGGCTCGTGAAAGCCTGCGGCTTACCAAGCTGCGTTATACCGGGGGCGAGGCAACCGTGCTTGAAGTTGTCGATGCCCAATCCGCCCTTGTAGGCGCGGAAACTGCGCGCGAAGAAGGAAGAGTGCGCTATCAGTCGGCACGGGCCGACCTTGAAACCCTTACGGGAACGATGTGAGCCGATGAAAAGCATGAACGCGAAAAAAGTATTGCTGAATTCGAGCCGGGTGTTGCTGGCGGCGGCCTTGCTGCCTTTGATGATCTTGTCCGGCTGCAAAAAAGAGGCCGCTCCGGAGACCCTCGTAACGGTGCAGGCCGAGCATCCGGAGCAGGGACCGATTGCCGAGCACATCACCGCCGATGCGGTGCTGGCGCCGCTGGCGCAGGCCGCCATCGCGTCCAAGATTTCGGCGCCGGTGCGCAAGTTTTACGTGCAGCGCGGATCGCGTGTGAAGGAAGGCGAGTTGCTGGCGACGCTTGAAAACAGCGACCTGACGGCGGCCGCGCTGGACAACAAGGGCTCGTACATGGCGGCCGAGGCAGCGTTTGCCACGGCGACCAAGGCGCAGGTGCCCGAGGACACGCAAAAGGCGGAGTCGGATGTGGCCCAGACCAAGGCCAATCTCGATTTGAACTTGAGCATTGTGAAGAGCCGCAAGCAACTCTTTGCCGAAGGAGCCATTCCGGGCCGCGACCTGGACACGGCGCAGGCCGCTCTGGTTGCCGCACAGGCCGCATATGACGCAGCAGTCAAACATCTTGAATCGGTGCGCAGCGTGAGCCGCGAGGCCGCGCTCAAGTCTGCGCAGGGGCAGTTGACTTCAGCAGAAGGCAAGTACAAAGGCGCCAATGCGCAAGTGGGCTACTCTGAGATTCGCAGTCCCATTGACGGAGTTGTAACCGACCGATCGCTTTTTGCGGGCGAGACCGCCGCTGCCGGTGCGCCGCTGCTGACGGTAATGGACACCTCGAGCCTGCTGGCCAAGACGCATATCGCGCAGAGCCTTGCGCAACGCTTGAAACTGGGCGACGAGGCAGCGCTGCAGGTGCCCGGAGTGGCGGAGCCTGTGACCGCCAAGGTGACGCTCATCAGTCCGGCTCTCGACCCTGGAAGCACAACGGTCGAGGTGTGGCTCAAGATCGAAAACAAATCCGGAGCGCTGAAGGTGGGCACCCCGGTGAAAGTCTCCATTACCGGGAGGACCGATGCGAAGGCCTGGAAGATTCCGCTTGCCTCAGTTCTGACCGCGCAGGACGGCAGCAAGTCTGTGATGGTGGTTGGCACAGACGGCGCGGCGCATCGCAAGGCGGTAACACTGGGGCTGCAAGACGCTGAGGATGTGCAGGTGACCAGCGGGCTTTCGCCAACGGATTTGGTGATTACCGGCGGAGCCTACGGGCTGGATGACGGCGCCAAGGTGAAATTGGGCGCTGCGGCAGCGGACGACGACAAGCCGGCAGCCGCCAAGGGCGGGGAGAAAGAGTGATGCCTGACGAGAGCGACGGCAACACGAGCCGCAAGCCCTTCTGGCTGGCCCGCTCAACACGCACTATTTTCTTTTTCGCGGCAGTCTTTACGCTGGCGGGCATCTACATGGCTTTCCAGGTGCCGATCTCCGTCTTTCCGGCCACCAACTTTCCGCGCGTCGTGATCGGTGTGGACAACGGTGTGATGCCTGTGGAACAGATGCAGGTGACCATCACCAAGCCAATTGAGGACGCGGTGAACTCGGTGCCGGGACTCAAGACCGTGCGCTCCACCACCAGTCGCGGCTCGGCAGAGATAAGCCTCTTCTTTGATTGGAACCAGGACATGTTCCACTCGCTCCAATTGGTGGACGCGGCGCTTGGCAAAGTGGAGCAGACACTGCCTGCGACCGCGCGGGTGACAACGAATCGCCTGACCTTTGCAACCTTCCCGATTCTCGGCTACAGCCTCACCTCCGATACGGTGCCACAGACGCGGCTTTGGGAGATTGCCACCTACGATCTGAAGCCGCCCCTCAATCGCGTGGCCGGCGTAAGCACGGTGACCGTGCAGGGCGGCAAGGTGCCGGAGTTTCACGTGGTGCCGAACACCGCTCTACTTCAAGCTTCAGGCGTTACGATTCCCGACCTGGTGAATGCCATCCAGGCTTCAAATATCGTGGACTCGCCCGGTCTCTACGAAGCCAACCACCAGTTGATTCTCGGGCTGGTGGGCGCGCAGGTGCACGACGTCGGCCAGTTGAGCCATTTGGTTGTGAAGACCACTGCGGCCGGCGCGCCGGTGCACGTGTCGGATGTGGCAACGGTGGAGCAGGGCACTTTGCCCGTGTACACCACGGTCACCGCCAACGGCAGGCAGGCGGTGCTGCTGAATATCACGCGCCAGCCCTCCAGCAACACCGTGGCCGTGGCAGATTTGGTCGCCGCGCAAATTGCAGAATTGAAACATAAGCTGCCGCCGGGCGTGACTCTTGAGCCCTTTTACGACCAGTCGCAGATTGTGCGCGACAGCATTGCCAGCGTGCGCGACGCCATTGCCATCGGCCTCATTCTGGCATGCATCATCCTCTTCCTTTTCCTGCGCGACTGGACCTCGTCGCTGATCGCGGGCATGGTCATTCCGGTGACCATTGCGATTACCGTGCTGGTGCTCTGGTGGATTGGCGAGAGCTTTAACCTCATGACGTTGGGCGGCCTGGCCGCGGCCATCGGCCTGGTCATCGACGACGCCATTGTGGTGGTTGAGAACATCGTTCTGCACCGCGATGGCGGCGAACGCTGCGCCGATGCGGTGCGCAAGGCCCTCAAAGAGATCACCGCGCCGCTGATCGGTTCCACCATTACGCCAGTGGTGGTCTTTTTGCCGCTGGTTGCGGTCAGCGGCGTTACCGGAAGCTTCTTTCGCGCGCTGGCCATCACCATGACCGCCGCGCTGCTGACTTCGCTGGTGCTGGCGCTTACCTGGACACCGGGGCTGAGCCTGGTGCTGCTCGGCGAGCGCAGCAACCAGGAGGAACCGCACGAACATCATGCCGGCCGTCTGATGAGCGGCATTATTCGGGTTCATCGCCGCGTGCTTGACTGGGCTTTGGCCAAGCCGCTTTGGCTCGCCGGAGCCTGCATGCTGCTGGTTGCGGGCACATGGGCCGGCTACCAGGCGCTGGGCTCCGACCTGTTGCCGGAGATGGATGAAGGCGGCTTCATCCTCGACTACATCATGCCCGCGGGCAGCTCGCTTACTGAGACCAACCGGGTGCTCGAACACGTGGAGCGCATCCTGCACGAAATGCCTGAGGTAGAAATCACCTCGCGTCGTACCGGTCTGCAATTGGGCCTGGCTGCAGTCACCGAGGCCAACTACGGCGACTTTACAGTGAAGCTGAAGGCCAGACGCAGCCGCGGAATCGACGAGGTGATGGACGAGGTGCGCGGTCGCATCAAGTCCACAGAGCCGGTGCTGGACGTCGAGTTTACGCAGGTGTTGCAGGACATGATCGGCGACTTGTCAAATGCGCCGGAGCCGATCCAGATCAAAATCTTTTCAAACGACCCAGCCATGCTGGAGCAACTGGGGCCCCGCGTGGGCGAAGCCATCGGCAAAATTGAAGGCGTGGTCGACGTGCAGAATGGCATTGAAAACACTATCAGCGGGCCGGCTACCAATTTTCAAATCAATCCGGTAGTTGCCGCGCGGCTCGGTTTTACTCCTACCGAGGTTTCAGAAGACGCGACCGCGATTCTGGACGGCGTGACGACTGCCGATCCGCTGATTCAGAACGGCCGCCCGTATACGATTCGCGTGCGCCTGGGCGATGAGAATCGCGCTTCGCTGGATGCAATCCAGAACACGGTCTTCAATAGTGCATCGGGTCACAGCGCTAGCCTTGGCTCGCTGGCAGACATTGAGCAGTTGCCGCCGCAGAACGAAATCCGCCGCGAGAACCTGCAACGGCTGGTGGTGGTGACAGGGCGGCTTGAGGGCTCCGACTTGGGCAGCGGCATGGCGAAGGTGCGCCAAACCGTAGCCGGGCTGCATTTGCCTGCCTCGGTGCGGGTAGAGTACGGCGGCACCTACGAGGAACAGCAAAAGTCGTTCCGCGATCTGCTGCGGGTATTGATACTGGCACTTGCGCTGGTGTTCGGCGTGCTGCTGGCGGAGTTCCGCAACTTCCCGGCACCGATCGCGATTCTCACTTCTTCTGTGCTTTCGATCTCCGGCGTCATTCTGGCGCTGCTGGTGACGCACACCACGTTCAACGTGGCTTCGTTCATGGGGCTCATCATGGTGATCGGCATTGTGGCCAAGAACGGGATCCTGCTGATGGACGCGGACGAGAGATTCCGCGCCGAGGGTGCATCGCCAGCCGAGGCCATGATCCACGCAGCGCAACGGCGGCTCCGGCCGATCGTGATGACGGCCCTCGCCGCGGTCTGTGGCATGCTGCCGCTGGCCTTTGCTCTGGGCGCTGGATCGCAGATGCTGCAACCGCTGGCCATCGCGGTGATCGGCGGCCTGGCTGTGTCAATGGTGCTCAGTTTGGTGGTGACGCCGGTGGTTTACTTTATGCTGACGCGCGACCGCGCCAAAGAATGAGTTGGAGTTTCTTTCCGGCCCCGCGCGTGTGAGAAAATCGTTGGCGATTCTCGAAAGACCCCGCAGAGGAATAGCAAATGAACTCGCCCGTTCGCGCGCTCCGCATAATGAAAGTGATTTTTCTCGTTTACTCGGTGCTCCTGGTCTATCGCGTAATGAAGATGCAGGTTCACCTCCACGAACCAGTAAACTCAGCATTTGAAATTGCAATAGGGACCATAGCTCTCCTTTGCATCGTGGCCGGATTTTACGCGCCCAGAGCCCTGCCGCGGTTGGCGGAGCGCAGATTTCCGAACGCGCCTACCGCGATTCGGCTCAAACAATGGACAATGGCAAATGTCCTCAGCATGTCATGTTTCATGGGGTCCATCATGTTTGGCGTGGTGCTGCATTTTGTCGGGGCGCATGCCTGGCTCGTCGGGGTTCTCTTCGGCGCTGGCATCGCATCGCTGGCCTTCGCGAGCCCGGGAACTCCACCGGTCGAGGATGACGGCGGTCCGTCCCAGAGCTGATTCGGGCTACTGGCCTGAGAGATGTTCCACTTTCGATAGGTGCCCCATCTTTTCCGCGTTCTTTGCGGAAAGGGTGGGTAACCTCGGACCCCAAGAGGCTTAATAAGTGGCAGAATAGACCTATGACGCCGACTGAGCCGATATTCCTTACTCCCGCAGAGGCCCGTGTGCTTGGGGCACTGGTTGAGAAAGAAGTCACGACCCCGGACTATTATCCGCTGTCGATCAACGCGCTGATCAACGCCTGCAACCAGCGTTCGAACCGCGAACCGGTGATGGACCTGGACGAGGTTGCGGTCCGGCAGGCGCTGCACGGGCTTGAAGACATGAAGCTGGCCGGGCGCGCGCGGGGGGCCGATGGACGCGTGACCAAGTACGAGCACTGGCTGGGCGAGGCCTTCAACTTCAGCCGCGCGGAGACGGCTCTCTTGTGCGTGATGCTGCTTCGCGGGCCGCAGACCCCCGGCGAACTCCGCGGCCGGACTGAGCGGATGCACCGCTTCGACGAACTTACCGACGTGCAGGCTGGGCTGCAAAAGCTGACGGAGCGCGAGCCGGCGCTGGCGGCCGTGCTGCCCCGCCAACCGGGCACCAAGGAGTCTCGCTACGCGCACCTGCTGTCGGGTGGGATTGAGTCAATGCCGATTGCGGCGGCGGCGACGCCAGTTTATGCGCGGCGCGAGGGCGGAGAAGACTCCGGGCTGGAAGAGCGCGTTGCAGGGCTGGAAACGATTGTTGCGGAATTGAGGCGGGAGACCGCGATACTGCGGCAGAAGATCGAGGACCTGTTTGGGGATGGATAGGTTCCCGTCAAAACCAGGGTCGGCAACAAGAACATACAAATCAAAAGAGCAGGTTGCGAATCATGACGAACAGCAGGTTGGCATCGGCGCTCCTTGGAACTGCGACAGTTCTGTCACTCATCCCTGTGTTGAGCGCGCAAACCCCTGTAGCGCCCGCAGCGCCCATCCCTTCACAAATCATCGCGGCAAAAAAGGCCTTCATTTCCAATGCCGGCGGATTGCTCGACCTGAATATGGTGAGCGGCGACACGAGGCGAGACTACAACCAGTTCTACGCGGCCATGCACGCCTGGGGACGGTACGATCTGGTTGCTGCCCCAGCCAATGCTGACCTGGTGATTCAAATCAGCATCGTTTATCTTCCACGTCAAATCGGGGGCGACGTGACGCCGTTCCCGGCCTTCCGCGTGGCGCTGCTGGACCCGAAGACAAATATTGTCTTATGGGTGCTGGACGAATACCTGGTAGACAGGCCCGGTATTGGGTTGGTCCTGAAAAAGAATCGCGACAAGGTGTTCGATCAGGCCATTGACAGGCTCGTCGGCGATCTGAAGATGCTGGTTGCGCCGCCGGGGGACTTCGCCAACTAGCGCGAATTTCCAGCACGGCTGCGGGATTTCAAGCCACAACGCCCCGGCTTTGTGGTGTCCTGATACAAAACGATGCTTTGAAGTCCAGAAGCTAAACCAGTTCGTATCCCGCGAACCAATACCCAATCTCAAATGCTGCCGTGTCTTCCGCGTCCGAGCCGTGGATGGCGTTTTCTGAAATCGAGGCGGCGAACTTCTTGCGGATGGTTCCTTCTTCGGCATTGGCGGGGTTGGTGGCGCCCATCAGCTTGCGCAGGTCGGCGATGGCGTCTTCCTTTTCCAGAACCATGAGGACTATCGGTCCCGAGGACATGAAGTCGCAGAGGCCGGGGAAGAACGGGCGCTCCTTGTGGACGGCGTAGAAGCCCTCGGCTTGCGGCCGGGAGATGGACTGCTTTTTGATGGACACTATCCGGAAGCTGGCTTTTTCAATCTCGGCCAAAATGGCCGCCGTATAGCCCTTGCGGACCGCGTCCGGCTTGATGATGCTGAAGGTGCGCTGCGCCACGGTTGTTGCTCCTGGGGAAATGTGTTTCCGCATCTGTAATTGTAAAGGCCGCGCACCACAGCGTTCCACGCCTCCAATCTGCTAAAGTTTTGGGCATGTTTTGTTTGAACGCTTCACCCTATCGCCTTCCGCTCGTTTTGGTCCTGGCCCTGGCTGCCATTCCGGCATTTTGCCAGACTGCAACGCCCGCCGCGCCTGCTGCCGCACCCGAACTGCGCGTCTTCGATTCCGCGCTGGTGGACAAGACTGTTGACCCGTGCCAGAACTTTTACCGCTTCAGCTGCAACGGGTGGTTCAAGCGCAATCCGCTGCCCGCCGACCAGACCTCGTATGGCCGCTTTACTGAGCTTGCCGAACTGAACCGGCTGCACCTGCGGCAGATTCTTGAAGACGCCGCGAAGCCCTCGGCCACGCGCTCGCCGAACGAGCAGAAGATCGGCGACGAGTACGCAGCCTGCATGGATACGGCAGCGGTCAACAAGCTGGGTATCGCCCCGCTCAAGCCTGAGTTGGACAGAATTGCCGCGCTGAAGACCTCGGCGGAGTTGCCAGCCCTGGTGGGGCACCTGCAGGTGATCGGGGTAAGGGCCTTCTTCGAAATGGGATCGAACCAGGACTTTGCCGATTCCAGTTCCATGATCAGTTTCTACAGCGCCGGCGGCCTGGGACTGCCGGAACGCGACTACTACACGCGCACCGATGCCAAAAGTGTCGAACAGCGCAAGCAGTACGTGGCTCACGTGCAGAAGATGTTTGTCCTGGCCGGGGAACCGGAGGCTCAGGCCCAGAAAGACGCTGAGACTGTTCTGGCCATCGAGACTCGCCTGGCCAAGGCATCGCTCACCATCACCGAGCAGCGCGATCCGCAGAACCTGAACCATCCCACGGACGTTCTGAGCTTCTCAAAGGAGCTGACGCATTTTTCGCTGGCCGACTACGTGAGTGCCGCGCATGCGCCCGCCATGGGCAAAATGAACGACGCGGAGCCAAAGTTCTTCGCCGAGTTCAACGCCCTGGTGGCGGATACGCCCATCGAGCAGATCAAGACGTACCTCCGCTGGCACCTGCTGCACGCCTATGCGGGAACCAGTTTGCCGGAGAGCTTCGACCAGGAGAACTGGAACTTCTATTCGCACACGCTGAACGGCGCGGAAAAGCAGCAGGAGCGCTGGAAGCGCTGCACCAGCCGCATCGATCACGAGATGGGCGAAGCGCTGGGCCAGGTGTACGTGGCCAAGTATTTTCCGCCGGCCGAAAAGCAGCAGGCCCTGGATATGACGCTGGCCATTGAGCAGGTTATGGACAAGGACGTGGACAGCCTTGACTGGATGAGCGCGGATACCAAAGTGAAGGCCAAGGAAAAGCTGCACACGGTGATGAACAAAATTGGCTACCCGGACAAGTGGCGCGACTACTCGACGCTCAATATCGTCGCCGGCGACGCGCTGGGCAATCAGGAGCGCGTGCGGCAGTTCAACTGGGCGCGCGACATGGCCAAGATCGGCAAGCCGGTGGACAAGGGCGAGTGGATGATGTCGCCGCCGACGGTGAACGCCTACTACGATCCGCAGATGAACAACGTGAACTTCCCCGCCGGCTACTTTCAGCCGCCGTTCTTCAGCGACAAGGAAGACGACGCGGCCAATTACGGCGACATGGGATCGACTGTCGGCCACGAGTTGACCCACGGCTTCGACGACGAAGGCCGCCAGTATGACAAGGACGGCAATCTGAAAGAGTGGTGGACCAAGGACGACGAGCAGAAGTTCACCGAACGCGCCGACTGTATGGTGAAACAGTATGACGCCATCGAAGCGGTTCCGGGCGTCCACCTGAACGGCAAACTCACGCTGGGCGAAAACCTGGCCGACCTGGGCGGGCTGTGGCTGGCATGGCTTGCGTGGCTTGACAAGGCACACGCGGCTCACGTTGACATGGCTGCCCTGACCGATGGCTACACGCCGGAACAGCGCTTCTGGATCGCCTACGCGCAGCAGTGGTGCACGCAGACCCGGCCCGAGCAGTTGCGCAGCCAGGCATTGAATAATCCGCACGCGCCGGACGAGTACCGCACCAACACAGTGCTGCAGGATTTGCCGGAGTTCGCCAAGAGCTTCAGTTGCAAGAAGACGGACAAGATGGTGAGCGCGAAGCCTTGCCGAATCTGGTAGGGATTTGCAATTGACTCCTTCGAGCGAGGCTCCCGCATGGGGGCCTCGTTCTCATGCAGGGGTCGGAAATCACCAAGTATTCACGAGGGTTAAGGAATACTCGCACTGAGCAACGGTTTGACTCGCTTCGAAATTATCTTGAGTTATTTAAAGTGGCACTTTATATTTCTCATATGAAGACGATTCCCCGGCATCTGGGACCGTTCCTGCTGTCGGCCCTGCGCCGCTTCCCGGCGGTCGTGGTCACAGGTCCGCGCCGGGCCGGGAAAACCACGCTGCTGCGGACTGCACTTCCCCACGCGCAGTACGTTCTTCTTGAGGATCCCGACATTCAGGATCGCATCCGCCGTGACCCGCGTGCGTTCCTTGACGGGTTGCACCCTCCGGTCATCTTCGACGAGATACAGAACGCGCCTCAACTGCTCGACTACATCCGCACGCTGGTGGATGCCCGACCGCGCAAGATGGGCCAATGGCTGTTCACCGGTTCGCAAGAGGCTCCGCTGATGCAGGGCATCACCGAGTCGATGGCCGGCCGCGCGGCAATTCTGCACTTGCTCCCTTTCAGCATGGCGGAGACCCCTAAGGTTGACCCCCTTCTGGGCGGATTTCCGGAGGTTGTATTGCATCCGCGCGGGCGCGAATTGTGGTTTGCTTCCTACCTGCAGACCTACATCGAGCGCGACGTGCGGTTGATCACCAGCGTCCGCGATCTGCCGGCATTTCGACGGTTTCTGTCCCTGCTCGCAAGCCGCCACGGGCAGATGCTCAATCGTGCGGACGTGGCCGCGCCGCTCGGCGTTTCGGTGCCCACGATCTCAGAGTGGCTGCGCATTCTTCAGATCACCGGACAGATCATCCTGGTGCCGCCGTACTTTGAGAACTTTGGCAAGCGGCTGGTCAAGTCTCCCAAGGTTTATTGGGGAGACTCGGGCCTGGCGTGCCACCTGCTCGGAATCCAATCGCAGGCCGAGTTGGAGCGCTCGCCGTTTTTGGGAGCGATCTTCGAGGGGTTTGTCGCCGCCGAAATCCTCAAGAGCCAGATCAATCGCGGCCAGCGGAAGGAACTCTACTACTTTCGCGATCAACAGGGCCTGGAGGTGGATTTCCTTGTGCCTCGGCCCAATGCGCGATTCTGGCTGGTCGAGGCAAAGGCATCGAAAACCGTGCATCCGTCGATGGCTGCGCCCATGTTCTCATTGACTCGCGCGACCGGTAACCGTGCCACGCGCCGGATCGTGGTCTACCGCAAGCCCCGAATCGGGCCCACCTTTACGGCGCTGGCCAAGGGCGCGGAGGCGCTGACTTTGGAGCAATTTGCAATAGCTATCAACGACAGCAAGACGTCATGAAGCGGTGTCGTCATCGTTCTGCAGAGATCCGATAGCCCTGTATTGATGCGGGAGTTGTATGCGGCAATCAAAAAATGCACGCACGATACGAAATTGCATTGCTGAGTATTTTAAAGTAACACTTTATAATTCTCAAACACTTCCGCATTCAGGCGAGCACATAATAAGCTCAAATAATCCGGCCCAAAGATCTTTGATCGCCTTCATTTAAGCACAAGGGCCCACCTTGCCGGTGGGCCCTTGTGCTTGAAAACTGGAGGCTAAAAGGTTGAAGCTAACAGCTAGCTTTTCCCGATGACCTGGGCCAGCTTTTCGCCAATATCTGCCGGCGAAATGACGACGTGAATGCCGGCTGCGGTCATGGCTTTCATCTTGTCGGCTGCGGTGCCTTGGCCGCCAGAGATGATTGCTCCGGCGTGGCCCATGCGGCGGCCGGGAGGCGCCGTCTGTCCGGCGATGAAGCCGACGACGGGTTTCTTCACGTGCTGCTTGACATACTCGGCCGCAGCT
>Ga0118677_10014396_pt1 | contig 11173 bp, 10 predicted proteins | sample AliMusrvi5mmetaG_FD_86154 | JGI IMG/M metagenome (GOLD analysis project Ga0118677, IMG submission 86154)
GTCTAGTTTCTGCAGAATTCTGCGTTTCATGTCGATAGGGAGGAGAGAATCGAGAATGCGAAAACGAAGCGGGGTGGTGAGGGAAATGTGCTCCCGAAGAACACGCATCGCGTCTAGTGCGTCTTGCTTTGCGGCTGCGGAACCGGCACGGGAACCGCCGCTTCGTCTCCTCCAAGCCGCGGGAAAGCGCGGATGGCTTCTTTTAAAAGTTCTCTTTCTGGCGCGTTTCTCATCTCCGGGCGATCGCGATTATTCCCGATCTCCGCCGCAAGACGTTTCATATCCGCCTCAAGTGCCGCATGTTCAAATGGATAATCTTTTTCAGCCATATAAAATGTTTTTAGTTTCGAATGAATTTGTTATAATTGGATATATGTCCAATACAAAAAAATACCTGTTCCTGTTTGGTATTCTTATTATAGCAATCTTTTTCCGTTTCTACCATTTTGAAACGACACCGCCAGGACTATATCCGGACGAAGCCATCGACGGCAATAACGCAGCTGAAGTCGCACACACTGGACAATTTAATGTATTTTACACAGAAGACAACGGACGCGAAGGGCTTTATGTAAATATCATCGCCGTCATACTTAAAGAATTTCCTGTATACAGACCATGGATAATCAGACTTCCAGCCATGGTTGCCGGCACTCTTACAGTGCTCGGCATATACCTACTCGTCGCAGAACTCTTCAAAGAAAGTGACGAGAAAAAAGCTGAAAGGGAAAAATTAGGATCGGATCCTAATGAAAAAACAGACAGTGAAGAAAAATCTAAATTCAAATTTAAGATATCAGGCACTGGTCCTGCAATTGCGCTTCTGACTTCTTTCTTTCTCGCTACATCCTTCTGGCATATTAATTTCTCACGCATAGGCTTCCGCGCAATCCTTGCACCACTGCTTCTCGTCTGGTCGGTATACTTATTGATGAAAGCTTTCCGGGCAACCTCCAAATGGACAGCTATCATCTACGCCTCGATTGCTGGAATCATTTACGGTCTTGGGTTTTATACCTATATCGCATATCGGATAACTCCCCTTCTTTTCCTTTTATTCATTCCGTTTTTCGGAAAAGGAAAAGGATTCTGGAAACGCGTTGCGGTTTTTGTCATACTTGTATTCATAACCGCAGCGCCGATCGGATGGTATTTCCTGAAACATCCGTCTGATTTCTTTGGACGAACAGCCGAAATATCGGTCACTAACGCAACCAACCCGATTGGTGACTTTGCGGTTAATATCGCGAAAACAGCGTTAATGTTCAATTTCCACGGCGACGAGAATTGGCGGCAGAACATCAGCGGCGCACCCGAGCTCTTCTGGCCTGTCGGCATTCTCTTTATTATTGGCATCATCCTTTCACTTTATTCTCTTTGGAAAAGCTGGCGAAGGAAAACTATGCGCGATGATTCAAAAAACATGTTCCCGACTTTTCCGCTACTTCTTATTTTCTCATGGATTATTATCGCAGGACTTCCTGCCGCCGCATCAAATGAAGGCATTCCTCATGCATTGCGTTCTATCCTTATGCTTCCGCCAGCGATGATTTTTGCCGCAATCGGCGGTGTATGGCTTTATCAGATCATTGGAAAGTTCGGCGAAAAATTTGCACGAATTGCAGCTTTCATCTTTCTTTTCACCGTCGGCGTTTTTGGATATGTAAACTATTTCGTAATTTGGACACAAAATCCAAACGTACCTGGATCATTCAATGCCGATTACGTTACGATAGGAAACGAGATCAATGCCCTACCTATCAGTACTCCAAAGTATGTCGTTATAAACGCCGGTGGCGTAATGACTCGCGGCTTCCCGATGCCAGTCGAAACGACCATGTTTATTACTGATTCATTCCTTCCTGATTATGCAGCCGCAAAAAATATCCATTATCTTTTACCAAACGAAACAAACGAAGTTCCGATAGGAACGCCAAGTAGTGATATATTCTATATAAATTGATCAATTAAAATTAAATAATCGCAGCATAAAAAAATCCCCGCAATCGGGGATCTTTTTTTCTATTTTTTCCTTCTCCTTAAAAATGCCGGGATATCCCACGGATCCGTTTCGTCTTTTTCTTTCTCCTTCTCTTTTTCTCTTTTCTCGTTCTTCTCTAAAAACGGTATAGGCTTAGGAGAAAAATTTGTTGTATTTTCTTCTGATACACGGAATCGATCTGTTTCTTTTTTTACTCCCTGCGCCTCATCGCGCGGAAGCGGTTTTTTGTCAAATAGATCTTCTTTGTCTTGAAAGATACCAAGAGATGAAGACATCGCAGGTCGATTAAACGGAATCTGTCGTTCTCCGCCATAATGTCCGCCAAAGAGTGCACCTGGCTGGCTACCGCCATTAAAGCCTGTTGCAATAAGAGTTACCTTCACTTGGTTCGGTTTTAAATTCCTGTCATAATACGTTCCAAAAATTATCCGCGCTCCAGGATCAGCAGTTTGAGCAACAAGCTTAGCGATATCATTAACTTCATTCATCTTCAAATCGCGGCCGCCGGAAATCCCAAGAAGAACAGCTTTTGCTCCTTCCGGATTAGTTTCCAGGAGTGGAGAATGAAGAGCCATATTGACCGCTGCAATTGCGCGATCGGCACCAGAGGCAATTCCTACTCCGACTATCGCAATACCGGCATCCTGCACAATATTTTTTACATCCGCGAAATCGACATTGATTATTCCCGGCTGGGCAACAATTTCAACAAGCCCATTCAATGCATTACGGAGCACTTCATCGATTGCCTCAAACGCTTTCAATATTGGCGTATCCTTATCGATGATTGAAAAAATGCGGTCGTTCGGAACAACAATAAGCGCGTCAACTTTGTCTTTAAGTTTCATGAGTCCTTCCTGTGCAATCCTCTCGCGTTGCGTCCCTTCAAAACTGAATGGCTTGGTAACAACTGCTATTGTAAGCGCACCAGATTGCTTTGCGGCTTCCGCAAGAACCGGCATCACTCCCGTTCCAGTACCACCACCCAAACCGGCAGTAAGGAAAACCAGATCAGCACCACTTACAAGTTCAATCAATTCAGACTTATTCTCCTCGGCCGCCTGCCGTCCAAGATCAGGATTCATTCCGGTCCCTAATCCCCTGGTCAAACTCTTGCCGATATACAGTTTTGTCTTTACATTGCACTGATCAAGATCTTGGTGATCTGTATTTATGGCGACAAAATCAACTCCACGGACGAAGTTCTTCGCCATCCTGGATACAGCATTTCCCCCTCCTCCACCAACACCAATAACCTTAACATTCGCGGAAAGCGGACGAAATCTTTCTTCGATATTTTTTTTATGAACGGTTCTGTGGATGGTTTTCTTTTTCATTGTTTCTATTGTATCAAACTCATGAATTACCGCAATAAGCAAACGGCATTACGGCGTAAAGTAGCGGATGAATTTCTTGATCCCATATTTACCGGCAAAACCGGACGGCGCGAGCTCCTCTTGCGCTGATTTCTCCCCATAAATACCCCACAATGCAAGCCCGAACGCACATACGAATTCCGGATCTTCAAGGGCCTCTTTGAATACTCCACCTTCGTTTTGCCATTCATCTGCAATGGAACACCCTATCTGCGCTGAAAGCTTGACTTCTTGTTTTACAAGATCTGCCAGCCCTGGCAGTTTTGCACCGCCACCGACAAGAACGATACCTCCCGGCAAGTTGCCATATTTTCCTGCGGCCCTTAACTCATTGTTTACAAAATCAAAAATTTCTTCAAGGCGGGATTCTATAATTTCCGCTATGGAACGTAACTGCACAGATCCTTTTGCTTCCATTATAAATTTCTTAAGCTCTATGGAATCTTTCGCTCCAACTTCCTTCGCAAGCGCCGAACCGTAATGAAGCTTTATATTTTCTGCGGCATCGAGAGGAATCTTCAATCCAACCGCCACATCTCTTGAAACATGATCAGCTCCAACTGGAAATTTTACCGCAAGCACAGGTTTTTTTTCTTCATAGACCGCCAATCCGGTAGTACTGAATCCTATATCTACGATCGCAGTGCCGAGTTCCTTCTGCTTCCTGCTTAAAGCCCCACGCGCTGCGACAAGCGGCGAAAATACCAATCCTCCGACTTCTCCTCCTGCAAGTTCAACCGCATGGATTAATCCTTTTACATGAGGAGAAAAAGCATCGATGATAAGACTTTGCACTTCAAGACGACTTCCGGCAAGACCTAACGGATCAGAAATGTCACCCATCCCATCAACTATAAATTCTTTAGTTAAGGTATGGACTATCATCCTATTCTGCGACAAATTGACTGCCTGACTTGCCCGAACCGCACGATCCATATCAGCCTGATAAATTTGCGTATCCGCACTTGAAACCGCAACAATACCACGCGACGATTGCATTTTCGCCTGCGCAGTTCCGATGCTTATATAAATATTTTTAAGTGCCGCCTTTGAAATCTTTTCAGCGCCCATAAGCGCCCGTCTTATCGACTGTGCAGCTTCAGGAATATCCACAATTGCACCATGACGCAAACCGGCAGACGGTTCTTTTGAAACATAAAGTAGTTCTGCGCGTTCTGAGTTTCGCCTGGCAACAACAATTTTTATCGAAGATGTTCCGATGTCAATCCCCGTAACAATGTCACCATGAGCGTTACTTTTGAACTTCATACGATTATTATATCAAACATGAATATTGCAAACAAGATATATGCAATTCACTCTGAAACAAAATAATCCTGCGCCGTCGTTTGAAGTACTATTGAAAACATGAATATGAAATTCATGGCAGAAATATTATAACTTCACTGCAATAACCGCAGTAGTTACAACTTACTTTTTTCGACGCACATCCGCTTGTTTCTCGTATTCTACAAGAATTTTTTTCTCGAGCTTTTCCATTATTACAAAATCAGCTTTTCGCTCGTGTGAATACCCTAAAAGATGCAAAATTCCATGGATTAGAAGCGGCACTGTTCGTTCAGGAGATTTTTCAAGAATATCCTTATTTAAATATATTTCTCCGAGATATTTTTTCTTTGTTTCAGGATGCGGAAAAGATAACGGCTCGGGAAAAGAAAGAATATTCGGTTCAGCCTTCTTCTCTATGAATCTTGCCTTCAGACGCGTGATCTCATCATTTTTAAGTAAAAAAATATCGATAGCAACATTGCGTTGATGCAACAGCTTGAATATTTTTTCTGCGAGAAGATGGAGACGGCGTTCTGTTATCATGTGCGCGAAAATTATGATCGTTGATATGCTGTTTGTGCAATCTAAAGATCTTTATGATTTCTTCGGCCCTAAAACATTCAGGAAAGCTTCTCTTTTATAATCTCTCCGACAAGCTTTCCGTTTGCACGGCCATTGGCCGCCTTTATTGTTTCACGCATAAGCGAATTAAAATCATTGAATCCTTGCGCCCTCATGTCGTCGATAATTTTCGCGATCGCATCGCGCGAAAGTTCCTCCGGAAGATATGCTTGGATTATCGCGAGTCCAGCTTCTTCTTTCTCCACGAGATCATTCCTGTTCCCCTGCCGGAAAAGATCTATCGATTCTCTTCTTCTCTTTGTCTCTTTTTGAAGTATGGATATTGTTTCAGTATCGGACAAAATCGCACCTGATTCTTTCATTTCCTTTTCTTTTTGTGCAGCATTCAAACCGGAAATGATAAAGCGCAAAGTTTCGAGACGATCTTTTTCGCCCGCCTTCATCGCAGTTTTCATATCTTCCCTGATTTTTTCGAATAACGTCATGTAAATGGTTTGTATCGTGATTTATGAATTGAGTCTTACAAGCGGGAGACAAAAAATGACGCATTGCGTCATTTTTAAAGCAACCCCAATTTCTTTTGCCGCTCAACTTCCACCTTCTTTCCTTCTCGATGTATTGCGGTCAACTTCCTTTTTGCGCGACTCGTAACACGCGTATGAAATTTCCTCCGCCTCATTTCACGCAGAATACCACTCCGCTTTACCCGCTTCGTGAAACTGAAAAGCAGGGAGTTCCCTGATTCGCCTTCTTTTTTTCTTACTTCAATTGCCATTGGAAGAGTATAGCGCAAAAGGATTTTTTGTCAAAGATTCCGTGTCGAATGAATATATCTGCGATATTTCACGGTTACTGCAATGCTGCCTATCCATAATTAGGTCTGCCTACGGGACCTTTGGTCGATAATTACTCTACAATATCGGGAATTACCAGTAATATAGAGGCTATCCACGGCTAAATTTCCCCAAATGCGCCATTTCCTATTATAAAAATACAAAAGTGACACTGAAATATCCAAAAAAATCCCTAAAGTTGAAAATTTTCTGAAAATTCCAAAACTTATTGCATATTTCTGCAAAAATAGCTGTCTTATGGTTTTTATCCACAGTTGCAAGAGTTTTATTTTGAGGAGTACAATGAGCATGCGTCGAGATTAAAAAAATATTATTAAAAAACTTTCCCATGTTCTGGAAAAATTCATTCACGGAAGTACAAAAGAGGGATGGAAGGATCGTACCTTTCGAAAAAAATAAAATCACGACGGCAATCGCACGCGCGATGACCGTAGTAGGCGAAGGAGATCCTAAGAACGACGCTGAAAAAATTTCGGAACAGGTTGTTGTGGCGCTTTTGAAAAAATTTCCAAAAGATCACATCCCAACAATCGAAGAAATTCAGGATGCAGTCGAAACGCAGCTTATTATTATGGATTTTGCGAAGACAGCGAAGGCATATATCCTCTATCGCGCCGATCGCGCACAGATCCGTGAGTGGAAACAAGAAATTCCTGAACGCGTAAAGAATCTCGCGGCTGAAAGCAAAAAATATTTTAGAAATTCGCTTGCTGAATTTGTTTACTATCGCACTTACTCACGATGGATCGAAGAAGAAAACCGGCGTGAGACATGGATTGAGACGGTAGATCGATACATAAGTTTCATGAAGGAGAATCTCGGGACAAAATTGACGGATGAAGAATATGAAGAAGTGCGTGAAGCTATTCTTTGGCAGAGAGCTATGCCATCTATGCGACTTTTGCAGTTTGCGGGAAAAGCAGCTCGCACAACAAACGTTGCCGCATACAATTGCTCTTATGTCGCACCGCAGAAGCTGGAAGATTTCGCAGAAATCATGTACATCTCGATGTGCGGTACAGGTGTCGGATTTACGGTTGAAAGCCAAACCGTACAGGCACTCCCACAAATAAAAAAACAATCAGGCAAAAAAAATCCGGCGCACGTAATAATTGATAGCAAGGAAGGATGGTGCGATGCATTAACTCTTGGTCTCAAGACATGGTTCGACGGTAAAGATATTGATTTCGATTTTTCACAATTACGTCCAGCCGGTGCACGCTTAAAAACAATGGGCGGAAAAAGTTCCGGACCAGAACCATTGCGCGCGCTTCTCTCTTTTGCAAAAAAGAAAATACTTACGAAACAAGGCAACCGTCTCTCAAATATTGACGTCCATGATCTCTGCTGCAAGATTGGCGAGATAGTTGTTTCGGGCGGCGTGCGGCGCAGTGCGATGATCTCCCTCTCTGACCTTAATGATATTGAAATGCGAAATGCTAAAACTGGCCAGTTCTACATAACTGAACCACAACGTATGATGGCTAATAATTCAGCTATTTATACCGAAAAACCAGGGGCAACACAGTTCCTTGATGAATGGCTCGCACTTGCAAAAAGCGGTGCCGGAGAACGCGGAATCTTGAATCGTGGTGGTATTTCAAAACAAATCCCGGCACGGCGTGTAAAATCACTCGGAAAGACAATCGACTTTGTTGGCGTAAATCCATGTGGAGAGATAATCCTACAGCCGAAGGAATTCTGCAATCTCTCGGAAGTCGTCGGCCGCGCTGAAGATACCGAGGAAACACTCATGAAAAAAATGCGGATAGCAACCATCCTCGGTACATACCAATCAACACTGACCAATTTCCCATATCTCTCAAAAGATTGGAAAAAACACTGCGAAGATGAACGGCTCCTTGGTGTTTCCATTACTGGCCAGTGGGATTGCCCGGCGGTGCGCGACGAGAAGGTTCTCAGTAAACTCCGTGATTACGCGATAGAGATAAACAAAGAATACGCCGAACGTTTCGGTATCAATCCATCGGCATCAATCACGTGCGTAAAGCCTTCAGGAACGGTTTCTCAAACAGTAGATGCATCATCTGGACTCCACGCACGGCACGCGAAGTATTACATTCGCCGCGTCAGAATAGCCGCAACCGATGGTCTATTCCAAATGCTAAAAGACCAAAAGGTCCCCTATACCCCGGAAGTCGGCCAATCGCTTTCTTCAGCAATAACATTCGTCATAGAATTCCCTGTTAAAGCTCCGGACAATGCCATTACAAAAAATGATCTTACCGCTATAGACCAGCTCGAATATTGGAAGAAGGTAAAAATAAATTACACCGAACATAATCCATCTGTCACGATTTCGGTAGGCGACAATGAATGGATTGAAGTCGCGAATTGGCTTTATGTGAATTGGGAAATGCTTGGTGGGCTTTCGTTCCTTCCGCGTGAGGATACGACCTATCTTCTGGCTCCTTACGAGGAAATAACAAAAGAACGCTATGAAGAAATGTCGGACAAGATGCCACAGATTGATTTCTCGCAAATCCTCCTTTACGAAAAAGAGGACGTGACCGATGTCAAAAAAGAATTAGCATGTGTTGGCGGTCTCTGTGAGATAGAGGATGTTCACGCTGGTACGGAAGCAACAACGATGGGATAGCTTGAAAAGAAGGTTATTGCAAAATAAAAACGCCATTGATATGGCGTTTTTATTTTGGATAGCAGTTATTAATATCCACCAGGATACGATTCCTTATATTTTGAATAAATCTTACCGACTTACACCCCCGATCTCAGAATAAAAAGTAATAAAAAAATCGCGTCCGTGAAAGACGCGATTGATTCCGATAGAGAGCAGACTATATCTTGCCGATCAATTTAAACATCCCTCCGCAAAATATAAACCAACTAGTAAAGTACAGCGCATAAGCAACCCACGTGATGGTCACCGTAAGTAAAAATAATGGCCAAGCAACATACACAAGAGACAAAAACCAAAATCCTGTTTTTTTCTGATTCTTGTATACATCCCAACCACCAGCTGCGAGCTTGGCAAGGAGATCTGGTTTTCTCCCGCCGTAATAGCTAAAGACATTATCTTTGTAATACTTACGGACGTAAAAGCCTATATTACAATAAACAATACCAATAAAAAACCAAAATAGTTTCATCTTTCCCCTCCTTTTCAGTTTTGTTAATACTGTAACTACAATATGTTAAAAATTGAAATCTGTCAATCTTTTTGTAGGTACATTCAACTTTTTTAAACTGAAAACGCGTAGTCCTTTCACAATTCAGCCGTATTTTGATAGAATATCATCATTATGAACCTTAAAAATATATTGATCATCCTTTCCACGATTGCCGTCATTCTCGGCATTGCCGCAATTTTCGTAGTTTTTTACAATCCAGCAATTTCAACGATATCAGGAACGATAACATCATCAACATCGCTGTTTTCGCTTATGCGCAATAGCACCGGAACAATACCGAGTATAAACAATATCTCAACTCAAAACGCTTCATCTTCGGCAAGTAATGGTCAGGCTAATATACCTCAATTTGCTAGTTCATATTCTTCGCCATATCCCCTGCAATGGACAGAAGGGCAATCAACTCTCGTGATCACAGGTGCTGCCATTCAAGGAAATCAACTTATACTCGCCATTGCGGTGCAAATAGGAAACGATCCTGAATGTATACCTATGAATATGCGCCTCGTGACAGACGAATCAGGCAATACTGAAAATCCGACACAACAACAATTTTCATTTCCTGATACAAACAGCTGTAATGGAACGCCGAATATGATGTATAACGCACAAGTTGTTTCTTTCTCGCTAGGACAAAGCATCAATACACCATTTCTTCTTACAACTGGAGGTGACTCAAATATCTTTTTTGAAGTAGCTACGACCACAAATGGCGGTATCTCAATAGCCATTCCGGCAACAACTGACTGACATATTCTTTAATCTTCGATCTTTTATCTTTCTACCAACCAGCGAACACTGGACGGCAAAAAAAAGATGCGTTAATATTCTAAAGATTCCGCGATAGCTCAATGGTAGAGCGGCGCCCTGTTAAGGCGATGGTTCCAGGTTCGAGTCCTGGTCGCGGAGCCAATGTGTACGAACAGAGGCAAGAGCCTTCGTTTGTGCAGTATTCATCGGTGTTTTCTTCAGTTCTAACCTTAGATATTTCTTTTCGAGGGCAGGATAACCATTTTTGATTGGCACAAGCCACTCATTCGGCTCGATAGATAGCGTTCGAGCTTTAATTATTGGCGTTTGCCCTAACGCTAACAAGATTTCTTTCTTCAGTTCTAACCCTTGCTTACCTTTTGCTGTGATGAACGCTTTGCGAGCGTAAGTGGCGAAGCTAAATGTCTTTTCAGTAAGCTCAATCCAACGCTCGGCTCGCGCTTCGGTTTCGCGTAGCTTACCTTGCAGTTGGCTGATTTTGTTTTGCAGTTCGCCTTTCTCTTTGAGGAAAGCTTCATCATCAATGAGCTGTCGGTATCTCATCTTGGTCAGCTCATCCAATTCTTGCTGGGCTTGCGCCAACGCCTTGTGTTGCGTTTCGTATATTTTCGTCCTATCTTCAATCTCGGTGTCGTTCTTTGTATTCAAACCTTCCAACGCCCACTGCAAGAACTCCGGCAGGATGGTGTATTTCTCGATTTCCTTTTCGATTTGCAAATCAAGGTTATCATCGCTTATAGCCTTTCTTTGAGTGCAAACGACCCGTCGCGTCTTTCTCGTACAGTGGTAATAGGTAAATTCCTTGATTGTGCCGGTTTTCTTTATGAGCTTCCTTTTCGTTTCAGCCGTGAACAAGCAACCACACTCGCCGCACCGAATAGAACCCGTGAAGGCGAACGCGTGGTGCTTCGGCCTCGGCTTGCCCTTCCTGCCGAGCAACATCTGCACTCGGTCATACTCCTCAAGCGTTATCATCGCATCGTGCTTGCCCTGATGGTGAACGCCGCCGTAATCAATGATGCCCGCGTAAAAGATGTTGGAGAATATCTTATAAATCCCGCTCATTGAAATAGGCTTGCCGCCATACGCTCCTTTTTTCCACTTCCGCGTTCTAAAGCCCCATTC
>Ga0118677_10014397_pt1 | contig 11173 bp, 6 predicted proteins | sample AliMusrvi5mmetaG_FD_86154 | JGI IMG/M metagenome (GOLD analysis project Ga0118677, IMG submission 86154)
AATTAAAATAATAGATACTTAATTGATAATAATATCTTTCGGTTCCTTTTCTTTAACCTCTTCCCTTTTGGGTACAATAATCGTTAATATACCATTTGAAAAGGCCGCACTGATGAGATCGGTATCTACTGTTCTGGGAACTGAAAAGCGACGGACAAAGTTTTTTAATCCGAACTCTCTGGACAGGTATTTCAAATCTTCTTCACTTTTCTCTTCCACATTGCCCTTTACGGCAAGAAGATTATTTTGAAATTGAATCCCTATCTGATCCTTGCTAAATCCCGGTACAGATAATTCAATTTTAAAGCTCTCTTTGTCCTCTGAAACATTGGCCTGAGGAATTGTTAAACAATTTTCGTTTTCCAGGTCACGGAACAAATGATTAAAAGCATTGTCAGAAAATGCATTGTAAACTAACGGTTTCGAAAATCTTAAAATATTCATAACTTTTTATTTAAATGGTTTTACACTAAAATTATTGCGTGATATGTTCTCTCTAATCAATAGGTATACCAATTCTATGTTTTTCCGGAATCGGCCTCGCAATAAGCCATTATGGCATGATTTGTCAATTACAAGCGCCATAATGTCATCTAATTTGATTATTAATAAATTTGATTCCAAATTTAAGAGCCAATCCAAGTTGTGAGGATCAAACGGGAATGATACTTTTGCAAAAAAACAGTCATGCGCATTGATATTCTTACTGTCGTTCCCGAATTATTGGAAAGTCCATTCAATCACTCCATTCTGAAAAGAGCAAAAGATAAGGGGCTTGCCGAAATTTACATACATAATATAAGGGACTGGTCTAATGACAAGCATAAACGCGTTGATGACTATGCCTTTAGTAAAGGTGCAGGGATGGTAATGTCCATAGAACCTATTGACAAAGCAATCAGTGAGTTAAAAAGTCAGCGTGAATATGATGAGATCATCTTTCTGACTCCCGATGCTCGTCAGTTCGTCCAGCAGGATGCCAATCAGCTTTCACTTAAGAAAAATCTGATCATATTGTGCGGGCACTATAAAGGGGTTGACCAGCGAGTCCGGGATCATCTGGTTACTCTTGAACTATCCATTGGAGATTATGTTCTTACCGGTGGCGAACTGGCTGCTGCTATTGTAGCTGATGCCATTGTCAGACTGATACCGGGAGTGCTTTCGGACGAAACCTCTGCCCTGACAGATTCTTTCCAGGATGGATTACTTACACCTCCGGTTTATACGCGACCGGCTGAATATAAGGGTTGGCGGGTCCCGGAAATCCTTCTCTCAGGAAATGATCAGCTGATTGACGACTGGAAGCAGGAACAGGCATATGAACGAACCAGAAAGATCAGGCCAGATCTTCTTGACAAGGATTAATACTACCTCCTGCAAATCTGCCTGTAAGAACAGTTTTTACAATTTTCGTCGTTTGTCGTCTGACAGAAAGGAATATCAACATTGAAAATTTCTTCTATTAACTGTTTGAAAATTATTTCAAACTGATCTGAAATCGAGACAAATTCAACTTGTGTATTCCCTGTCTCTTTTGATTTTATTGCCGGATCAAAATCCTGGTCAAAGATTCCTCGCAGGGAATAAATACCCGGAAATATTGCCGCTATTTCAGGATGGTTTTTATGCATAACATAGGAATAAACCAAAGTTTGAAAGGCTGCCTTATTTCTTGTTTTATTTTCTTTGTCAAAAAGCGAAAATAATATTGGAAAGCTAAGTTCCGATTTACCTGTCTTATAATCAAGTATATGAATCGAACCTTCAATCTTGTCTACTCGATCAATTGTTCCTCCGATCAGCACATTCTGCTTATTATCATTGATGGCTATTGTTGTACTTACATTTTTTTCAAGACCAACAATTTCAAAGGGGGTACGCTTCAGATCAATCGCCAATAACTGATTTACATATCGCTTCACAATTTCAAAAATCAGCCAGTTACGCCCTGTAATCGAAATTTCTTCTTTTTGGGTTCCTTTAAAATAAACAGCTGAAAATGACCCGGTAATCGTCCTGGTAATCAGTTCCTGATTGTGAATAAGGGCTTCAATATCCTTATTGTTAATTGTTTTGCCTGTAAATGGCTTGTAAATATGTTCCATTGCGTGATGAAAAAGTTGACCAAAAATCAATGCATCAACCTCTTCCGTAATCTCTTCAGGCTCCTCCAATCCGGCAGAGTACCTGAAATAGAATTGAAGCGGACAAGTCAGATATTTGTCAATTGCACTCGGCGATAAAGGCCTTTTCCTGTCAAGATATTGATTTAATCGAACCATAACCATGGAATCTTTCACAATGCTGATGGGCTGAACAGCAATATTTTCAATATTGAAGATCATGTTAGTTTCAGTTATCTCAAATGGCAATTCAATTTGCAACTGATACAAATAGCGGCTTTTCTCACCTGTAAACATCCCATTTGCGCCGGAATCATATACAAACGTCACATTTTCTGCTCGTTGCAACAGTCTGTAAAAATAGTAGGCATACATTGCATTTTGCTCTTCAATTGTTGGCAATCCAAATACCCGCCTTAAATTATAGGGGATAAATGAACCGGAAGATGAAATTCTGGGCATGATTCCGTCATTCATTGAAAGGACGATAAGATTCTTAAAATCGAGGGTCCTGGTTTCTAGAATTCCCATTATCTGTAATCCTTCCAATGGTTCTCCCTCAAAAGGGGTTGTTACACTACCCAAATACTGCAATAAAAACCGGAAAAACGCCTCCTTCGATACATAATTCACAGATTCAAAAACTTTTACGCCGTCATTAACCAGAATATCCTTTAACTTATTAACCGCCAGATAGGATTGATAAAGATATTCACTGAAAAGGGCAGAATTCTCATCTGCTGGTTGCTCATTAACAGCTAACAGGTCTTCGTCATTACTATTTTTAAGTTGCCAGTGTAGAAAAATATCCTTTAATATTCCCAGAAAGTAGTCAGATAACTCAATAACATTCTGTGGATTTACAAATAGTCGACTGAAAATTGGCTTTATGGCTAACTCTTTGCCGGATAAATAGATGATATTATTTGTCAATATTTGTTCCGCAAGTTCGCTGCACGCTGATGGTTCAAAATCGATCACCATCTGATGATTCAGTATTCTAAGGACATCCTTATTGTAGAACGACACTTCATCACCGGAATTACGGACATTTTTCTGCAAGGCGATAAGCTGGGTAATCAAACTGAATACAGGCGTCATTTTTAAAGGATATCCCATCGTGATGTTTACCTTATGACTGTTTTCAGGCAACGCATTTATCATCGGGATGAGCAACTCTTCGTCACAAAGTACAACTGCAGTTTCGTCAAAATTCAGTTCTCCGCCAAAACGTTCAAGAAGTTCATTCGCAGCCACCTGAGTCTGTCCAACCTGTGAGGCAATATTTACGATTTTAATTGATTTGGCTTTAGACAGGAGAGAATCACCTTCAGGAAAATATCCAACATGGGGGAAACGCTCCATATTCTTCCTTAAAAAATGACCAGCCTCCTGTGTTGTATCTAACAAATAATAGTTATCGAAATCCCAGTAAAAAGAAGCTTTCCCTTGTTTCTGAAGATTTTCAAAAAGTTCCTCTTCGCATCGGTTTAAAGCATTAAATCCAATAAATACGAAATGCCTGCCATCAAATGTTGATGGATTTTTTTTGAGAATTTGTTCCACTACCTCACGGTATAACATCCCTTCATAGGCCAATCCCTCACCGATGAGTGAACTTTTTAGTTTAAGATAAACACCGTTAATATCCTCCCAAAGCCTGATAAACTCCTGTTGATTAGGTGATTTTACTTTGTCTGAAAGCGTTTTCCAGAATTGACCAAGTCGCTCCTTTTCATCCTCTGGTAAGTCACTAAATCGCGCATCAATCTCTTTAAGCTCAGTGACATTTGTAAACAGGTCGTGTGCATTCACGAGATATTTGTCAACCTGGTCAAAATCGCTGATTAACATCTCACCCCAAAAATAAAAATCATCAAATAGTTCAGTTGATCGTGTAAACTCACAATAAACTTTATAGAGTCGGAATACCAGACTTAAACGATCGGGAACATGCAAAACCGAAAGATCGGAAAACAGTTCATTAATTGTAGTAATCTCAGGAGAGATTATTGGAATTTTAACCAAACTGTTAAGATAATTTGTAAAGAATACCCCTCCCCGCCTGTTTGGAAAAACCAAGGTGACATTATCAAGATTACCGTGATATATTTCAAATATATGTGAAGCCACCTGTTTCAAAAATCCATTCATTACTGCTGTTTTTTCATTACATTAATCGAAACATCCAAATTAAGTATAAAATTGGTTCTTTTTTTCAATAAGCAAGTAAAGATGATCCAAAAATGGTTTTTATTGAACTTATTCTTTTGTTTATTTGTATTTATTATCGAACTAAATTTTAATCATGGATAGATTCTCTCTGGTAGGAAATCAAGAAATCGGTGCAATTGAAGAATTATACAAAAGTTACCTTCAAAATCCACAGGATATTGATCAGAGCTGGTGCAATTTTTTTGAGGGATTTGAGTTGGCACGCAAGTCGTACGATTCCCTGTCACTGGAGTTGGTTGATAAAAGCCAGCTTGAAAAGGAGTTTTGCATCCTTAACCTGATCAATGGTTACCGGCAGCGCGGACACCTTTTTACACGAACAAATCCTGTCAGGCGTCGCAGGCAATACACGCCCACCCTTGATTATAAAAATTTTGGACTGCAGGAGGGTGATTTGAATACCGTATTTGAAGCCGGAAAGGAGATCGGAATAGGTCCGGCAACGTTGAGTGCGGTAATTACCCATCTTGAACATACGTATTGTGAGTCTGTGGGTGTTGAATATCTTTATATGCGTCAACCTGAACTCATTGACTGGCTGAAATTTAGAATGGAAGGTACTCGGAATACTGAAATATTCTCCAGGGAAGATCAAAAAGAGATCTTTGACCACCTAAAAGTTGCCGCAGGTTTCGAAAGTTTCATACATAAGAAATTTGTTGGTGCCAAAAGATTTTCTCTCGAAGGAACAGAGGGTCTTATCCCCGCATTGAATGCCATTATAGAACACGGTGTTGAATTAGGATTGGAAGAATATGTAATTGGGATCTCTCATCGGGGAAGATTAAATGTCCTGGCAAATATCCTGAAAAAGCCTTATGAAAATATTTTCAAGGAGTTCTATGCTACTGAATATGAAGAGGGAATTGTCCTTGGTGATGTTAAATACCATTTGGGATTCGATCAGGTGGTTACTGCAAAAAATGGCGCCAAAATAAAATTAAGTCTACTTCCAAATCCTTCCCATCTCGAAGCCGTCGCACCACTTGCGGAAGGGATGGTAAGGGCAAAAATCGATCATACTTATAATGGTGATTTTGATAAAATTGCCCCGATAATAATTCATGGAGATGCAGCTATTGCCGGCCAGGGTGTTGTTTATGAAGTCGTTCAAATGTCGCAACTTCCTGGTTATAAAACGGGTGGCACCATTCATATCGTTGTAAATAATCAAATAGGATTTACAACCGATTATCTCGATGCCCGTTCAAGTACCTATTGTACCGACGTAGCTAAAATTACCCGCTCTCCTGTTTTCCATGTCAATGGCGATGATGCAGAGGCGATTATATTCACGGTAAAACTGGCACTCGAATTCAGGCAACATTTTCATGCTGATATTTTTATTGATATTCTGTCATATCGTAAATACGGTCATAATGAAGGGGATGAGCCCCGATTTACACAACCTATTCTCTATAAGGCAATTGCACAGCATCCCAATCCAAGGGATATTTATGCAAATAAACTTGTAGAAGCAGGTGTGTTGACCCAACAAGAGGTAAGCCGCGAAATTGTCACATTCGATCATCTCCTCGAGAAAAAATACGAAATAAGCAAAAGTATTGAGAAGGTTAAAATTAAGAGTTTTCTCGTTGAAGAATATAAAACCTATCGTTTTCCTGAACCAACAGAAATAAATATCACACCGACTGAAGTTTCCGAAATCAAATTGATTGAACTGGCTGAAAAAATAAACACCCTCCCAACTGATAAGAAATTCTTTGGAAAGATCGTTAAATTACTGGATGACCGTAAGCAGCTGATTGCTGAGCGTAAAGTTGACTGGGCATTGGCTGAGCAACTGGCTTTTGCAACACTTCTTTCCGAAGGTATACCGGTCCGGCTTAGTGGTCAGGACAGCCAGCGGGGAACATTCTCTCACCGACATGCCGCAATAGTAATGGAAGAGGGTGATGAAAAGTATTTTCCCTTGCAAAATATCACAGCCGACCAGGCAAAATTTACAGTGTACAACTCTCCGCTCAATGAATATGGAGTTATGGGATTTGAATATGGCTATTCGCTCTCCTATCCAAAAGGATTAACCATTTGGGAGGCTCAGTTCGGAGACTTCAGCAATGTTGCTCAGGTGATTATCGATCAATATATCAGTGCAGCAGGTGAAAAATGGGGGATGATGAATGGTCTCGTGTTATTTCTCCCCCACGGTTACGAAGGACAGGGTTCTGAACATTCAAGCGGAAGAGTCGAACGAATGTTATCACTATGCACTAATTACAATATGCAGGTGATGATGCCAACTACCCCCGCAAACCTTTTCCACCTGCTTCGACGCCAGGTGTTAGGTAATATCAGAATTCCAATGATCGTTTTTACTCCAAAGAGTTTGTTAAGGCATCCAATGGTAATATCTCCTGTCGAGCATCTCACCTCACACGAATTTCTTGAAATCATCGACGACAATAAAGTTCCGGAAGGAAAAGCAGAGGTGCTTATTTTCACTTCAGGCAAAATCTATTACGAGTTATTGGAAAGACGTGAAAAGCTTGGTTTGAAAAATTATGCCATCATCCGGATTGAACAATTATTTCCATTTCCATCGGAGGAGGTCCGGAAAATTAAATTCCAGAACCCAAATTCCAAACGGGTAATGTGGGTTCAGGACGAACCTGCCAATATGGGTGTGTGGCCTTACATCTCACGTAAGTATCCCGAACTTCAACTGGAGTTGATCAGTCGTGCCGAAAGCGCCAGTCCTGCAACCGGACTTTTGGAAAAACACAAGCGAAGTCTTGAACGAATCCTGAATGTTGTTTTTAATTAAATTTATGCAATTAATTTTTCTGATATGATTCTTGATATCAAAATACCTTCTCCGGGAGAATCAATAACTGAAGTTGAAATCGGCAACTGGCTTGTTAAAGATGGCGAAATCGTCACTAAAGACCAGGATATTGCTGAAATTGAATCAGATAAGGCAACTTTGTCTTTAACCGCCCCCGCATCGGGTAAATTAAAAATACTTTTGAAAGAGGGAGAAAGGGTTGCTGTTGGATCAGTTGCTTGTGCAATCGATACCAACGAAACCATTCAAGACAGTGAGAGCGAATCTATACTGTTAAATAAAGAACCTGTTTCTGTTCCTCAGGATTTGAAAACAATTGAAGCTTCCATTTCGGCTTCTTCTAAAACTGCGGAGGAAAATGAAATCCTTGTTAAACTTACACCGACCGCCAGAGTTGTCATGGAGGAGGCCGGATTAAACATTGAGGATGTGCTCAGGGGACTTCGTCGGATTACCCGCAGTGATGTTGAATCGGTAATAAAATATCAGAATGATGAACCGATAAAATCAGCAGTTGAAAAAACGCGCGATGTTGCGCGCATTGCAATGTCTCCGCTTAGGCGAAAACTTGGTCAGCGACTTGTTGCCGTGAAGAACGAGACCGCCATGCTCACCACCTTTAATGAGATCGATATGAGTCTGCTTATGGAACTGCGAAAATCTTACCAGCAGCATTTTGTCGATAAATACAAAATTAAGCTGGGTTTTATGTCATTCTTTGCGAAAGCAGTAAGTGTCGCACTTTCAGATCATCCATCGGTCAATTCGATGATTGATGGAGAAGACATTGTTACACCACGTTTCCACGATATTGGAATTGCAGTTCAGACACCTAAGGGACTCATGGTTCCTGTTGTACGAAATGCTGAAACCAAAAGTATAGAATCGATCGAACGGGAGATCAAAGAATTGGCAGAAAAAGCAAGGGATAAGAAGCTTACCATTCAGGAAATGACCGGTGGTACCTTTACCATTACCAATGGTGGAGTTTTTGGTTCATTGATGTCGACACCGATTATCAACCCTCCCCAAAGTGCGATCCTGGGAATGCATGCAATTAAAGATCGTCCGGTTGCGGTAAACGGTAAAGTGGAGATCAGACCAATGATGTATGTGGCCCTCTCCTACGATCACCGCATTATCGACGGTAAAGATTCTGTGGGTTTCCTTGTAAAGGTCAAAGAGTTAATCGAAGATCCCTCTAAACTCCTTTTCAATGGGAAAAGTGCTGAAGAGCAATTGCTGGGATTGTAGCCACTCGATGTTTTTTGCTTCATGTGAATTGGCCATTTCGCCTTTTTCATACAATTAAAACGAATCCTGCAACAACAAAAAGCGCCCCTTTTGAGGGCGCCCTATGTTAACCTAACCAAAATCTATGAAAAAAAGTGCTTTACTCTTACCTCACAAATATCAATTAGAATTTAGTTAAACCGATCCAACAGATCATAAAGTTTGTTAAAATCCGGTAAATTATTTTACAATACGCATTTTGTAGAATGAACGGTATACAAAGTACAATGCAATAGCAAAGAATACACCTCCTACATATGGAGCAACACCATAAAAGCTATCGCTAATGGCAATTTCCATGGCCAGCAAACCGAATAATGTAGTAAACTTGATGATCGGGTTTAATGCCACTGAAGAAGTATCTTTGAAAGGATCACCAACAGTATCCCCAACAATAGATGCCTCATGTAAAGCAGTCCCTTTCTCGCGTAAATCAACTTCAACCACTTTCTTGGCATTGTCCCATGCACCACCGGCATTAGCCATAAAGAGTGCCTGGAACAGCCCAAAAACAGCAATTGAGATAAGGTAACTAACAAAGAAAGATGTTGCTGCATATTTGAGAGCAGGTGTTAATGCTGTCATATCACGATAACCTGCAAAGAAGGCAAACGCCAATGCAAATGAGAAGATGGCGATAAAGATATTGAACATCCCTGTCTGAGCATATTGGGTACAAATCTTAACAACCTCTTTGGAAGTTTCAATGGATGCACTACTGTCGGCGCCTTCATCAAGATGAATATTTTTCTTGATATACTCAACAGCACGATAGGCACCAGTTGTAACTGCCTGAATGGAGGCACCTGTAAACCAGTAAATTACTGACCCACCAGCAAGAAATCCTAAGATTGTATAAGGATTGAGAACATTTAGAATAGTCTCAGGTTCGATACCAAATTTGCCTTTGATTAGCAGAATAAGAGAAAAGATCATTGTAGTTGCACCAACCACTGCGGTACCAATAAGTACCGGTTTAGCTGTAGCTTTAAACGTATTACCAGCTCCGTCATTGGCTTCGAGATAATGTTTGGCATTTTCAAAATCGGGTTTAAATCCAAATTCTTTTTCAATTTCTGCTGATGCATTAGGATTCTCCTCGATCAGAGAAAGTTCATAGATGCTCTGAGCATTATCGGTAACCGGACCATAACTGTCAACTGCAATTGTAACCGGACCCATTCCAAGGAAGCCAAATGCGACAAGACCAAAGGCAAAAATTGATGGGTAGATCATCAGCGCATTAAGACCATGTGTCGATGCAAAATAGGCAATAAACATCAATACGAAAAAGACCATACCTTGCCAGAAAGCGCTAAAGTTACCGGCAACAAGTCCGGAAAGTATGTTTAATGATGCTCCGCCTTCGCGTGATGCAGTTACAATTTCGTTTACGTGGCCAGATTTGGGGCTTGTAAAGATCTTGGTAAACTCAGGAATAAGCGCAGCGCCTAATGTTCCGCAACTGATGATAATGGAAAGGGTTAGCCACAAGTTATTTGCAAGTGTTCCAAGCATGATATAACTTACAGCAAAAGTAACCAGGATAGACAGGATAGATGTTATCCAAACAAGGGTAGTAAGGGGTTTCTCAAAGTCAAGATCCAATACATTATGATATTTTGCATTGGTATAAAGTTTATTGACATAGAATGCAGCAATTGAGGTAACCACCATCAGGATACGCATAAGGAATATCCAGGTCAATAAAAGTGTCTGGTCGGCTACATTGGCTACAGCAAGTACGATAAAACTAATCAGGGCAACTCCTGTTACACCGTAGGTTTCAAAACCATCGGCTGTCGGGCCGACGCTGTCACCAGCATTGTCACCGGTACAGTCTGCAATTACACCTGGATTACGTGGGTCGTCTTCTTTTATCTTGAATACTACTTTCATCAGGTCACTTCCAATATCGGCAATCTTGGTAAAGATACCACCGGCAATACGAAGCGCCGATGCGCCCAAAGATTCACCAATCGCAAAACCAATAAAACTTGCACCAGCAAATTCACGTGGAATGAAAAGCAGAATAATAAGCATCATGATCAATTCAACGCTTACTAAAAGTACTCCAATACTCATCCCTGCATCCAACGGGATATTAAGAAGTTTAATTGGTTTGCGTTCGAGTGAAGCAAAAGCCATGCGGCTATTGGCCAGAGTATTCATGCGAATTCCAAACCATGCAACACCATAGGAACCCAGAATACCAACTACTGACCAGCTTAGAATGAGTAAAACACCTCCAAAGCTCATGTGCTGAAGGAACCCAAAATAAAAGGCAATACAGGTAGCAATAAAGGCAAAAAGAATCAATAAGAATTTACCCTGCTGAATAAGATACGTTTTGCACGTTTCGAAAATGATGTTTGCCACATCCAACATACTCTTGTGTGCCCCGAGCCTTTTTACTCTGATAAACTGATACAAACCAAATAGCAATCCAAGAATACAAATTAAAAATCCGAACAGCAACATATTGTACTGTCCTGATTCAAGTGCAGGAATCTTGAGATCGGCTTCACTGCCAAAAACCAATGCCGGCAGGACAAAAACCATAATAAAAGTTAATAATCGCTTCATACTTTTTAAATTAGAAAATGAATCTGTTTTAAGATCAAGAAATATAATGAATGAAATATAGAGAACAAAATGAAGCTTGGCATTTATAATATATGGCTTAAATAATAAGGAATATTTAATGGGC
>Ga0118677_10014399_pt1 | contig 11172 bp, 7 predicted proteins | sample AliMusrvi5mmetaG_FD_86154 | JGI IMG/M metagenome (GOLD analysis project Ga0118677, IMG submission 86154)
ATGCTGAAGACCCCGTTGTTCTCCCAGAGCCCGTCCTTGATGATCGTCTTGTATTCGCTAGCCATGTCACTTCACCTCTGTCAGCTGGGCCTTGTTCGCGGCGAAAAACTCCTGGCCGCGCCGTATGGCGCCCACCACGCCCCGGGGCGTGATGGTGGCACCCGCAAACTGGTCGAAATCGCCGCCCGCGGTTGCATCATGATCAACACGCTGCAGGGCAAACTCGACCTCACCGTGCGGATCGCGCGATAGAGGCAATCCACCAGATCAGCAGACCCTGCAGAGGAAGCCGCGCCCACGCGACCCACGCCGGCATCGGACGGACCGTCATCTGGATGTGGTCCGTGGCCATGTAGACATTGGCCGGAAAAACGGCGATCAGCAACGCCACCAGCCCCCACGCCGCGGGTTTCCGAAGCCCCGGAATCAGCAGGCCGAGGCCTCCGGCGATCTCCGCCGCTCCGCTGAGATAGACCAGCGCGCGGTGCCATGGCAGGTAAGGCGGCATGATCTTCAGGTACGGCGCGGGCCGGACGAAGTGCAGGAAGCCGGCGCCCGTGAAGAACACTGCGGCAAAGACGAGTGAGAAGTTTCGGAGTGTCGTGGGCATTCAGTCGATTCGGCGCGGATTCCGGCGGAAGCTTTAGCTTAGCTGCCCGCCAGCGCTTTCAGGAAATCGCCGTCGGCCACGGCTTGAGTCGCAAGAGCCTCGGCCGCGCTGGTCATCGCGTTGCGTCCGTTTCCGGAGGCAGCGCCTTCAAACTCCTTCGAAAAGACGTTTTGCTTGTCGACGTCGAGCAGCGTGATCCGGGCTTTCAGCGACGAAGGCGTGGCGCTAAGAATCTCGAGTTGCAGCGCGCAACACTGCACGTCGAGTTGCCGGACGCGAAGGAACCGGCGCTGGGCCAGTTTCCTGACCAGAGCGCCGGAAACCTTTTGGCCGGCATTCCGGTCTTTCGGCGGATCGGGCAGGACGATTGTGTAGCGGTGATTGTGGGGCTTCGTCATGCTTTTGCCCGGCGCTTCCGGCTGCGCGGGCAGGGCCGGCGCAGAGGCGGGGAACAGGAAGAGGAAGAACAGGAAAAGAATAGTGGTTGTTCGTGTGAGTCGCAATCTCATCTCTGCGATTCGGAGCATCCCGCGTGCCACTTGTAACAAACCTGTTTTCAACATATTCGCGCCTCCTACCCCGTTGCACCCGACATCCCGTCGTGATAGGTTCATGGGCACTTGTTTCGTAAAGGTGAAGAATCGACCATGCGACGTTTACTGCTTGTAATGGCGCTGTGCCTTCCCGTTGCTCTCGAGGCGCAGACCTCGGGAGAGATCACCGGTGAAGTGAAAGACCCCAGCGGCGCCGTAGCCGCCAATGCGCCTGTCACGGCGACGAACACGGCCACCAATGTGGCGCGAGCCACCGTGACAAATCCGGCGGGCATCTACAGTTTTCCCGATCTCTCGCCGGGAACGTATCAGGTGAAGGTCGCGGTGCCTGGCTTTGAAACCGTGGTGAAGACAGGCATTGAACTGCAGGTGCAGCAGACGGCGCGTATCGATTTCACGCTTGCGGTCGGACAGGCCACGCAGACCATCGAAGTCAGCGCGTCCGGGGAACTGCTGACCACGGAGAACGCTACCGTCGGCACCGTGATCGAAGAAAAACGAATCACGGAACTGCCGCTGAACGGCCGCAACTTCTTCAGCCTTGTCGCTCTGAGCCCGGGCGTCACAACAAACTTCCAGCCTGCCGCGCAGGCGGCCAACCGGCAGGGAGGCACGCGCGCGGGTCTCACCATGTCGCTCGCCGGTGCGCGCGCCACCTGGAGCAACTACACGCTCGACGGCATTACCAATACCGACGTGAATTTCAACCTTTACGTGCTTCTGCCGTCGGTGGATGCGATTCAGGAGTTCAAGGTGCAGTCCGGCATTTATCCCGCGGAATTCGGACGGGAAGCGGGCCAGGTCAACGTCTCGACGAAGCCCGGCACCAATGGCTATCACGGCACCGTGTTCGATTTCCTGCGCAACGACAAACTGGACGCAGCGAATTACGACTTCAATAACACGCATCCCCCGAAGTCGCCGTTCCGCCAGAACCAGTACGGCTACACACTCGGCGGGCCGATACAGATCCCTAAAGTATTCGACGGTAAGAATCGCTTGTTCTTCATGTCGAACTACGAGGGGTTTAAATCGCGCACGACGACTTTCAATACGGCGACGACGATGACGGACCGGATGCGGAACGGCGATTTTTCGGTGGATCCGGTCACGGGCATCGGAGTTGCCACCTCGCTGCAGGATGCCATGACGCGGGTCACGCAGCCGAGCGGGCAGGTCACGTCCACGCCGTTCCCCGGCAATATCATCCCGGCGAGCCGGTTCGACAAGAACTCGGTCTTCCTGATGAGTAAGTTCTTTCCGCTGCCGAATATTACGCAGCAAACCAAGGGCCTGCCGCTGAATAATTACCAGTACGCAACGTCTTCGCCGGTGGATAAGGACCAGGTGACGGAGCGTATCGACTTCAATGAGCGGTCGAATTCGCAATGGTTCGGGCGCTACAGCTGGACGGACGAATCGCAGATCTCGCCGGGATTGACCACGGACGGCAGCACTCTTTATACACGGGCCAGCCAGTGGGTAATCGCCAATACGAGGATTCTGTCCTCGACCAAAGTGAACGAAGCCCGCTTCGGCTATAACTCGCTATTCAACGTCATCGGCCAGCAGCTGGCGGGCGTGGAGGACGTGGACGCGGAAATCGGCGTGCCTTTTAAGATCACGGATAAGAGTTCCTGGGGAATTCCGAATATCTCGCTCAACAACAATCTGAGCGGGTTCGGCAATGCGACCAGCAGCCCTTTCACGATCAACAACAAGACGTTCCAGGGAGTGGACAATTTCTCCTGGATCATCGGCAAGCATTCCCTGCGGATGGGCGGCGAGTACCGCTATAACAAGTTCCCGCAGCAGGGCAACGAATTCCCGCGCGGCCAGTTCTTCTTCCAGGGAAACTATACGGCGACCAACTCCGCGACGAACTCGCAGAGCGGCGGGTACGCCGGCGCGGATCTGTTGCTCGGCTATTCCAACCGCGTGGATATCGCGGTGGCGCTGGCGCAGGGGGATTTCCGCAACCACGAATGGGCGGGTTATCTGGACGATACCTGGAAAATTCTTCCGCATCTCACCATCACGGCCGGGTTGCGCTGGGAAGTGGACCTTCCCTTCCTCGATGTTTCCGGGCACGAGGTCAACGTGCAGCTGAACCAGTCGCTGCCGGCCACGGGTTTTGTGTCCGATCTGACGAAGCATCCGGTGGTGGTGCGCACGGGATCCGGCAACTTTTACGACGGACTCGATTTCCGCTATACGCCCAATCAGGTGGGCGCGCCCCCGCTGCAGGTGGCGCGGGACGGACGTCTGGGAGACCGGCTGATCAAGAGCGATTACAACAATTTCGCGCCGCGTTTCGGCGTCGCGTTCAGCCCGAACGACAAGTGGTCCATCCGCACCGGCTTCGGCGTGTTCTTCTCGCAGGAAAGCAAGAACTCGATTTTCGATCTGAACCGCGGCCTCGGCGGACGCGCTTCGGTGATTCCCTCCGACACGATTCATACGCCGACCATCGGGTACACCAACTTCCTGAGCGCCAGCGCGCTTCCCGTCAATGTGACCGCCGGGCTGCTCTGGGGCGCGAGTTACAATCTGCCCACCACCTACACGATGAACTACCTGTTCAACGTCCAGCGGCTGCTGGGTAAGGCGACCACCATCGAGATGGGCTACAACGGCTCACAAAGCCGAAAGCTCGCGCTGCTCACCAATCAGGATGCGCCGCTGCCGGGCAACGGACCGGTGATCAAGCGGTCGCCGTATCCGGAGATCTCCGGCCTGCAGTTCCTCTCCGACGACGGCGTGGGGAACTACAACAATTTCACGACCAAGGTGAGCCAGCGCTTCGGCACCGGCCTGACCACGCTGTTCAGCTACACGTGGTCGCGGGCTCTGGACGATGCCAGCGCAATTCGCGGACCGGGCAATGAGTTCGCGCCGGAAAACTCGCTTTGCCGGCATTGCGACTACGGTCCGTCGACGTTCAATATTCCGCAACGCTTCGTGGCGTCGGTGTTGTACTCGCTGCCGTTCGGCAAGGGTCAGCGGTTCCTCAATCAGGGCGGTGTGATCAATCAGGTGGTGGGCGGCTGGCAACTGAGCGGTATCGGCACGGCGCAGAGCGGGCAGCCGATCGACACCACCGGCTGGGATGCGGCCGGAACGAACTTCAATCCGTCCAGCAACCGTCTGGACTGCGTGGCGGGAGTGAGTCAGGTTCTGCCCAATCCGACTGCGAACTTCTGGCTGAATCCGGCGGCGTTCGCGAATCCTCTGACCGGTACTTACGGGAACTGCGGCCGCAATAATCTGCGGGGACCGAAGCAGGTGAACTTCGACTTTTCCACCATCAAGGATTTCCGGGTGACGGAGCGGCAGGCGCTGCAGTTCCGCATGGAGATGTTCAATGCGGTGAATCATGTGGAACTGGGCTCGCCGAACGCGAGCTGGGGCAACTCGAATCCGGCGCCTTCCGCGCCTTCGGCCAGCTTCGGACAGATTCGCTCGACGGCCACGAGGATGAGGCAGATCCAGTTTGCGCTGAAGTATAACTTTTGAAGAACTCGCGCACAACGGACTCGCTTCCCGCGGCCAGATCCGTCGAATTCGTCTTTCGTTTGGTGCCGCCGAAAGCGGCCTGTGCGCTTTTGATTCCTACAGGATTCCGGAGGATGTGCCGATAACCAATCAGCGCATGTCCGCCGAGGACTTACCAACGCAGTTCCGGATCAACGAGGACATCGCGGGGCGGGCCCGCGATGGTCTTTGGGGACATCTGTTCTGTCTGGCTCTGGTCTTCGGCACGACGACGGACTTTCGGGATCACCCGTGGCTGATGACGGCTCTGGTGATGGTGTTCGCCGCGCAGACCGGGTTTCGGTACCGGCTGCTGCGGCAATCGTGTCACGCCCCGCACTGGCGCCAGGGGATGTTGTTCTCCGTGCTGTTGTGCGGGGCTCTGTGGGGATTGTTTCTGGCCTGGTCGTGTCTGACTTATGGCTTCCATCACCCCAATACAGTGATGCTGGCTATATTCCATGCGGCGGTGGGAGTTATCGGAACCCCGACCCTGGTTCACGATGTGCGGATGACGCGGTTATACCTGGTGCTGATGTTCGTGGCTCCATCGCTGGCTCATGGTTTTCGGCCGGATTTTGATCGGTGGAGTCCGCTGTTCGCCTTCGCGGCGTATATCGGGTATCTGTCGGTGAGCGCGCAGAAAGCGTGCGCGGATTATCAGGGGCGGCTGGCGGAACATATCGGCCTGTCCGCGATCGCCAGCACCGATGCGCTGACGGGTCTGCCCAACCGCCTTGCGATGCGCAAACGCCTGGATCTGGCGATCGAAAGGGCGCGCCGGTCCGGCGTCCGGGTGGCCTTTCTGTTCATCGATCTGGACGGGTTTAAGGCCATCAACGACGGGTATTCGCATCGGGTGGGCGATCTGTTTCTGTGCGAAGTCGCTAACCGGCTCCGCCGGTGCGGGAGCGACTCCGGAAGCCCGACCTCCGACGGTGTGGCGCGGCTGGGAGGCGATGAGTTTACGATGATGCCGGAGGACGCGGCGGAGGCAGCGGGAATTGCGCAGCAAATTCTCGACTCGATCCGGGAGCCCGTCGTGATCCGCATCGGGCGGGCCCGGCAGCCACCAGTTCCCGGACATCGCAAGCTGCGCCAGCAGGTTGAGCGTGTCTTCGTAGTAGGACGATTCGCGATGCCCGGCCGTGTACGCCATGGTGTTGTCCACCCAGGGCTGGTTGGTCGTGGCCATGGCCCCGACGCCCAGCGGGGATATGAAGGCAGCGGTGTCGTAGTCATTCCCGGAGATGTCGCTTCCGTTCAGCTTGTACCCCGCCCGGAACAGGGCCGGCTCCGCATGATGCGCCACCACCCATGCCAGCAGGCGCGCGAGGATGGCGCGCGCACGGGCATCGTCATAAAGCAGGGCATCGAGCCCGATGCGCCACGGGATACGGCAGGCGTTGTAGTAGTAGGCGTCGTCGTTGGGACCCTCCAGGAAATTTGCCGGGGCCGGGGTCCAGCCACTGGCGTTGGTGACCGCGAAATCCGGCATCAGCCCTGTGGCGGCCGCGTAGTTGGTCTGCAGGCGGGCCAGCAGCGAATACTCCGTGGCCGCCACATTGGTCCAGACGCCGTCGCCCGTGGCGTCGAAGAAACAGCGCAGCTGGGCGGGCATGAAATCCGAAGGCCGCGTCTGCCCTGCCGCATCATTCCAGTCGCCAAGGCGCAGGGTATAGTCCGGCCGCACCAGCGAGCGCCGGATGGCCGCGAGCAGGTTGGTGGCCTCCTGGTAATAGGGCTCGTCACCCCACTGCCGGTAGGCGACCAGCAGCGCGGTGGCCATGTCGAGGTCGCCATCCGTGGCGCAGTCCTCGTCGGAGGCGGTTTCGGCGGGCGGAACGGTCCATGCCATGAGGCCGGAATCGATGCTGGAGGGATGCCGTTTGCGGAAACGGTCCAGCCCGTCAAAATACGCCTTGGCATAGGGGTCGGCGCCCGCCATGAAGGCGGTGATCAGCATCCCGTAGCCCATGGCCTCGGAAACCGTGGTGCCGTCGTCCGAAAATTTAACTTTGAAATCAGAGGGGAACAGTGCCGAGGGCACCAGGAAGTTGGTCTTCCACCATGCGTAGGAGTCCAAGACCAGCGCGTCGAGCTGGTCCTGCGTGTAGTTCGAGGGCTTGAGGCCGTGGACGGCCAGCAGGGCGGCCTGCGGGAACGGCCGGCTGCCGGCAGGCGAAACCTGCACTTCATCCGCCCCGATATCCACGGCCCCGCCGGCAACGCGCGGCTCACCGTCCGCATCATAAGCCCCGGCGTCCGCGCGGGCGTGGCCGTGGTTGAGCGCCGGCGAAGCGGGCGAGATGTGCAAATCCCCCTGTGCCGGATCGGCCAGCAGCGGATCGCTGTCAAACACGGCGTGGGCATCGTGGCCGAGGTTCGTCCACCCGCCAAAGCTGTCGGGCTGCGCAGCGCCCCACGTCCACGCATAGGACGAGGCGCGGGTGAAGAAGAGGTTGTAGTCGAACCGTGTGTTGACCGGCAGGCTGGCGGCATCCCCGGGGCCGCCGACAAACACGCCCGTGTCATCCTGGTTCGTCAGGGCATAGACAAGATTGTTCTCGAACACACAGTCCCGGAGATGGTACTGGAGGAAGATCTCGCCGTTGTAGCCGCGGGCGGTGTCATTGGAGAAGACCGTGTTGCCGATGAAGCTGCAATTCTCCACGCGGCCCCGGTCCGCATCATATCCGCCCGTGAAGATCCCGCCCTGATAGTTGCCATAGACGAAATTGTTCCGCACCGTAACATTCGAAGCCGCCACCCCGCCCGCCTCGCAGCCCACCTCGATCCCGATGTCGCAATTGTACACCGTGTTGCCATCGACCACGAGCGAGGCGCCGCCATCCACGTAGATGCCGCCAGCGGAACGGTCGTAGGAGCCGCCGGAGCGGTAGGCCGGGTTGCCGGCGGCGCTGATGTTGTACACGAGGTTGCCCGCGCAGACGCCGTTGCGCGCCTGGTCCCGCGCGGGCGTCGTGCAGATGCCTTCATGCCCGATCATGTCGATGCCAATGTTGTTGTTGTCGTGGACCCGGCAATTCCGGATTTCAAACCCGTCCACGTTGCCGTTGACCACCAGCGCCTCGGAGGAGCCGAGCCGGCAGTCCCAAACCTCGACATCCTCGATGAGGATATTCGTCGTCGCCCGGACCAGATCATCGCCATAGACCGCCAGCCCGTGCGCATCGCCACCAGCCACCGCATCGCCGCCGCTGTCATAGGTGGTGCGGATGTCGTGGATCCGCAGGCCGGACAGCCGGATGTTGGCCGCGGCACCGGACACATGGACGCCCATGGGCACCACGTCGCGCGCCGCGCTCGCGAAATGGCCGATCTCGAAGCCGCTGACGACAAGGTTGGACTGGCCCGCAATGGTCAGCAGCCCATCGGCGTCAGCCGCGATGAGGGTCTGGCCGCTCAGCACCGGCGACTCGCCCGGATACGCGGTGAGCGTGACGGGGCATTCGATGTTCCGGAGATGTCCAGGCTGACGCGCTGCCGGTACTCCCCGCCCCGCACCAGGATGCGGTCGCCGGGCGCGGCGTGATCCACCGCATGCTGGATCGTGGCCCAAGGCAGGGCGAGCGACCCGGCGCCGATGTCGTTGCCATTGGTGGCCACATAGTAATCGGCGGCGGCACAGAGCGCTGCCGATCCTGCCAGCACCGCAACTGCAAATATGATGCGCCTTCCCATGTGCGGTCCACCCTCAGATGCGGTAGCGGGCGATTTCAACGGGCTGCCCGATGCGGGCGGCTTCGTCCGCCGCCAGGCAGATGGCGCCGCTCTCGTATCCCTCCGCAATCCCGGCCACGCTGCGGGCAAACGGGTCACGGCAGATCCGCAAAAAGTCTTCGGCCAGCATGAACTCGCCGCCATAGTGCCTGCCCGGATGGCTGATCGCCGGAATAATGGTTTCGGTCTTGGCACCCCGCCCCAGAGGGGTGAAGGTGATCGTGTTACCCTCCGCAAAGCCGGAGAGCTTGCCTTTCGAGCCCACGATATCGATCCAACGCCCGCCACGTGCCACGCCCATGGTGACATTGAAGGTCACATGCACCCCGCCCTGATAGCGGGCCAGCACCGTGGTGTGGTCGGAGATATCCTGCCCGCGGTGATATATGCACGCATCGTCGGAACCGGACAGGTACAAAGGAACACCGCTCTCCGCGCTGGCACGCGCGGAGATGCTGCCCTCCCCGCGATACGCGCAGCCCTTGTCACCGCACTCCGGGCAGCGCAGGGGCCGGGTCTCATCATTCGCAAACACGGTCTGGTCATCGAGGGCGGACACGGTTTCACAAGGCACGCCCATCAACCAGTTGATGATGTCAATGTCGTGGCAACACTTTTCCAGCAGGAGCGGCCCGGCCTCCTTGCGGTACGCGCGCCAGCCGCGCAGATAGACATCCGCGGTCAGCAGGATCCCCATATGCTCCACCGCGTGCAGGTACTGGATGCGGCCCAGCCGGCCGCTGTCCACGATCTCCTTGATGGTGCGGTAGAACGGCGTGTAGCGCAGCACGAACCCGACCGCCACGCGCGCATCCGTGCGCCGCTGCGCCTGCAGCAGGCGCTGGTGGTCCACCAGCGTCGCGGCCAGGGGCTTTTCAAGGAAGAGCGGCTTGCCCACCTCCATGGCCAGGATCGCCGGGTCGGCGTGGAAGGCATTGGGCGAGCCGACCATCACCGCATCCACCTCATCATCCTCAACCACGCTTTGCCAGGACGCCATCGCACGGGCGTGCTCCGCATGGGGCAGATGTTTGAGCCGCTCCCCGGTCTTCGGGTCCGGATCAAAGTACCGCGCCAGCCGCACCTGTCCGGGCGCGACCCTGGCCACCTCCTCATAGACGCCCGCCAGCCGGCCACCCGCCCCGATCAAGCCGATCCGTATTTCATCCTGCATCGCCATAGCCCTCCCAAAAAGACAAACCCACTTTGTCTTTTTACACGCCACAATTCAACCGCAAAAAATCAACCGCCACCACGGATGACAGCCAACGAACAGAGCGGGCCGCCCCTCCCCGGTTTGAAAAAAATAATGGTTTGATTTGGTCGGATTTGGTTTGATCTGGTTTGATTTACTTTGATTTCTACGGCTCACGGCAGAGCCTTTTACCACGAAAGGCGCCCGACATCCGAAACTGGCAAATGCAGGATTTTCGTGTGTTCTGCGCATTTCGCAGCTACCGCATATTCCTGTTGCTTTCATTGCACCATTCTCCCAACCCTCAGACTAACAGCCTAAACCGCTTCAGCCTCTGCAAGACGCGGCGTCAGTATTTCCCAACGCCCGCGATTATACACCCGGTTATGAGGAGTCCGGGGCGAAGGCGGCCGAATGACGGGAAAATGCAACACTGTGAAACGCTGCGCAACCTTCCGCAACACTCTTTAAGCCGAAAAATTCCTGAATTTTTTATTGACGTGTTTTTCGCGGATGGCGCAGAGGTGAAGACATGAGGATTTTAACTACGAAAACGCTAAAGGACGCGAAAGGCGGAGAAGGATTTTCACGCGAAGGACGCAAAGGGGCACAAAGGTTCAGCGAGGGGCCAATGGTTATTTCGAGGGCTGGGCCGAATCCGCTTGCAGTTTTGGCAATGGCTGCAGCTCAAAATCAAGATGCTGCAACGCCCCGGCACTGGAATGAGAAATCTCCAGCGTGTACTCCCTCGGCTTATAGCCGGGCGCGGTCACCAATATTTCACAATTCTGTGCATCGTAGGACAAGAAAATCATTTCAGGATTCCGCCCAACTTTCTCACGATACGGAACGCCACAAACATAGGAACCATTCGAGGAAATCGCCAACACCGGTTCCTTAGACTGCACCGGCAAACCATTTCCCTTAACCGTGAAATTGGTGATGAGACGTCGCGTTACAACATCGACACACTCGCCATACAACGTCGTAGAGCCGAACCTGTAATCCTCCCAACCTACAATGGCGACATCATCCGTCACAATGTATTTAAGCTCTATCACATCTAACGCACCAAGGAGTTCCAGGAGCGTCGCCTGTTTGAACTCAAAACTTATTACTTTCGCCACACAACCATCAGGATCATCTCCCAATGTATAGACGATACGAACGCCCCGATGTTGCGGATCCACTTCCTTCGACACTTTCTCTATCGCGGTGCATACCTCTTTCCTTGTCAGGCCTGTCAGGGAAATGTTTGATGACGACACCGACAGGGACCAAATGTCATTTGTACGTGCATTCGCCCGGCCCGGCCCGATGAGGATGGCACCTAAAACGAAAATCGCCAGTAAATATTGAATATGCAAAGTTTTCATCATTTTCGCTTTTGCTCCAGCCGTGTTGTTATGCCTCAAACGCTCCCCTTATAGCAACTCCAGAGTTATGAATCAAGCGGGGCGGAGAGCCCCTCGAAGCTCCCCGCACCCGCCTGTTCATAACTCTGCGTCGGAGCCGATTCTGGTTGTGAACAAGTG